>Ga0210387_10000043_pt1 | contig 98239 bp, 153 predicted proteins | sample IncBWC7OmetaG_FD_160108 | JGI IMG/M metagenome (GOLD analysis project Ga0210387, IMG submission 160108) | Forest soil microbial communities from Barre Woods Harvard Forest LTER site, Petersham, Massachusetts, United States - Inc-BW-C-7-O ...
CGTGGGCGCATTGATCACGAGAGCCTGGGTTTGCAAGCCGCGCAGAGTTTCCTGCTGCTGCTTCAGTTCATCGGCGCGCGCCTGGTCGTTCTGGTTCTTGGCTTCGATGATGCTTTTCTCCAGGGAGTCAATCTCTTTGGTCAGAGTCCCGGCAATCGCAAATGCGGCCTTGGGATTCTTGGCGCTCAACTGTTTCAGCGCATCCTGGGTGGTCGCATTCGGGTCCGTCTTCTTCATTTCATCGAAGGTCTTGTTCCACTCAGTGAGGCCACGGTCCAGGAGCTGAGAATTTTTCTCGTCCTTGCTGGCCCGACCAGCCTCGGCGGAGTCCTTTAGGGCGGCGGCGTCCAACTGCCGAATGCGCGCCGAGGTCTCGCCATTCTTCAGCTTCTCGTTCTCGTTCGCCAGGGTCTGCTGGTGCGCTTTTTCATATTGACCGGTGAGGACAGAGAACTGTTGCACCGGTATCGATTGACCAACGCGTAACTTCTCGGTCGTGCCAGGATAGTAGGTGTCGATCTTCGATTGCTTCAACAAGTCGAGATATTCTTTTGTAAGCGGGACCGAGGCGTCCTTGTCGAACGCGCTATACACGGGAGCGTAGGAAGATGTAGTGTTCCCGGCCTTGTCGGTGGTTAGAATCGTTTTAACGCCGGTCTGTTCCCAGTCCCACGCGGTAGCTTTCGGGTTCGCCTTGATGATGGCGTCCATCTCCTGTTGCGACTTATTGTCTGCCATCGGCGCAACACCGGCTGCCCGGTAAGGCGAGAACTTGGCGATGCTGTTTTCCGCTTCGCGCTGGTATAAGCCAAACTTTCGGTCTTCACTGAAGGCGTTGATGGTTTGCTGGGTCCTTAACGTCTCCAGGTTCTCGTGGGCGATCGTGGCCCTCCGCATCTCTTGCTCAGTCTGAAAGCCCTGGGCCTCGCGCTGATTCTTCTCGTCCTCTATCTTATTGCGGCGCTGTTGTTCCGTCTGCGCGCGCTGCCGGTCCTGCTGCTGCTGCGCGTTCTGCTGTGCCGAGGCCGCACCTTTCCCCAGGCCGCCGAGGAAGCCACCGCCGCCCACGCCCGCCAATCCCATCATCGCGCCCATCACCATCGAGCGCCCCCACTGTCCTGGGGACTTCGGTTGACTCGGATCTCCACCACCCATGAAGTCACTCATCGCCTTGCCGAGCATGGCGTGCTTGGCGACGGCGGCTACACGCGGATCTTGTTGCGGCTGCTGCGGGGTAGCCGGTTGTGGTCCCTGAAACTGCGCCATCCGCTGCTGCAGCGGAGCATTGCCCACCTGCCCTGGGTCCTGTTGAGGTCCGGGCGGAGCCTGCTGCGGTTGCTGCGTCTGCATGGGTAAGTCAGCCATGAAATTCCTTTTGTGCTTTTGTAAGCTAGAAGCTAGGTCGTGAAGTAACTCAGTGGCGTCGTCGAGTCAATCGCCTGGTCAGTGAGCGCCCGGCGCAGAAAGCTGACAACGGTACTTACACCGCCGAGTTCCTTGATGCCGTAGACGCCGAGAACGTTTGCCAGTGTGCTGGTGGGTTGCAGGCCAGCGCGTGACTTGCCGGTAATCTTCAGCTCCATGTCAAACAGCGCGGCCTTGTAACCACTAAGCAGGGAAGCGAACACACGTCGGCCCTGCTCGTCGGTCTCATGCTTGCCCGGCCGCGCGAAGCTGCGAATCAGTAAAGGGTTGCGCAGCCGGTAAGCTTCGGATTCAGGATTGTGAATGCCATTCGCTTTACCGATAGCATCCACTAAGGCTTCGATCTTGTTCATAAGTTAGAGTGAGCCCAACAGTCCGGCAGCTCCACCGCCCATGCCGCCCGTCATCAGGCCCATAGCTCCGCCGCCCACCAGGCCGCCGATCTGCTGCAGGGCCTGCTGATTCTCCTGGTAGTTAATGCTGGCCGAACTAAAGGCATCTTGCCCGGACGTGTTGGCCGCGCCCGCCAGGCCGGTCGGGTTATAGGTTGAGGCCGCGCCTTGCAGGCCGCCCGCCGCCGCCAGATAATTCTGCCGCCCTTGTGCGTATCCCGCCTGGGTAATGCCGAGCTGTTCGCTCGATTCCAGGCCCGCAGCGGTGTTCGCGTTCTGCCCTGCAATCTCCGCCTGGGTTCCGCTGGGCAAGAATTGATTACCGCCGCCAACCGCCGCGACGTTCTCATTGCTGGCTCGGGCAGCCGCAGCATATTGTGAAGCTGTGCCGCTGGTGGCCTGCGAACGCAGCGCCGAATCCTCGGCCGGACTAAACCCGTACTGGTTAATGCCAGCTTCCAGGATAGGAGCGAAGGACTTCTGCAGGCTGCTCAGGATGTTGGTTTGCCCTGAAAACATCTGCGAGTAGCCCTGCTGCAGGGTGCCATAGAAGGACGCCTGCTCGGCGGCGAGTTGATTTTGCTGGGAGCTGGGACCGCACATAGTTAGCCTTGAAGATCTAAGAGGTAGTCATTCGTGTCCGCAATGCGGACAAAGCCGAAGTGCTTCTGGCAGAACCGAATCAAAGGTTCGGAGACGCTGTCAAAGACGAGGTACTTCATTCCGGTTCCCCGGATGCGCTCGCGCACGGCAGGGAATTCACGGGCCAAAGCCACCGCCGTGCGTCTCGGTTCCTGCGGAGCGAACTGAATATGTAGACGAACAATCTCGGCGTCGAGTGGCTCGATGCGGAGATACATGACCGGACCGACCTTATCTTCGACGGCCAGGTTCAGACTGTCGGACTGGCGGAAGAAAGCTTCCGTCATCCTTCTCGCGGAATGATCTTGATCGTGCGAGATCCAGTCACTAATGATTGGTCGGTCTTTGTCAGAAAGATGTCGCAGCATTCTGACTAAGCGGGGCCTATCGCAAGCCAGGTAAACGGTGAGCCATCAGAACTGATAGTCGAGAAGCTGGTAGTGCCGAGAGCGTTGAGCTGGGTGGTGCCCGTGCCAGGTCCGGTGCTTAACAGCACGATTGGGGTTCCACTGAAGGCGACGCTAAAGGTAATCGTGGTTGTGCTGACGCCGGTGCCAAACTGCAGGCGCAGGCCGGTAGCGGGTACCAGCATCGCAGCGGTCTGCCAGTCGGCCGTCGATGAAGAAGTGGCTACCAGAGCCTGGCCAGTCGTTGGGGTGCCGCTGACCGTAACTCCGCCGATCGAGCTAGGCGTTCCCCAGCCTGCGGTGGTTCCGCTGGTAGCGGTCAGCACTTCGCCAGCGGTAGGGGTTCCGCTTACGGTAATGCCACCGACCTGGTTCGCGTTGTTGATGCCCGAGCCGCTAGTCTCGATAGCCGCGCCGGTTCCCACCGTCATCACAGCGGTCGTGTTGGTGCCCGAAGAGAGCGCCGCGAAACTTCCGACCGCGCTCGATGCCGCGATCCACTTCGTTCCAGTCCCGGTGGAGCTGAGGATCTGGCCAGCGGTCCCATTCGATCCCAAGCCATCGGTCAAGGTGGCGGCAATCACCAGATCGAGCAACGAGGCGTTCCACGGGGACGCGGCCGTGCCCAGCCTCTGGCTGGTGTTTCCGATCGCGGGCAGCAGGTTGTCGGCCGTAATGGTCTGATCGCCCGACGGACTTAACAACACCGCCGTGCCCAGCAGGCTGGGGCCGGTGCCGCTCACCGGTATCCAAGTGCCTACATTGAAGGGCGACGGAGAAGATGGGACGAGATAGTTCTGCTGGTTGAGGCCAGCCTGGGTGCCGTTCGCCCGGTAGGTGTTGACCAGGTAATACGATCCAGCAGGAGTAAGTTGGTCGTTAGGCCAGACGAAGACCGCACCGGCAATGTTGCCGTTCGCGTCCAGCGGAATGCGCAGCGGGTATCCGGCCACAATCTCGCCTGGATCGACCGGCTCCTGCGAGTCGTGCGAGAGCTGCATGGTGAGATAGCCGTTAGCTAGCGGGTTGCCTTCGAAGTCTTGAAACGCTCCGCCTTGGATCTGTGTCTTGCCCGACATCGAATGGAAGCTCCTACAAAGAAGGGGTGATGATGCGCGACTGCGGGATCATGCCGTCGCGATAGAACTGCCGCAGCGAGTCCGGGGTAACCACCACGGGCGGCAGAGGGCACCGTAGAAATGGGTTGGGACCAGGGGGAAAGACCGGGGAAGTGAAAGGCCCAGAGATCGACACGGCTGGCATCACCGGAGAGTAGCCGGTCATGTCACGTGGTGTGGTGGCCTCGGCTAAGGATGGCAACGCTAGTCCTCCTGCATGAAGCCGCCGAACAGCGTCATCGACAACAGTTCGTTCTGGAAGTTCTCGGCAGGCCAGGCAATTTGAATTTGTAAGTGCCTGCAGAGTGCGGGCTGCTTTGTCTGAGAGAAATAGAAGCGCTGGTTGTATGTGCTGGTACTCTTCGGAAGTTGCGGAGGGTCGGAAGTAAATAGCAACAGCGATTCGAAGTTGCCAGAGACTTCATCGATCAGCACGCCGGGCACGGGCTGGCCTCCCAGGGCCAGGGCGTCGGTCGTAAGAAAGCTGAGTTCGGCAATCTGGCCAGGCTGTGCCAGCACCAGCGAGCCGATGGTGAAGTTGGCGGGGAAGGGTGTGCCATTGTCGGTCCATACCGTTAGGTCGCGTTTAAGAATGGGGCCAGTCGCGGTTGAGCCGACCAGTAACTGGTGCAGGCCGGGCGACACTTCCACCGACTGCACCGCGTGTGCGCCGCCTGTAATGGTGGCAAACGGGCTCCAGGTCAAGCCGGACTCGGGCGCGGCCGTGGGTGTCATGCGGAACCATCCCGTGGAACCATCCGCGACATAGAGCGCGTGGTCCTGCGATCCCGACACGTGCCAGGTTACATAGGCCGTGGCTGGACTCCAGTTCGATAGTTGGAACTGATCGCCGATCGGAAAGCCGACTTGGCTGATCCCGGAAGATGGATCGAGCGAGATGACCTGCGAGTCTGACGTGAATAGATAGATGGTGGTCCCGTTGACCGCCAGCGCGTTGTATGAGAGCAGGCCGATGCCGGTAGCGTAGGGTGAAGAGAATAGCGGGTTGGGAGTGGTTCCTTGACCAAGGATGATGTAGATATCGGAAATAGTGAAGACGATTGCGCCACCGCTGGTGGGTACGATACGTGAGACGCGCGAGGGGAAGGTGGCGGAATTGACCGCAGGAAACGTTACACTGCCGTTACCAACAACCGTGTCAGGCCCACCGCTCCAAAAGACTACATTGTCCACGCTACCAAAGACGCGGCCTAAGTGGTAAGTCAAGTTGACCAGGCCGGTTGGCGGCGGGTTATTCGCCCCCGCCTGTGGTCCAATTAAGAATAAGTCGAGGTTGGAGTCCGGGTTCTGGTCGAAGAAAGACCACTGCGCCCCGCCTCCAGGGTTCGGGATACTGGCCAAGAATAGCGGCGTTGCGCCACCATCTGTAGTGCGGAAGATCCAAATCGAATCAACTTGAGGGTCGGCTGAACCAACCCCTCCAATTTCAGCCCCGTCCGCGACAGCATTGGTCAGCGGCGTGAGTGGCGACAGAGTACTTACCGAGCCATCCACTGCGTGGTAGCTATAACCATACTCCCAGCCAGTGAAGGCCAGAGTTAGCCACGGCCCGACATTGGTCCAGGTTAGGCCATTGTCGGTTGTCGTGCCGCTGTAAGTAACGTTCCACGCTGGTTTGCTGCTTCCGGTTGGCCCGCTGCCAGCTCTGACCTGCTGCAGATTGCCATTCGAATCCACGCAGACATCGCCGTTGATACCACCAGAAATGACCGGAGTCTTGCCCGGTGCCCAGGGCTGCGGGCCGTTAAGAATTGGCCCGGATGAAACCGACCCAAGCCAGTAGCTCTGGGTCCATCCGTAACCGCCATCCGAAAGAGAACCATTTCCGCTGACCGTCGGAGGCTCAAACGCCGGGAGTCTGCCGCTGGTTGGGCCACTGCCGACAGCAGTCCACACAAAATCATTCGAATCGGAGATCATTGGAGTGGCCACTGCGTAGCTCGCAAAAGGCTGCCAGATAACTAAACTGGCTGCAGTGATGCCATTCCCGTTGAGCGGATTCTGTGGCGAAAGCGCAGGCGCTTGGGTTGGCGGTGTGACGCCCCAGTTAAAAACCGGCGTTCCATAATTCGTCCACGTGCTCAGGCCGTCGGCAGTCGTTCCGCCGAGCGATCCAGACCACGCTGGAACCGATGCGCCCGTAGTGGCGGGTGTGCCAACGTCCGTCGTTGTGGCTGTGCCAAAATCCGCAGACGATGCGTAGTTCGCGTGGTCGAAGTATGCAGTGACGAGAAACGTGGAGCCACTGGGTACGACAGATAGACTGAATAGGCGGTTGCCGTTCAGGAAGCTTGCCCCGCTTAGCCCGCTCGGTGTAAAGCTCATCCCCGTAGTTGCCGAGAACGAAGCGCTCAGAAACGTCAACAGGACTGTCTTCCCGGTTACAGCTACGGTAGTAATCGTCCCTACTTGGTAGGCGCTCAGATATTCCAGGTTGCCGTTCGAGTCGATAACCGTGGTTCCAACGTCGTAAGTCGATGTCGCCACCGCCGTGTTTGGCACCCATAGTCCGGGTTGCATCCACTTCTTCTGGTCAACGCCGTCGCCGAAGTAGAGCGTGTTACCCACGCTCTGCATGAATGTTTGTCCAGCTCCGGCGCTCTTCATCCAGATTGCGGTCTTCGTGCTGGGGCCGGTGCCGTTATAGAGAATGGTCGGCGTGTCCACCATCACGGTGATGGTTTCGCTGGAGGCAGAGAACTGCCGGAACTCGTAGAAGGAATCAACGTCCGTGAAGGTCGAAGAGTTGTAAACCGACAAACCGGGCCGACGCGTGGGCGTCAGCCGGTTCGAGATTTCCGTGTTCGAGCCAGCGATCATGGCGTCGCCACGCGCGCCGTAGAACTTCTCTTCGATGCGCGTCGATCCGGCATCGCGCAAGGGGTTGCGTTGCGTCCACAACCCCTGGAAGAATCGGTTGGTGAAGATGGGCGCGAGATGAACCGGCCTGGTAGTCTGTGCGCCGGAGAGTTGTAGTTGGTTCGCCATTACACTTTCTTAAGGTAGGCCAGCCAGGTTCTAACGCTGGCGTTGTCGTACTGTTCCAGGTTCTCCAGGTTCGCGGCGAGGATTGCCGACTTCTGCGGGGAGTTGGTCACCTTGTCGAGTACGGCCACCATAGCGGGCGCGTTGGTGGGGTCCGCGAAGCATAGTGGAGACGCCCAGGTTACTTCTGACGACGCCACCAGAGGGACCTTCGTTGCCACCGCATCGGCGGCGGTGATGTTAAAGGTCTCCGTGAACGACACCGCCATGGAGGCATCCATCGCAGCCATGGTCACGAGAAACTGATCGTGCGTTTCCCAGCCATGTTCGATGAGGGTGTGAGCGGTTCCGGCGAACAAGGCGCGCAGGTTGCGCAACACGTTCTCGCCATGCTGCTCGCAGCGCGTGCCATTGATGTGGAAGTGCAGCACTTTCCTAGTGCGGTCGGCGAACTCGATTGCCGCCAGAGCCTGGATGAGTTGGTTCTTCAGCGGCCGGATCGCTCCGAAGCAGGCGATGTTGAGAATCCCGTGCTCGGGCTTCTGCTTCTTGGCCTGGTTCAGCGGATACCAGTTGGGCAGGTACGACACCTTGTCGTTCGCCATCCAGTCGCCAAACCGCTGCGTCACAATGGCGCGCAGGTCAAGCGTTGCCCGCTCAGAGTTGCTGGCCAGCGTGACGTTGTCGTAGTTCAAGTATTCTTTGATCCACTCAATGGCCACGCCTTCAACCGCGAGGAACGGGACTTCGCTGTGGATTCGGACTACCCACCGCACAGAGGGATGAAGCTGGGCCAGTATTTCGAACTTGCTGGGCACAACCCAGAGCGCCTCAATCACGGCGATGTCAGGCTTGAACTCGGTAACCTCGCGGTCGATGTCATTGTTGTCGGTGACCTGCACCAGCTCGGCGACCATGCCGTGCTGGTTCAGCATCTGGACTACGAAGAGGGCAGAGTTATACAGACCGCCCAAGCAGTCCGAGTAAACACGACCAGGGCCGTACTCGTCACAGTAATCGGCCCGCTTCTTGATGATGAATAAAATGCGCACAGAGATACCTCGGGAGATGGAAGCGAACCGGGAAAGGAAAGTTGAGAAGTTATTGACCCCAGTAATCGAAGGGCCAAGCAGGCCCGATGGGCATCCCGTACTTGTAGGGACCGCCGCCCATCATGCTTTCGCTGGGATAAAAAGATGTGTCGTCGCGTTCGCGGTCAGCGCCGCGCAGGGCCATCATGAGCGCCTCTTCCCACTTGGCGTAGGATTCGCCAGCCATCTTTGAGCCCGCGTGCTCGTACAGCATGGCGATCATGCCTTGCCGTAGAAGGTAGGCGTACTCGTCGGGGATGGGAGCGATGGTCTGCAGCAGCGAAGTCAGCGTCGGCGGCTTGCGTTGATAGACGGGAATAATCAGCCAGGCCAGACCCGAAAAAGCTGGCAGAGGAGCCAGCCGCATGGCGTATCCGTTCGGATTCGCGACCGTCCAAGTAACCGTGCCATCCAGCACAGTGGTCCCGGCAGATGCACCGATGGGAGCGGAAGGTTTGATAGAACCGCTGATTCCATAAGGCGAGCCGGGTGGCAGTGTAATCGGGCCGGTGGTGAAGCCTGGGCTATTGATGTTCAGGCCCAGCACGGTTGAATTGATGAACAAGATGTTGCCGTTGCCGTCGATGAACTGCTGGATCGGCGTCATCGGCGTCATCGACTGGCCGTAGCCGCAGCCGTAAGAAGTGTTCGCGAACCACTGCCCCATGAAGGCCAGTGAGTTCGGAATATAGGACACGTTGAACGGGATACCTTGATAGGAAGTCTGTCCCAGGTCCCTCACTGACTCCATGGTAAAGATCGGCTTGGGCGCGAGGTTCCCGTTGTTGGTTGAGTTATTAATGTCGATGCGCCAAGCGCTTTCAAGCCATCCTAAGTCAGTTACCTGGGTGACATAGTCCTGCTGTAGGGCGACGGTGAGGATCGACGGCACATAGCCACGATTCCACTTCCAGTCCAGCGACTGCGCGAGAATGCGTTGCATCACGTCGTTGGCGACGTTCATGAACGGCCGCTGAGTCCAGCCACCAGCTCCGAACAGGGGGTTCAGTTCCGGGTAAGACTTAATGTCATCGGCGATCGATTGCAACGTGAGCGTGCTAGCCATGGGCTTCCTTTTAGTGGTGAGACAAACTCCAGGCCGCGCCCGCCGCGTTGTCGGCGATCGAGTATGCTCGCACCGTGATAGCCAATCTGCGGTGGCGTGGGCGGAGCCAATGTACGGCCACGATCTTGACTGCCGCCTGAATGCTGAAGTAAGCGATCAGCGTTGGCCGGTTCCTGACGAACGGCCTGGCGACTGGATTAAATTCGTGAAACCCGAAGGTTTGGCGGTTGCGGTCAGTGGCGTAAGCGTCGGCACCAGTCGCGGCCAGTTGCACCACGTCCAGTAGGAGCGTCGGTTTCTCCGCTGTTTGCGCGGAGATACAAACATGCGCCAGTAGTATCAAGGCGAGGACAACGGAGCGCATTACGATAACCCGCGACCTTGGCGTCCCATCTGGGTGTTTTGCACTCCTGACTGCTGCGTCGTCGCCGAGTTCACCTGGTCGGCCAGGAAGATGTTGACCTGGCTGTCGGTCAGTGCGCCGTTGGCGGCAATCACCTGGCGCAGGAAGGTAGTCAGCATCGCGCCATAGCGGCTGTCGTTGATGTACTCGTAAGTCTTCGCCATGAAGCCGGAGTTGTAGAGGTTCGAGAAGTAGTCAGGGATCGGTGCCCAGGTGTCGGCAGTGGTCTTGAACAGCGGGCAGGCAAGCTGGTAAGTGAGGGTTACGGTGTAGACCTTATCGGGTGGCGGAATCAACCGGAAGGTGATGTTGCCGTTACCGTCGTCGAGCCGCGCTGCAATGCGAGTTGGCAGGTTCTGCTGAGCCTCTTCGCTGAGGTTTAGTACAACGTCCAGCTCATGCACTGCTGGTGCCGTTCCGGTATTGTCGGTGACGGTCGCCTTCTCCAGCCAGCCAAACGTTCCCAGACTTTCTTCGTAGTCCTGCACTGCGGCGATCGTCGTGAAGGTAGCGGTCGAGCGGTTCCAGCGCCAGGCAAAGGGCGGTGAGAGCATGAACTGCCGCACCCAGTCGCCAATGGTGAACGCCGGATCATTCGTCCCGCTGAACGTCAGTGGGGCGTTCCTCACGAAGTTCTGCGCCACGTTAATGGTTCGGCCGATCGTGTTCGTAGAGTTCGGGGGATTCGACATGGCGTCCTAAGCAAGAACGGAGCGAGCAGGCTTTCGTTCCCGCCCGCTCCGTCGCTGTGAATGTGTTGGTTTGGTTACCGCGTAGCCATCGCCTTGGTCGGGTCCTTGAAGCTGCGTTGGCCCGCGCGCGACATGCGGTTCGCGCTCTTCTTGCTGAACCACTGCGCGTCGGCTTCATCGTTCGACCAGATCTGTTTCTGGCAGTTGGTGCAGATCCCCACGACGACGCCGGTGTCGAGCTGGTGCATCACAAACGATTGCAGTTGGCCCTGGAATTCGCTCAAGGCGTTCGAGCCCTGCAGGTGAGCGCAGTGCTTTCTGCTGTATTCAATTTCGGCGTTGATCCGGGTGTGGACCTCGCGCATCTGCTCGCGCATGACCTTGTCGTTCTGCTCGGTGCGCGGATCGACGTAAGGCTTGCGCGATTCGATAAGGGCGTTGGCGATCACCTTACTTGAGGCTTCGACGGCCTGGCTGACCGAGGCGCTAATCAGCGCCTGCAGTTCATCCATCCCGATCGAGATCTTGCCGCTCTTTACTTCAGGGGCGGCCTTTGCTTCGTGAACTTCTGGCATGTGTGCTTCTTCTCCTGGGCTAATCCGGCCCACTGGTTAGTCTGCTGTTTTGTTGTTACGGTATTCCCAAAGTCGCCGGTACCACACGGTCGATGCCGGTCCATCAGCGCGGCCAAACTCACGATCGCTTTGTGCTTCAGTCAGCAAGCCGGTGCGAATCAGCCTGAGTAGCACGGTGCGCCAGCCGCGTATTCGCTCGCGCACGGGAATGTCGCGCGCGTCGAACTCGTAGATGCTGTACTCCGGCAACGCCCCCGAGGGGCAATAGAACAGGTACTCAAAGTCGCGGCCGTCGAGCTGGGGCTGGGGGCACGGGTAAGTGCGAAAGATGGCAACACAATTCTCGATGCGGCCGTCGGTGTAGTGAAGGCAAGGCACAAGCTTTCGTACTCTGCCGAGAAAGTTACCACTCTGCATGGCGCGGCCCACGCGGGCGCGGTCGTCACGGTAGTCATCCTGGTTGGCCCAGCGCTGCCGCCTTACGGCCTCAGAATTGTAATTACGCTCGCGCAGGCGCGCCGTGTGCTCCTCGGTGCTGAGCCGAGGAGCGGATGCGCAGGTAGTGCATAGATCCTTACGCCCATCTCGATAGCTGCTGTCGCGATTGAAGAAGGCGTAAGGAAGGATGCGGAGACAACCGATACACTCTTTACCCAGGAGTTCGTTACTTTCAACGACCTCCTGAGAGACAACATTGGCTGGATCGTTTATTTCGTGCATGGAGGGAAAGGTTTAGAGTTGGGTGATCGAGAATTCACTGACGGCCGCAACCCCGCCGACTCCGTTACCCCAGGTCGAGGTAGCGCAGAACTGGATGTTCGCTACGGCGGCAGCAGTCGCGGTAGTGGGGTTGGTGGTGGCCGCCCAGGTGTTGTAACTCCGGGTGGTACCGTTGAAGTCGTACCAGTACTGCCCGATGACTACCTGTGCCAGCGAGTCCCAATGCAACTGCGCTTCGAGGAGAAACCCGAAGGGCGCTACGGACGTGGCTTGGGCGGCGGCGCTGACGCTGGTTAAAGCCACACCAGCCTTGGTCGTGCCCAGATATAAGGTCGCCTTGTAGGTGTTGCCCGCGTTCGAGGCCGGGGTAATGGTGCCTGCGAGCCGCACCAGGAAAGGCTTGTCATTGTCAAAGACGCCGCTGTTATACGGCACCATCGGCGCAGCGGCATATCCCTGCCGCGCAAACGAGGCGTCGAGTAAGGATGGGTTAATCGTCTGATCGATCGGGCTCTGTGAGCCCAAGATCAGCGACTGCGTCGGGAGAGAAAGCACGGCAATGACGGAGGTCGAGGCCGAGTCGTTCCCAATCTTGAATTCCGTTTCAGTAACGGCCGCCAGAGTCTGGGAGAGTATCTGGTTTCGTCCGGTTCCGCCGTAGTAGGCAGCAATTGCACCTGGTCCTGACATGAATGGTTCCTTTAGTTAACTTGGGTTTTGTGTTTCTAGGTAATTTCCTGGCCCCTTGCAGATGACGCCGGGCGCGGCTTGAAGATTGGTTCTGCGTCGAGCTTTCCATTCTCGATATAGATCGCGGCTACACCGCCTGGTTCAACCAGGGTGTAGTCGTGGTGGCCGCCGAGCATGGTTCCAACTTCGTGGATAATGCTGGAGTGAGCGACCAGTAATATGGGCTCGCCGATATGTAGTCCGATCCGGATCGCCTCAACGATCAGCGGGCGGATGCGGCTTTGAAATTCGTAGAGCGATTCGCCGCCCGGCAAGGGGATGTCCGGATGCTGGACGTGGTAATCGACTAACTTGATGTTCTCGGCATTCTTAGGCTGTCCACCCAGGTCGCCCACATCCCACGCGCGCAGCCGAGGGTTCTCGGTCAGCATGTTGCGGTCAATGCCTTTGTGGTCGGCGATGATGTGCGCGGTCTCGCGCGTGCGCTTGCGGTCCGAAAGCACGATGCCAGATACGGCAATCGGCTCCAGATAGTAGGCGAGCTTATGCGCGTCGCGCTTACCCCTGGCGTCGAGGGGCGCATCGATCGGCCCCCGGTACGCGTCCTTGGCATTCAGGTCCGTGGTACCGTGGCGCGCCAACAGCACGAGCATGTGCTTTTCGCTAGGCAACAGTTTCGTCCTGGGTAAGATTGGCGGTGGTGAAGGAAGCTTTCAATGCGCCGCTAGGCTGTGAGTTAACCTCGTCAAGGGGCGCTTCGATCGCGCTCTCGACAACGGACTGCACTTCGTCTTTGGCGTCGCGTCCAGCTTTAACTTCAAGCAACAGTGCGAACAGGTCGGGATGGTTGACTTCGGGGTAGCCCTTGTCGAGCATCAATTCAATGGCAGCCTTGCGCCATTCGCGCGTGGCTGATTCATTGCGTGCCAGGTCGCGGAGGATGGGGCCGGGGAGATGGCCGAGCTGGTCGTTGCGCTGGGCAAATAAGCGCCGAGCATTGTCGGCGCGGGCAAGGGATTCATTCATGGTTTAGCCGAGCAGGATGAACTCAATATTCGTCGCTAGCGCCGACGCTGTAACGGATAGGGCTGTGATGCCGCTGGTCGCATTGGTCTCGACATAAACAATGGTCGAGCCAGGCTGCAGAGTGATGATCGTGGCCGTCGAGCCGCCGTTCGGCGTCCAGGTTACGGTTACCGTCGCGGTGGTGCTCAGGTTCTTGATGTAGAGGAACTGCGTCGGGCTGAGGGGAAGACCGAGCGTAGTCGGACTGGTGCCGACTGCCAGGCCCTGCGCGTAGTCGAAGATAGTGCCGAGGTACTGAAACACCAGCGCCTTGGTAAGTTGGACGCTGCCCGACAGGTTGTCGGTCATCGTGATGTTGCCGTTAAGCGCGCCGGTGATAGGCATCTATATATCCTCGTGGTCGATGGTTATGAGATGGAAGGCAGGAAGATGCTCAAGAGCCAGAGGATAGCCACGACGACAACGATGACGGTGACCACCTTGCGAATGGGTTCGGGCACGCCGAGATAGCCCATCGCCCAGAAAAGCAGGTAGCAGAGCAGGGCGAAGACGATGCCGATAATAATGAGATGGACCAGGCCGCCTATAGCAATAACAGGGGCGGTGAGCAGGGCAAGAAACATTGAGGGCTCCGAGCAGTACTGTATGTGCGGAGATTAGAGACGGTATTCTCCGCAAGGTGGCGGGGCGTGCCTATGAACACGCCCCGCTCCTAGTTAGTCCAGGGTTAGCTGGAGCTGGTTTCAGACTGCAGGCGACGGATCACCATCGTCGAGCCCGGCCGCAGCGTGTTGGTGTACTTCACGTTGTAGCTGACCCATCCACCGATCTGGCGAGCCGGATCGGAGACGCTGCCCTGGGCAGGAGCTTCCTGCACCATGAGGCGGTAGTTCTTCTCGCCGCTCTCGGGGTTTTTGCCCAAGAAGACGCTGAACAATGCGTCGTCGGAGAAGAGGTAGGTGTTGTAGTAGGTGTTCGAGCTGATGGTCACGGACGGGGCCGTGGTGGTCTGCTTGAACCGTACTCCCGCGAACTCGATGACATCCTCGTTCGGCAGGGGCGCGAGCAACTTCTGCGCCATGGTGTCGTTGCGCTTCAGGATGTCAGTCAAGCCGTTGAACGAGGTATCGTTCAACACATCGTGAACCACGAACGGGTGGATGATTCCGCCCCAATATCCGTCCTTAGTCAGGGGACGAGCATTGACGCCAGCGAGCTGCTGCACGGCGGTACGAATGTTCGACGCGGTCAGGTAGGAGCCGTTCGCCAACTGGATGTTGACGGAGCTGTCTACGCCGGTCGCGGCGTCGGCCGTGAGCTGTACGAGCGAGTTGAGGGTGAGGGCCAGGCGGTAGTTCAGCTCGGTCGCCAGGTTCTGAAGCAGCGAAGGATCGTCGATCGCTACATCCATTGCCAAGTCGGACGAGTTGATGAAGTCCGCGTACTGCCCGATCGTCGCCACGATCTTCGTGGACGATTCAGTGATCGGGGACCCAACCGTGCCTTCCGCTGCCTGGTTGATGTTGCCTGCGAGCAGGGAGTAAGTGAAGAACTGAATCTGGTTGCCTGAGCGAAGAGGAAGCGGTTTCTGCTTCGTCATGCTCATAAAGGGAACCTGAGCCTTGAGGTTGGGAATCGCCTGCCGCTCGTAGTAGATGGCCACTAAGTTCGGCAACGCGCCCGAGGTCAGAATTGAGGCCGGTGAGAAAGCCAATGTGTTACCTCAGTATGTTGCTGGGTTGTTTCTTTTAGCGCCGAGTCTGGCTGGCATAGCGGCGGACGGCGGCAAATTGGGCCGCGATTTCCGCATCGGTCATGCTTTCAAACTCTTCGTCTGAGGGCGGCCGTGGAGCGCCGGTACGCGGAACGTTCACCGTTTCGCGTTGCCGTAGTCCTAAGCCCGCTCTCTGTCCAACTCGTACATTCGCAATACGCGAACTTGGAGCTGGGGCGGCAGGCTGTGCCGGGAGTGCCGGTGCAGGAACTGCCTGTGGTTCGGGTTCGTCCTCATCGGACGGGCCAGGCTCTAACTCAAGTAATCCGTCTTGAGCTAAGTCCTGGAAAGCTTCGTCGAGACTCTCTGGAGTCCAGGCTCCGGCGCGACACACCGCGTCCATCATCTCGTCTTGATTCTTGTCGGTCAGCGTTTTGCCAAGCTTGTACTTGGCGAGCCAGCCGAGCATAGCCTTGTAGTTGTCGTCGAGCATCAGATACTCCGGATGCTGAGACTTAAAGACTCTGACGGTAGCTTCGTTGTCTAACTCGCTTTTGGCGAGGCTGCCCTGGTTGGCCAACCCGACCAGTTGATCGATGGTCAGGCCGGTACGCTTCTGGAAGTAGGTATCGAGAGCCAGGCCCGGATCGTCCTTGAGCTGGTTCTTGATTTCGAAAATTTCGTCGGCCGTCAGCGGGCGCGCTTGCGGTACCGGTTGCGCGGTCTGAGGCGGCAGCGCGGGGGCGGGGCGCGCGGTCAGTTTGATCTTACGATCGAGGTCGCGGATGTGCCGCGTGGCGTGCATCTTCGCCGCCGCCACATTGCTCCACATCTCGTCTTTGGTTTTGCCGTAGAAGATCTCGGGGTTTCCGCTGCCGCTGTCTAAGACAGCTCGCCATCCCTTTCCGGTCTTATCAATCGAAAGCGTCGAGCCATCTTCATACTCGATAACTTCCGGAGCGGGCGGGGCAGCAGGTGCAGGCGGGGGAGCAGGCGGCGCAGGCGGCGCGTCCTCTGCGTCAGGAAGGGCAGGGCCGAGCTGTTCTTCTTCAGCGATCTCTCCAAGCTGGTCAGCAAAGCTGGCCGGGGAGGGCCTTACGTCGAGAGGGGCGAATAACTCATCCGCGAAGCCATCCGGGGGCGGAACCTTATTGGACGGGTCATCAGAGGGAGTAAGGTCTACGGGCGCAAACTGTTCTTCGGTGCTTAGCATTCAGGCGGTATCCTCAAGCAATCCGGCTTGACGGGTGGTTAGGGTTAGAGACTTTCTGGGGGTACTGGGCTGGAGCGCTTTAAGCCTTCCTTCACTACTTCAGGAACGCTGGCGCTGGCGATGATGAGGTTTTGTGCGTCTTCGACAAAGAGGGCGTAGACGCGGGTGGCGGCATAGGCAATGGCGTGAGCAGCCAGGACCTCATCCTTATTAGCGGGGTCGGTCGAGAGCAGGCGCTGGGCTTCCTTGGCGGCGTAGCTGCCGAGAATCTCCAGCACGACATCCCAGCCGGGTGAGTTGACAATGTGCGCCAGCTCCCGGCCTTTCTGCCAAGCATCGATCTGGTACTGTTCTTCCTCGCCCAGGTTGCGACCATTGATGGTCTCTAACTTCTGGGCGAGTTCCTTACTGGGCGCACGAGGCAAGGTTCTGGTCTCCTTGGCACTGCATCTGCAGGTCACCTTGTAGGCCGCCATAACTCTGACCGTAACTCTGGCCGCTGCCGACCTGTTCGGCGTAGCCCATCCCAAGTGTGTTGACGCCAACAGCCTGACCCAGCGTGCTGGTGCCGCAGTAGGGCTGATAGTAAGGGGTGTAAGGGTGAGGGTAAGTGTTGTTGGATCGCCCGCAATGCGGGCAGTAACCACAGACTGGACAAGCGCTCATAGTTCTTAGAGCCTTTCGAGTGCGAATTCGTTCACTTGCAACGTGCCACCAACGGCATTGCCCCACTTCGCGGTGGCGAAGAAGGTGAGACCAGAGAGCGCGGCAACCGCCAGGGGAGCGGCGTTCGCGGTCACCGGTGCCACATAGGTTGAGGCAGTTCCGAAGTTCCCGAGCGACTGATAGAAGCCGCCAAGCAACCCCGAGGCCAGATCCCATAGCAGGGTACTTTCGAGGCTGAAGTTGTACTGGCCGCCAGCTACCGTGGCAATCGCGCCGGTCGAGCCGAACACGTTGGCTGCGGTCCCGATGTTGGTCGTGGTCCCGCAGTAGATCTTCACGGTAATGCTGGCCGCAGCGTTCGCCACAGCCAGTCCGACGCCAGAAATGCGAAGCCGGAAGGGCAGGCCATTAAAGGAGCCGGTGTTGAACTCCGGACGCTGAACGCTGCGACCGAGAATCGGAGCCTCACCTTGCTGCGAGAGTCCACGGTTCACGTTGATGTCGAGCGGACTTTTCGACCCGACAATCGAGGTCTGGGTTGGCACGCTAAGAATCGCGGTCGAGCCCGAGCCCGTGTCAGTGTTGAGCAGGAATGCCGTTTCCGTCACCGTGGCCAGCGTTTGCAGGCCGATGAAGTTGCGGAGAGTCCCGCCCGTAAATCCGGAGAAGGTGTTGAAGTTCATGGGTTATTTGCTCACGGGGTCAGGGGTGTGGTTGTAGAGAGCCAGTGCAGCCTGCGCGGCCGAGATGACTCCGGCGAAGACCGCTTGGTAATGGGGTGGTACCAGAGTGGATGACAGAACCGCGATCTCTACGACGATCGCGAGGAATTGGAGGATGCCGTGCGTTAACTTATTCATGAGTTACTCCTGAGTTAGGCGTTCGAGCCGAAGCCAACATTGCCGGGCTCGCCGCCAACCGCTTCGGGTGTTTCGGTGGTTTCCAGGGTGTGCCGCAACACTTCGCGGCCCGCACGATCCATATTCTCAACGTCAACCAACTCCATCGCGTTCTGGTGTTTCTGTTGGAGCTGCTGACCTTGGGCTTGAATCATCTGCCCCTGCCGCGCCTGCGCCTGCGCGCCGGGCTGCATCTGCATGAAGCGCTGTTTCTCCTGGTCGTCCATCTTCACGACCACGTCGTTGAAGTTCTTCCAGTCGGAGACTTCGAAGAACATGCGCATGATCTCGACCACATCGACGCGATAACCGGCGATGGCGAGCTGCTGAGTGGTTTGTTCGTTGGTCAGGAACTGCACCAGGATGGGCAGAGCCTGCGACATATTCTTGCGGGCCTGCATCTTCGAGGCCGCCAGGATCGAGAACTTGACGCGCGCATTCAGCAATCGCACCAGGTCGCCCGAGTCCTTCATGTACTCATGCTCCAGCTCTTCACCCAGGATGTAGCGCAGGGTAGCCACCGGCATGAGGGCGCGGTTGAGTTCGTGCGCCGAATAGAGGAAGGGGATAATGACTTGGCCAGCCAACTTCTCAACGAAGTCGCTGGTCCGGTTGCCCGCGCCCGAAGTGAGCGCCGAGATCCCGGCCGCCGAGCGGGCGGCATTAGAGTGTCCACTGGCACCCGCGATACCCTGCGAGGCCATCTCGTTCGCGCCCGAGACTTGCTCGGCGCGCTGCTGCGACAGGCCCAGGTGTTGGGCCGCTTCCGGCACAGGCGGCAGACGTTCGAGGACTTTGAAGTCATCCTTATTATCGACCTCGACAATCTTGCCGGGGGCGATGCGGATGGACTGCGTGGGCACGCTCTTGCCGCGTACCCGAATGAATACGCCGTTCAGGTTCAGCGCGGCGTTGTCCAGCCAGAGGTTGGTCACGCCCTGTTGCAGGCGTTGTTCTGAGCCGATCGTCTTCGCCAGACCCATCGACCAGAAAGCTTCCGGAACATCCCACCAGCCCAGGCTGAGGAAGGGGATGATGCCGTAAGGATTGTCATCGTTGCAGATCACGAGCTTCTGCTGCAGCACGACGATGTATTGCTTCTCGTCCCAACGCTCCAGCACTTCGAGCGGCTGGTTGAAGGGGTCAACCGTGGTCTCTTCGAAGCGCGCTTCAGCGCGCGCGTCCCACAGCGGGTTGCGAACGGAGAGTTCTGAGAGCGCTGACTTAGCTTCTTCCTTGGGCGGGAAGAACAGCATGAGCAGTTCTTCGCGGCTGGGGATGTTGAAGCCCGGCCGGTCGCGCATCTTGTCGAGCTGGTTCCAGGTCAGGTACTGCCGGTGGATGACATACTTCGCTTTGCGAATATCCGGGACGTTGAGTCCTGGGTCCACCAGCACATGGCGCAGGTTGACGATGTGTTCGAAGCTGGGGCGATCGACATACTCTTCGACCGTCTCCTCTTCTAGGTCTTCGTCATCGTCCGCGATCTGAATGTCGGGCGATCCCTGAATGGGACTGGGAAGTGTGAGTGGTTGGGTCTTGCGCCGGTAGATCTTGCGCTCGCGCGTGAAGGTCTCCCAGCCCCACTTCCATATTCCGGTGCCGAATAAAATTGTGTTGGTTACGCCGAGGCGTAGCTCTTCGCGGAAGTTGATGTCTTCAAGCTGGTAGCCCAGAAGAGCGCCGACTGCGCGCGCCGCCATGGCCGTTGTTCCCGGCCGCTGCTGCACCATGAACGGCGGGTTCTCGTAGAAGAGCCCATTCAGAACTTGCGGGACAATCGAATTGGTCGCTGTCGCGACAGTGAAGAATGGGACATTGGCTCGCTCGGTCTGCGTACCTTCCCAGTAGCGAGCCGCGAAAGGCGACTGATATAAGGTTGCTGCGGTCGGCCATTGCATCACCCACTGCTTAGAGCCTTCGTAGTTCTCCGCGCGGATCGCGTCCTGCACCACGAGCTGCAGGGCTGAATCGTCCGACCATAGGCCGGTATTCAGAGCGTGCAGCGCGGCTTCCGGGCGGAGTGGCCGCTGTAGATCTACGGCCGGTTTATCGAGTAACACTGGCTGGCGTCCTTATGGGGTTGAGCTGTTCTTCTGGTCGTCGCGCTCCGCTTGTCGCCCCTGGGCGTGAGCTGCGGTGAGCAGTTCGTCGAGGCGGCTATTTAAGCTGAGATGGATCTCGGTGATGGACTTGCGGTTCCGCAGGTTCAAAAACAGAGACAGTAGCGACGCGATGGTCGGCGGGATGGCCGCGATGATGGCAACCCAGATGGGGATCACTTACGAGCGGCCAGAAGGGATACTGGCCTTGCCTTCAGGAACTTCTTTGACGCGGGTCTGGCTGTAGCCTTTGGCTTCAATCATCCCAGTTGCGAGGTTCACGCTTTCCGGAATAGAAATCTCGCCGCCCTCTTGATTGGCTTCGCCCTTGTTCACGCGAACCGGGAAGGCTGAGGCGATCTTTCCAGATCGTCCACCACTCTCCCAACTCGTCGGGCTGCCAGAACCTTTCGGGCCAGGGCCGCCGTCTTCGAGATGGCGCGGGCCACACTGGTTTTCGCTTTGCGAGGCCAGCATGTCAGTGCCTTCGGCAGTGCCATGAGCGCCGCTCTGGCCGGTAGCGTCATCCACATCGGCGACCGGAAAGTCCGAGCCCTTGGTCTTATAAGGATCGAACTGCATGGGGGTCATCGGAACGAGGTCGTCTTTACCGCCACCGTCCGAACTCTGGCCGTGGCCTTCCGTCACGCCGCCCTTGCGCGCGCCGCTGGGACCTTGGTTGACCTTCTCGTTGTTCATATTCTTTGGAGCCTTACTCTGTGCCATTCTTGTGTTCCTTTGTTAATAGATCGTTATCCGCAAATGCCGCTGCCTAAGATCGGGTCCAGGCCAGGGGCTTGTACTTCGGCCGGTGGGCCTGTCTCAGGTCCCGGCGCAACTATGGGGTTGGGTAAGGCTTGCGTCTGCCACTCTAGCTGCCCGGTTTGGGCGTTGTGCTCCAGCAGAAAGCCGGTGAAGGGTGACGCATAGCCTTCCTCGAACATCAAGTGCCAGGCGGCGTCGGCGCGCGTGCCCGTGGGCATGTCGCTGGTCCGAATCAAGCTCGCCATCGCAGGCGCGTACTTGGGCTGCCGCGAGATCACGTCCGGAATGTCGTCGTGATGGTGGCTATGCAGGCAGCGTTCAAATTCGCTGTAGAGCGCATCGAGATGCGGCAGGTAGGCGGCAAACTTCAGGCGATCGTTCATCAACCAGGGATGCAGGGTTGCCATCCGCATCTTCTTCGAGTCTTTCTGGTTGTCGGGGATCACCCAATCGATCTTGCTGCATACGGCAATGACTTGGGGCTGGCCGGTCCGTTGAGCCTCGGCGATGATCGCAGGCTCAAGGAACCTCGAACCACCAGCGTCTTCCACGCCAATCACAAATGGCCGCCACTTCATCGCGAAGTCCACAACGGCCTTGGCTAGATCGTTATGGAGGAAGCGGCCACGGATAAGATCAGTGATGAAGCACTGGCCTTTATCGTTCCATACGGCGCATGACGCAGTAGAGTAATCTCGTCCTTTTTTCTTGCTGAACGCGAAGTCCCAGGTTTGAGAGATCGGGCCACGGAATGGCATGTCTTGAAATGCCACCGTGTTCTTGACCAGCAAGGTTCTCGGGAACGGCGTACTGCTAGCCGGTCGAGGGTTTTGGTTGTATTGTCCCTCGAACGAGAGTTCGTCACGCGCCTGCTCTTGACGCAGGAACGAATACGTTAAACTTTCCGGGAAGAGGAGATCGTAATGCTCCTCGGTAAGGGCGGCATAGGTCAGCACTCCCGTTTCGAGCTGACGAACAAAATCTGGCTTAATCTCCCACGCCCGGCCGATCAGAATCTTCAGGCCGGTGGTAAGGTTCTCGACGCGCTCCCAACAGGGGCCAGTCTCGCGCCGCAGGTCACCGACATTTTTTTCGATGATCTCGCCGTAGTAGTCTTCGTCGGCATAGCGCGTGCCGATCGCATCGAAGTAGCCGTAAGGCCGCAGCATTTTACGAATGCTGAGGTTGATCTGCTTGATGACTTTCTTGCACTGGTCTTCGTTCTCGGAGTTGCGGTTCGAGATCACGTCATCGCCCTTGATGACTTCGAAGTGCAAGCCTGACAGCGTGGCCGTAATCGAGGCCGACATCACCGTGCGCTCGCGGCGCACTTTGCCCTGGCGTCGCCACACCGGGCAGGTAAACTCCATGCGGGCTTCCGCGCCAAGTTCTTTTTCGGTGATGCAGAACTCAGGGAAGAACAGGTTCATCAGGCTTTTTTCGTAGAGATGCTCCACGAAGTGGCCTTTGGTCTCATCCACGAACCCGACCGCTAAATCGTCGGCAGCCGTCAGAAACAGCACGCGGATGTTGGGGAAGTTCAAGATCCATTGCACGGTGTCATAGACATCGATCGTGCTCTTCATGGAGCCGCGTGGATACAGCACCATGCGCTCCTTGCAGAACTTATCCTGCTCGGCAACGCTCTTCGAGTCATCCTTCTTTACGAACATATCGCATAGGCGGCGATGCACGTGTTCGAGGATGAGGTTATCTTTGAACTGTTTCCCGGCGCTCTCCGGGTTGGTTTCCCAGAGGATGTAGCGCGAGAGGAAGTAGAGATCAGCTTTTGAGCGGCGGCGCGTCTCGATCGCGAAGTCCTGAGTGAGTAGCCACTTCAGGTACTCTTCGAGTCCCAGGGTCTCGCGCTTGACGCCGAGCGCCAGGCGCGCCTGCTTCTCGGCAACCGCGAGGTACAACTCATTATCTGGGATCTGTTCTGGGGACCCGTATCGGGCTTTCAGTTCAGCCCACGGCGTCATCTGTTCCGGCATTCGTTATTTCTTTTTCGGCAGGACGCGCTTGAGGCGCGGGTTACTTTTCTTCGCCGCAGGCGATGCCTTGCGGGTGGCGGCGGCCAATACGGCGGCCGGATTCTTGATGCCTGAGCGTTTGCCGATCTTCGCGGCGGCGGCGGTGAAGCCGGGGTGTGCTTTGGTTTGACCTTTACCCATCTCTGATGCTGCGGCCATGTCTATCCCATTTCCTTTTGTGCTTGAGTAAGTGCGATTGCAATGGCCTGCTTCGGGTTACTAACCTTCGGGCCTTTCTTGCTCCCACTGTGTAGCGTGCCCGCTTTGAACTCGCCCATGGTCTTCTTGACTTTGCTCTTGGCTCGGGGCGACTTCGGCGCTTTCTTCTTGCCAGCGCCCAGGCTGGCGGCAGCGCCCTTGGTGAGGATGTGTTCGCCCTTGTGAACCTTCGCCCAACCGGTTCGCTTTACGCGTCCGCCTCGGCGAAAGGTTGCGGGCAGCGCCATGCGCACGCCAGGGCTGGGGGCATCACGCACCGGCCGCATCGCCGTGCCGAAAGGCTGGTCCGGCTTTTCTGGGCCGACACGCCCGCCTAACACTGGTTTTTGAATCGGGTTCACCGGAGCGGGTGCGCCGGTCGTAGACTTGAATTGGTTCAAGGCACTCCAGAGGTTCGGCACTTACATGGCCTGCGGCTGAGGTTGAGCGCCCTGGGCCTGGGGTTGCATGTTGTCGCCCACGTGTTGCTGCAGCGCGTCCATGTCAGGCACCGCGTGCTCTTCCGGCTCCTGCGGCATACCGCCGCCGCCGCCCTGCTGGGCAGGCTGGGGCTTGAAGTGATGTTTCACGATGAAGCCGCCGCTCTTGGCATGGCGAATGTGCATCTCGTGAACGGGCTTGCCGCCCTTCTTTGCTTTCGACTTGGGCTTCGACTTCGACTTCGACTTCTTTTTGCCGCCCATGGCGGAACCTACGCGGTCTTGATTGCGCATCTTCGTATCCTTCTATTGAGTGTTAGGTCCCGACGAAAGCGACCGTGATGGGGCCGATGGTTCCCGTGGCCGTGGGCGTCCCACTTAACACACATGAGGTTCCTGTGGAAGTGAGAGCCAACCAGCTTGGAAGCGTGCCTGCCGAGAGCGTGCAGGTGACTGAGGTCTTCGGTCCAACCGTCAGCAAGGTAACGCTGTAGGGCGTGCCGAGAGAGATGGTGGGTAGAGGACAGACGGTAAACGCTGGCGATGGTCCAGGCTGGCAACTGGTGGTGCCGACCGTTACGGGCGCGAATCCCCAGACGGCCGCAGAGAACTGGCCGCTTAGAGTTACTGTGCCAGTGGCTTGCGCAACAGCCTGTCCATGACCGAAGGCAGTGAAGGCGAATAAGGCGATGACGAGCAAATACTTTCTCATGTTACCTCTTCCTAGTGATCTGCGAACGGGCCTGGGCTTCCGCACGGTGTGGCGCAAACGTATTGGTTGAGAACTTCGGCAGCCAGGGTAGAGGTTGGGTTAAAGCCAAGATCAGTTCCGTCGGTGGCTTGGTGTGCCGATCCCGCAGCATACAGACTAGCTTTGCTGTTACACGAAGCGTCGGTTGACTTACATAGACGGTACTGCGTCCAGTCGCTCACAATGATGGGGAAGGATGCGGCACTCATCGCCGCCAGCACGCCCGCGCAGTTTCCCGTCGCTGGGTCGTTGCCGGAACAGAACGATGCCGGGACGCCGTAGAGTGTCGCGGGGGTTACTGCGACATACGCCGGAGTGTACTCGGTGTAGCAGGCCGCCATGCCACCGGCGCTCGGAGAGCCGTGGCCAGGGCAGGTCACAGAGCCGTCCACCGAGGGAAGCAGCGTGTTGTTGAACTGCATCGAGACCGGATCGTACATTCGGGTTGAGGTTCGCGTGCCCGCTCCGGCCGTGGAACTCAATCCACCATTGATGAGAATGCTGTTGGTGATCGTGAAATTACGCGCCAGTGGGAAGATGTTTGTGCCGCCGTTGGCCGAGTTCGATGGATTGTTCTGGCTCAGCGGATCGTCGATCATCGTGATGTGCGAGAAGGCGTAGTAGTTTGGCCAGCCCTGCGCGCTAGATAGCGTGCAACCTGTAACGCCTGAGCCCGCCCCGCCTACACCCGGATTCGAGTACACGACGGTCAAGCCATTCAGCAGGGTGCCAGTCAGCGCCGGTGGCCCCATGACGTTGTTGCCGACGTTGAAGCTTGTGTCGGAGCATCCCGTCACTGTGATCGGATCGCCGACCGCGATGTCGCTTACTCCCAACCCTGAAGCCGCAGTCAGCGTGAGTGTGGTAACGAACCCGGTTGGGTCGCGTAGTGGAGCTACGGCCCAGGTATTTCCCGGCACCGATGAGCCAATCCGCCAGCCGTATTGCGGAGTCGCGCCCGCGCAGGAATTTGACGTGAGGTTGCTATTCGGATTTCCCAGGAAGAACACGCTGGCGTTGTAGACCAGCCAGTTCGACCCGAAGAAGATCTCGTTGGGGAGCGATACTCCGCCACCATTGCCACCGCCCGCATCAGACCTATCTCCAAGACTGGGACCATTGCAGGAGTTGCGCGCGACGATGTTCGTCACCGTCACGTTGTCAAGGGTTGTCCAGGTGTTCGTGGAGAGCACGCCGGAAGAAGTCTGCGCGGTCTTATGCGAGAAGTCGGTACCGTTTTGTGCTCCCGCATTGGTCACGTTCTCGTAGATGTTCCCGTCTTCAAGAACTCGCTCGCCAAACTTGTATTCGTGAGCGTTCTTACGCGTGTAGCCGTTGGTCACACTTGCATTCGGGAAGTAGCCGGTGCCGATGTTGACCGTGCCACTTGTGCCTGATCCGCCAGTTACACTAAGTCCGTTCGCCGGAAAGTATCCCGTGCCAGCCGTGGTCACCGTTACCGCCGTGATCGTTCCACCCGCGCCAACCGCTGTAATGGTTCCAGTTCCGCTGCTGCCACCAGTCTGTACCACCGTGATGACATCGTTGACCAGGTATCCGGAGCCGGTGCCAGCGCTTCCGTTCTTTGAGATCTGCCGAATGATCGGGACGTTCTCCGCCAGCATCCACGAATAAGGATAGGTGTAGCGGTTCGCGCGGTCTTCTTCGTCCTGGCAGGTCACGAAGTTGGTGAAGCTGATGGCGTTCGAGAACCCGCCGCAAAGCTTGCCGATCGCCTGCCCTTCGACCCAGTTGTGGGTGTACTTCGTCTGCTGCGCCAGCAAGGCTGAGATGGCGTGACCTTCGCTGCCTGGCCGGATGGCCTTGTCCATATAGACATAGACCACAGAGCAGTAAACGCAACCATTGAAGGCAACCAGGCTCGGTAAAGAGTTCGCGCCCGTGGGCGCGCCGGTAGCAATGCACGTGCTCGGGCAGCCGCTCATCGGGGCGTCGGTCCAGTCCCCGTGCAGATAGCTGTAAGCCAGGTGGATATGCGTCGGCAGTTGGGTTTGAATCGTCTCGGTGTTCTGCCCCATGGCGAAGGGCGCGGACGATCCCACTAACCCAGCTTGCGGCCGTAGTTCGGCATTCAGGACTGCGAAGTGATGCGGCCCGACGTTGTTGATGTCCCAGGTCGCGGACTGAATGGCGTTGCAACTGTTGGCCGTGCATTCGATGGTGTACATCGAAGCGATGTCGTTATAAGCCGACGTGTTGGTCGCGGTACCATTGGCCAGCGTAAACGCGCCCGATGAAACTGCGTTGATCGTCGTACCCAGTTGGTACGACATGTTGGCCCCAGTGCATCCCAGGTTGCGGATTCCTGGCTGGGTAGCCAAGACAATGTTGTCTTCGACTCCGTGCGAGCACGCAGTCTGCCCCGGCGTCAGTGGGCTGGTCGAGGTCAGAACGATGAAGTTCGTCGAAGTGTCGCCAGCGGTCTGGGGAAGAGTAATTCCATTTGCGCCGGTGTACAGCGCCGGAGGAATCGCGATCGTCGTTCCACTACCGTTCGCCGTCCGGCACGACTCCGCATCATTCACCGCCTGCTGCAAACTCGACTGACTGGCTGCCGTATAAGGGCCGTAATTTGTCGCGCCACAGGTCCACGATCCCCCGGTACTCGATGCCGGGAAGTTGATCGTGTTCGTCGTGGTGCCGTTGTACTCAGTGTTATTCACCCAAGTCAGCGGCAACTGCGGGGCCTGGAAGGTGGAAGTAACTGCGGTGTTCACCCTCAGCGTCAAGCTGCAGGGTAGATTGTTGTCCACCGTGAGCGTGCAAGGTGGGCTGGAGAATCCCGCATTCACATAGGGCAGGCTGGCCGTTTGCGTCAGCGTTACAACCGTGCCGTTGGCAAAGCTCGGAGTGCAGGTCGGCGGGCAAACAATTCCGCCAGGATTGATCGTCGTGGTCCCGGTCCCGGCAGGCGTGACGTTGAGAGTCGGCGTGACGGTCGAGAACCCAAAAGTAAAGTTGCCCGATCCCGCTCCGGTGCCGACCGTGCTGCCTGCGGCAAAGGTCGCGGTGCCAACCGAGCTGTCGGTCCAGCCGCTGGCCATGCCGATCGCGGTAAGCGTCTGGGGGGTGACCACCGAAACAACGCCTGTATAAAGGATGGCGGGCGCAACGCAGGTTCCGCTTCCATTGGAAGCTGGAGTCGCTCCGTCCGTCCGGTAGCAGATCGCGAGCGACTGCGCCTGCGAGATGGTTACCGTCTGAGGCGGAAAACCGCCTACAGGAGAGAATGTCGGCGCAGCTCCCTGCAGGGTGTAGACATAAGTGTTGACAACGCTGTCGGTGTTGATGTTCGTGCCAGCGATAATCTTGAGGGTCGTGTTGACCGCAATCGAAACCGTCGCGCCGCTGGTAAGCGAAGTGCCGGTCGTGCAGCCCGTGCCCAGCGTGTTGGTCGCTGGCGTCGATCCGTTCGTGGTGTAGCACTGCACCGTCGTACCTGAGTTCGGGTTAGTGCAGGCGGGAGTCTGGGTAGCCGTATAGGTGCCAGTCCCTGGTGAGCAAGTCGAGGCCGAGGCCGCAGTCGAGCTAACGATGAAAGTCGCCGTAGCCGCAGTGCTGGTATCGGTGATGGTCAGCGTGCCTGCGATGGTGCCAACTGTGAGCACGGCAGATGCGGTGGTGTTTGAAGTTACAGTCGGAGTAGCCAGGCTGGCCCCGGTTCCGCCGCTCAATGAGAACAGCGTGCTAGCCGTCTCAGAAAGCCATAGGCAAGGGCCGGTGCAGGTCAGCGCCAAGGTCGGCGTCGTGCCGCGATTTCCCAGGGTAGGGAAGATGCCGAGCGTTGCCGTCGAGACTGTGATCGTAGTGGTGATCGAGTCTGTAGTGTCGGTAATGGTCAGTGTGCCGGTGCCAGAGCCGGTCGTGATCTGCAGTGTCTCTGAAGTCGCAGAAGAGTTCGACTTACTGGCCAGCGTAGCTCCGGTCACGCCAGAGATACTGAAAGCCGTGCTGCCGGTCCACGCCGTGTTAACCCCAGTGCAGAGCACCGCGATGTTATTGGTGTGATGCGAGGGGATGGTCGTGGGCGTACAGGTGAAGCTGGCGGGGGCTGTGTTGAACTCGTAAGATCCGGAGTCCCACGCTCCGCTGCCGGGGCGGGCATTGATGGTGGTGGACGGATAAGTTGCGATGAAGCCGCCCCATGACGAGGACTCGCTCACACCACCGAGACTTGAACACAGGTCATTGGTGATCCCCCCAGTCCCGCAAGTGGAGGTTATATTATTGCCCTTGCCAACCGTGCTGTCAGTGCCGGATGTTGGCTGCCAGAAATTGGCGATGGTGTACCCGCCAGTCGCGGAGAAAATTTCACCACCATTGTCCGTGGTCGAGCAGACGTTGTGCGGCGTCACCGCTCCTGTGTTGCAGTTGAAGAAAGAGCTACCGCTGAACACGCCGCTACGGCCAGTGAGTTGGTTGTTCTCAGCGGTGATGGAAGATCCGCTGGCCCACGTGCTTAGGTGTGCGGTCATCCCGCAAGTGCCATCGGTGGAGTTGTTCAAGAAAGTCACGGTGATGACCGTGAAGCTATTGTTTCCGGTCGGCTCCAACAGGAAGCAGTTTCCATCCGTGGGAGGCTCGTGCTGGTCATTCACGACGACGTTGTTATAGATGTACATCGTCGGGGCGGCGGGATTCCACATCTCGCCTTCATTCACGTTCGCGACGATATTGTTGTAGGCGGTGAATGTGCCGGTACTCTGCGACAGGGTCTCGATCACGTTTCCGTGACGGCCGTATCCAGGCTCAAAGATGAAGTCGAAGAAGTTGTCGTGGAGTAGAACGATACTGCCAGCTTCACAGCCTTGCGACGTGTGGATGAAGATACTATAGGCGAGAGTCGCACAATCGTCCATCGCCCAGAATGTCGCTGGGATTGGCGACGGAGTTCCGCTGCCGTTCCAGACCGAGGCTACGCAGCTTGAGACCGTGCAGACCTGGCTGGCGGTCGAGTCGGTGCCATCAAAGACATCGTAGTAATAAATGTTAGTGGTGCCGCCGCCGCCGTTAACGCCGCGCCAAGTGTCGTCCGAGGCGCTGGTACCGGCCGTCCATCCGTGAAAATAGCTTCGCAGTACACCGCCGCTTGTGCCGGAGTTCACATAAGCGCCAGAAGGGTTTCCATTCCAGCAAGCTCCCGTAAACTCGATTCCATCAACGAAAATGTTCGTTCGACTGGACCAATCGAACAGCTTTAGCGTGTTGTCATCCGCCGCGCTGCAACTGGCCACAAAGGACGTGGACAGTGTGTTGTCCATCGATAGGATTGGACGCGCGAACGACCCACCAGAAAACCATGTCGGGTCGATCGTGTAGTAGATCGGATTCGTGCCGTTGCCACTGGCCGTCGGCGTAATCGTCCCGCCAGTTGCAGGCGTCCCAGTGGTGTAGTGCCAGGTATCGCCGCCGCGAAAGATGAACGCGTCTCCGGCGATCGTGGTGTGGGTTCCAGTGAAACTGGACATGCCAGGAGCGTGGAGCCAGGAGTGGGTTTCGTCTACGCCGGTGTTTGAATCAAGCCCGCTGGAGCTGATGTAAAAGCACTGCAGAATGCCCTGGCTAGCCAGCGTGGAGCTGCCAGAGTTGCCGCCAGTTCCTGGGCTCGACAGGTTGACATAGTTCGATCCGGACGGACAAGTGCCACCCCATGCAGACAAGCTGATGGCGAAGAAACAGAAGAAGTAGAGAAGTTTCCTTACCATAGGTTCTTGTGCTCGGTCCAGTTCTTCAGGTAGACGCCGTGGCGGATCAGCGCGGAGGCTGGGGGCTTAAAGGCAGACATCGCCAATGGCGCGGTTACGCCCGGTTGAAATAAGTCAGAGTGCCCGTGGTAGGGCTTGAATAGATCGGGGTGGCCGTAGTAAGTACACTTCACAGGCTCGTGGGTGCAGACCCTTGCGCCGACTCCGAATGAAACACCGTTGCCATCCATCCAGCAGTAGGACGTGATGTGCCTCTGGGCAACATCGGAGACGACCGCGTAATGGTCACAGCCGACGATGATCTTGCCGTCGATCTTGAGAGCTGCCACCCATCCAGGTGCGTCGTCCATAGGGCCGCTCATGTAGGGCTTGTAGGGAAGACTTCCCCAGTGAGCTACCTGCTCGAAGCCTTGCGGGTTCGACCTCGACCACTGCACATAGATCCGTGCGGTCTGGGCGGGGGCCATGGCGAGAAAGAGCCATAGACAGGCCACTAAAGCTGTAGTAAGGTTCCGGGTATGTTTAGAAAACTGTGCGATGAGTTCTTTCCTCGGCCAGATCTTTTTGATCGCCAACATGGCACTAAGACATCTGGTCATTCTTGTCTTCCGTGGACCCGCGTTCTTCATGGCAAACGGGACGAGACTTGCCGGTATCAGGGCATCGATCCCGCGCTGTTCTCCGCCGCCGTGAAGGACCTGCCGCGCTGGCCGTTTATTGATCTCGGTTGCGGCCGTGGGCGCGCTCTGATCCTGGCGCAGGAGGCTGGATTCACTGATCTGGCTGGCGTTGAATTCTCTCCAGCGCTTTGCCGCTGTACTCGCGCGAACCTGGCCAAGACCAACACCGACGCCAAGATCATCTGCGGAGACGCGCGCGACTATGCGTTTCCCGCTAACCCGTCCGTGGTCTTCATGTACAACCCGTTCGGTGAGTCCATCATGCGAACGGTTTTTGCTAACATGCAGGGGCATCCGCGCATCGTCGTGTATGTCAACCCGAAGCAGGCGCATGTATTTCGTCCATTCCATGTTCTGCGTTCCGACGAGAACACTGTGATCTTCAGCGATAGCGATAAAGGCGGGGACTTAGAGGGCGGTGGTCTTGGGTAAGACGGTGGTCTTCGGCACTATGGTGGTTGCTGGCAGGGCCGAACCGGCAAAGAACGATATGGTGTAACCGGTAATCGCCATGCCGGTGGTGATGTTTAATACTGGGGTGTAAGTGGTGGCCGCGCCAACCGTCTGGTACTCAACCGCGCCACTCTGGTTACCACCACTGGCTTGCCCGTTGGTTGAGATCGTGTAACCAGTGCCGTTCGTGAAGGTGTTGTTAGTCGCGCCATTCCCGCCCGATGTAAGCACAAGATCCCCGGTCTGCGTCGTGGTAATTGCAGGCATGGTGCAGGCCGTACAACTGGCGATGGAGTTGTTAAAGGCCCCGACATCGAAGGCGGCCGATGTTGCCACCCCCGAAAATTCCTGCCCCATACAAACGCAGAAGGTAGTCCCGCCCGTGAAGGTCACAGTCGTTGTCACCGTTCCCCCCGCGATGTTCGTGGCGTAACAATAGAACACGGCGTTCGCGGCGTGGAGCGTGGTGTAGGTATTCGTGCCGTCCGTGCAGGCAACTGTGACCGCGCCGCTGCTGCTGTTATATTCCGCGCCAACAATCACCAGTAGGTCGCCTGCCGTCGTAGTACCACAGGACACCGTGAGCGAGGCCACGTTACTGGACTGATTGTTCGGCGTGCAGTCTTTGCGGAAGGCGATCGCGGCGTGCGCGGAAGAGGTCGCGGCTAGAAAAGAAATTGCGAGTAGAAGTAGCCAGAGTAATTTCTTCACTTACTGGAGCCTCGTTGCGACCGCGCTCAGGGCATAGGTGGCGGTGCCGGTATTGCATTGGGAGAACGTCGTTGCGTACTGGATGACTGTACCGTTGGTGTCGATGTTGATGTCACCGCTACCCCAGGCGTTAACTGTCGTTGCCCCCCAGAGCATGATGCCGCTGGTAGCGAAGGCCGCGATGCTGGAATTCGTGATGATCGGTATCGTCTGCGCTGAGTGAGCCGTCCCATTCGCATCAGTCCAGGTGAGCGAGAAGAGAACGCCCCCGGTAGTGTTCGCGCTGCAGGCGGCCCCCGACTGGTAGAGAGCGATGTGAACGTGGTAGGTGCCAGCCGTGTTGCACGCCCCAGCCGAGGCCGCGCAAAGGGTTGCCGTTCCAACTGAGGCCACTAAGGCCGTGGAGCGAATCGCGCCTGGCTGAGCCCGGACCATGGTTCCATAACTGGTGCTGCCGTTGGTGGCAGCCTTCCATTCATGTGAAGTGCTGTCGGGGTAAAGGTTCGACGTGCCGGAAACGTTCGTTGCCGACGTGCCTTCTGTCGCGCACAAACCGCCAGCGGTGCCGAAGCTGGTGCAGTTGGCTGCGCCCAGCGTCATCGCGCCCGCCGCCGCCAGGTTGCCGGTGGCTCCGAAGCTGAACTCTTTCGTGGCTCCAGAAGTCGAGAACACGCCGCTGGTGAAAGTGCCGAGAGTGTAGAAGTCAGCCAGGTCGCCAGCCGCTACCGTCTCGTTGACAATCAAAGGAACCTGCCCGGTGCCGCCCGCGCCCGTGGTGTTGATGCCAAGAGAGCCGGTGGTCGTGGTGGTCGTGTTCGCGTTGGTGAAGACGTAAGGGTAAGTTAGGTTCGCCGTCTCGACGCCCGCGCGCGTGATCTCATGACCAATGCCGGTCTCGGTGACTGTGGTCTGCGCGGCCGACCCGGTTAGCAAGCTTTCTGCCAGGGTCACGCCCGCGAGAACTCCGCCAGCACTTAGTGTGGCAGTCGCGTCCGGAGTCTGCGATGCCTGAGAGCCGCCGCCCGTCATCAGCGCCGTTGAGGTCAAGGCCGCCGCGCTGGTGACGCAAGTCGCGCAAGCAATGGTGCCGGTCGTGGTAATGGTGCCGCCCGTGATCGGGCCGGTCGTCGCGATGGAGGTTACTCCACCGGCGCTGGCCGTCTGCGGATTTTGCAGTTGCCACTCCGTGCCGTCATAGATGGCATCGGCGATCGCCGTGGTCGTAAGATCGTTGGCGACCAGCGCAGCCGTTCCAAGCTTGGTGACGCTCTTGGCCGTCAAGCCGTTGACCGCGAGGGTCGGACCTGAAGTCGTGTTAGCCGCCAGCGGAAGCCAGCGAACTTCTACGCCCGTGGTAAGAGCTGTCACGGCCGGAGTGAAGGTCGCGGTTTGCGCCTGCGCCGTGCCGCCGCCCGCCACATAAGCGTTCGGGCTAACGTCTGAAGTACCAATCAACACAGCCGCTGGCGCTGTGGTTGAGGCCGTGTTATTGCCCCAGAACTGATGAGCTGTGAAGTTACTAACTACGGTCGAGCTGGCGTTCAGAACACAGCCTTCATCGACCGTCTGAAACACAACGTCGAAGCAATGGTTGGCCGCGTTGGCGTACCAGCCGTCATCGCCGGAGATCCCGGTGAACGCCGTGCCTTCTACTGCAATCCCGCCGCCACCGGTGCCCACAGTCGGGTTCGGAGCGCTCGCGCCGACAAAGGTGGTGCCAGCTACGCCGACGCTGAATACAGAAGATCCGCCCACCTGCAGGTCAGCCAGTTTGCTTCCCGCGCCAGAGGCGGTGTTGGTCACGTTCTCGAAGATCCCAGCATCCACCACACCCGAGGTATTCCAGGTCGGAGTGACCTTGAGCGCCGGTACAGTCTGAGTTCCAGTGAGCGAGTCGGACACAGTCAGCGGAACGGCCGTCGATCCGGCTAGGGTCGCGATCAGTACTTCCTGGTCGCTGGTTCCGGTGGCTGCGGTGGTCTCGCCGAAGGTGAGGGCAACCTGTGAGTTTGTGGATGTAGCCGAGTTCAGCGCCCAGGTGTTGTTCCCGTTCGCCAGCGTGGTGTTTGAAACCAGCGCCGTCACCGCACTCAATGCTGGAGTGGTGGACGCGCAGCTTCCGCCGTTGCACTGGTCGGCGTTGACGTGACCGCCGCCGAAGGCTTGAAACACCCCAGCCGTGGTCATCTCCGCGCCGTTGGAAGTGCCGCCAGCGGTAATCAGGATGGGCAGCGCGGTCGATCCGCTCTTGGTGGAGATCCCTACTTCAATGTCTCCCGTGCCGGTGGCCGCCGTCCCTTCCGTGAACCCAACGGCGGTCTGCGTATTTGTGGTCGTCGCCGACTGCCAGATTTCGTTGAAGTTCCCGTTGTTGATGGTGGTGTTGACCGTAGACGCGGTCACCGCGCTGAGCGCGGGTGCGCCGGTTTGCGCCACACAATCGCTCGCTTGCGGAGTGAAAACAAAGTTCGCGGTGTTACAGCCGGTCAAACCTTGAACTAAGGTTGCCACGTTCGCGGCCGTCGCGGAGATGGGCTGCTTCGACGAGTTCGATCCCAGCACCAGCGCCGAGGACGGCACCGCTCCCAGATTGATCTCGTCTGCACTAACATGCCCCGTGCCGCTGGCCTTGAATACGCTGGCAGAGGTTAGTACCACGCCATCGGTAAGGTTGCTTCCAGAGTCCGGTACGCCAGCCGTGAAGATCGAGGTCGAGTTCGATTCGCACTTCTCGATGTCGAGATAGCCCGCGTTCGGGTTGGTCGCGAAAGTGGTATTTAGAGCTACCCAGCCGCAATCGCTGATCTGTTTGATCGGTGCGGTCCAGGCCAACGCCGAGGTCGAACCTTCATAACTCGCGGCGTATGGGTTGGTAACATTGTTGACCGGAAAGAGAAGCGCCAAGGGCGGCTGTGAATACGAGCTGCCACTCTGACCACTCCAGGTCCACTGATCGAAAAATGCAGTCGGAATGCTGACCGTGCCGCTGCCCGTGGCCGCCGCAAAGCCGCTGCCGAAGGCTACGCTCGAAGTGCTCGAACAACCGAAGCTGATGGTGCTGTTGTTGTAGCTCAGCCCAGTCGCGCAGTTCGGAACCGTCGCAGCCTTAAAGACGCCCGACGAAGCTCCAATCAGAAGTTGGCTGGCAGCGATCGCAGTGGCCGTACCCGCGCCCGCGCCCGGAACTGCGGCGATCTCGCCCCAGCCCGCGTTGGCCACGTCATCATAGAGATTGCCGTCGCCTGAAACCGCCATGCCAGAGTTGCCCGTCCCGGCTGCCGCTGGTGTGCCGCTGGCCGCGATCGGAACCGTCGTCATGTAATACGGGCCGGTGAGCGTGAACTTCGACGCCACGATCCCGCCAGACGGCGTGTAAGTCAGGGTCGAACTGTTGTCCGATAGGTTGGTATCAAACGCGCACAGGCCGGAAGAGTTGGTGTAAAGAAAATTGCCGATGGAGGCCGTGACCCATGTAAGGTTGGTCGCTCCGGAGTTCACGCACGGTACCTGCCCGGCCGTTGGGGAGCCATCGTTCACCTGGCTCAAGCTGACTGGGTTCGCGCCCACGAAGGCGTCGGTGGCAACGTCGGCCGAGGTATCTCCAGGCGTCTGCGTTACCGCCTGCGTGCCGGTGGCCAGGGTCGAGCTGACTGACCATGTGCCGGTGCTAACCTGCGCTACGCCGTTGGACGCGGAAGTACTGATTCCCGTCCCGCCAATCGCAGTGCCGATCGTGACCAGGCCGCTGTTCGGAATCGAGCCGTTGGTAATGTGCGAGCCATTCACGACAGTAGGAGCCGTCGCGCTGCCGCCCAGGTCGGTGTTTAGCTCGATCAATCCGAGCGTGCCCACGGCCGCGCTGGCCACGTTGAACTGGACGTTTGAACCCGATGGGTTGGTGGCTGTAGTGTTCGTGCCACTCTGAAAGTTAATGGGCGACAGAAGCGACGAGCCGCCGTTCACAGTGATAGCCGTGCTGCTGCAAGGGATCGCGCCCAGGACGCCGCCCGAGGAGAAACCAAAACAAGGCGTCGTCAAGGTGGGGGCGGTGCCAAAGGTGAAGGGCGATCCGCTGATGGTAAGGCCAAGTACAGTCGCGGCGTTCGAGCCCGAAGTCGTAACCTGCCCGCTCAGCTCTGAGGCTGCAGGCGTGGTGCCGTCGCGCAAGATGCCGGTCCCGGCGCTGGTCGAGTTCAACCCGCCGTTGGCGCGCGTGACTGGCGAGGTTAGGTTCACCGTGACCGTGCCGGTCGTACCACCGCCACTTAGCCCCGTGCCCGCCGTAACTCCAGTGATCGTGCCACTGCCGCCGCTGCCGCCACCCCGCCCGGTGTAACTCGGGGCCTGGCCAAACAGCATTGCCGCAGATAGCAGCCATAAGGCTGCGAGGAAGCTTAGTTTCCTGACCATGTAACCGTAGCTCCCGTCGTCGAGGCGACGACAAAAATAGCGTTGGAATTACTTACGGCTGGACAGTAGCCCGCTCCAGGAGGTATCTCAATGCCGGTCGAGGTAGTAACTCCACTCGGTCCGACAAACACGCTGATCGTGTTGGTACTCAGTCCTTCAATACACAAACCCTTGGCCAGTAAGTTCGAGGCCAGGGCCGCCGCCGTGCCAGTTACTGCCTGCTGACCGGAAACAATCGTGGTCGGCACCGTCAGCACTACCACCTGCGGACTGGGAAAGTTACTCACCGTGACCGCACCGGCAGCCGCTGAGGCCGGGTTGTTCACGAAGCCGAACAGGAAGACAGTCACCGAGCCTGAGCCGGTAACGGTTGGGGTGATCTTGCCCTGGGTCGCGAAGACCGCCGAGCCGATCGTGTTCGAACCGGCGCTGGTACAGGTCTGAGAAGTCATCAGACTGCCGGTGGTGTAAGCCGTGCCAGCCGCGTTCAGTCCATCGACCGTCAGCGTACATCCCGACACCGTGCCTTGCGGTACCCAGATCATCTGGTACCAGCCAATGCCCTTGGTGTTGAAGCTCGCAGTCTGCACTGAGCTGCTGGTGAAGGTGTAGGCCAGGCCAAGCTGGTAAGGCACCGCCACGGGATAGATGATCTGGCTGGGACCACCTGTCTGCGAGAGCGCCGGGGGCGCGACCACCAGACTCAGTAGACCGACCATGAAAAGGATTACTAATAGGTTGCGCACGAGCTTCTTCATTACTCTTCGTCCTCGTCCTTGCGGCCGATCCGCCACACATACTCACAACAGCCCTCGGGATCAACCTTGACTTTCCCGTCAGGCAGGCGCGGCTGCTTCGACTTGGCTTTCATATCTTTTTGGTTACAGGCTCCCGGCTTCGAGAACCACTTACAGTTCTCGCACTCAAACTCGCCGAGATTCTTCGCCGCCTCATAGCCAGTGCCGGGCTCACCGCGAACGGCGGCCTGGTTGATGCTCACAAGTTTGCTGTGGCCGGAGCCGAGTTCGTCCTTAGCTGGCATAGGTGGGCAAAGTTGCGGGGCGTCCTCGGTCAAGAGAACGCCCCGCTGGGGTTACACGCGATCGATGGAGAACTCGGTCAACTGCACCGCGTTCGGGGAAGTCCCGGCCGAGAAGGTGAAGGTGAGTTCGAAGTTCAAGTCAGCGAACTTCAGCCCCGAGCCGATCGTGCCGCCAGAGAGCACGGCGTTGATCGTGTAGGCGGGAGTGGTGGTGAAGTTCGTCCACGACGTGGAGCAGAAGCCGCCCAAGCTGCCAGCGGTCGAGTTGAAGAGCAACTGCCACTCGTACATGAAATCGACGGTCGCCACGTTCGAGCTGGCGATGGTCGCGCAGGTGTGGAGCAAGGTGCAGCCGGTGCCTACAACGCCCGTCGAGGTCACGCTGCCCGCAGCCCCAATCACGCCCACGGCAACGCCGTTGACTTGGTAAAGGATGGGGATAATCGTGGCCGCGCCACCAGTCGTGGTCGCCTTACCGCAGGCGCGGATCTTCAGCGGGTGGACATCAGAGTAGCCGGAAGCGATATCCGGAGTGGGCGAAACCGTCAGGCCAGCGCCTGCAGGAAGCACAGGAGAGGGAAGGCCGGGATAGCCGGAAGCGGGAACAAGAAACACGTTGGCGGTGGTGCCACCGGCCAACTGGGCGGGCAGGTTGTAGAAGCCGTAAATGGTGTTGACGTTACTCATGGAAAGTTTCCTTTAGAAAATTGAAGGTGGGGATGGACTGCGGGTGCCGGGAATACGTTCGCCTAGCGGCGCACTATCAATCCCGTTTCATGCGAAAAGCGTCTGGAGGGCCGCCCTGAGTTTGGCGCGGAAAGTGGGTGGAGGCGGAGGCGGCTCAACAATCTTAGCGGTGACGCGGTACACTTCGCGGCCTTCGCCGTTGCAATACAAGTCGGTGAAGTAGCGCTCCACTGCAGGGCCTGCCACGGTCTCGGTCGAGAAGTAGCGCGCGACCATGTACTGGCCGGTGGCCTCGACTGAGAACAACTCCATGTCTTCGCCGTTCCTGGCCTTGGGGGCTGCGAAGTCCGGGTTTGTGCTCTTGATTCCGACGAGCTGGATGAGCATCTTTACTTAAAATCCTTCTGAAGGCCGCGTCTGTACGCTACCGCACAATTTCACTTGACACGGCAGAGTACAGTCAAAGTTATCCATGCCGTAGAACCAGCCTGACGGAGTGGATCTGGGCTCCCGCACTCGCTCGGTCATAGAGGTTGGCTCCTCTACAAAAACCCTGGGGGCGGGAGTCCTTAATTTCGATGAAAGAAAAAAGTGAACGCTTAGATGCACTGCGCGAGATGGAGCGGCACGGGGCATCGAAGCTAGCGATCGCGGCCATGCGGGCCGAGATGGAACGCGGGCGAAAATCAGGCCGGGCGGTGGTGAAGAAAAAACCGAGGAAACGGTAGGAGCCCCGCGACTATTACGGGAGCTGTTCTGACTTTCACAGATTTACATCGCGGACAAGGGATGCGGCTGGAATTTGCAGGAGTCGAACCTGCGACGCTTTTTGAGCGTTTCATCAGGATAACCAGCTCACTTCGGCCCGCGAACTTTTTAGGAGGACAGGAATGCCAAACTTGGGAGACAAGGTACGCGATAAGATCACGGGCCACGAGGGTATCGTCATCGCCCGCACGGAGTGGCTCTATGGCTGCGTGCGCTATGTCGTTCAGGGCCAGACGCTGCATGAAGGCAAACCCACAGAGCCCCACACTTTCGACGAAGACCAACTCGTCGTCCTCAAGGCCGATGCTCTCAACGACAGCGAAGAGAAGCCTGCCGGTGGCGATCGCGATTATGTTGCCACGCGGCGCTGACGACTTTATGGGCGCTACGACTGCATGTTCTTTACATCTAGCAGTGGGGAAGAAATCACCAAAGAACCACTGCGGCGTGGAGGCGGCTAGCGCCCGCCAAAAAGCACTTGACACGGGCTACTAGAATAAAATCCAGGAGAGGATCACGATGCGACATTTTTACTTACGCGACCGAGATACATTGTTTCCTGTAGCCTGTATCGCCACCGAACGACAAACCAACGACACCAAAATTGCTTACGCCCTGTCCGTGTTCCATGAGGGCGATGACATGGACATCCGAATAGCCCGGCGCATCGCGCGCGGAAGACTTGAGGAATACATCAAGGGTCGGTACGACCAGAAGAACGAGGGCTGGGCCAAGTTCGGCGTCGTGGTGCTGGAAGATCCAAAGTCCAACGCCAAGGTGAAACTGTTGGCCACCGTTGCGGCCGATCCCGAAGTCCCGAGCGTGGCACGCAAGGCCGCCAAGGAGTGGCTGAAGAACATGACCGGCACACCTGAGCAACAGGCGGTGCAGCGCAAGCTCGACAAGGAATGCCGCATCATCAACGGCACGCTCCAGGTGCAAGACTGGTGGCGCGCTAAGGCCGTCGCGCTGCAGATGGAGCTGGACGAACTAGTGAAGGCCGTGGCTTAACGGGTGTCGTCACTCGTCCGGGGTGGCGGCTCGAAGGGGGTCGCTACGCCCCGAGTGTGGCGGCCTCCGACGAAAGGGGACCCATGCTGGTCGTCGAAGTCCCGATGTCAAGTTGGCAACTGCTGCCACCGCGACCGGATGTTTGTCAGGAGTGTGCCACGAATCATCCTGCAGAGCATCCGCATAACCAGCAGAGTCTGCATTACCGGTACCATTTCTATCTCAGGACTGGGCGCTGGCCAACCTGGACTGACGCGATGCGGCACTGCAGTCTTGAGACGAGGAGCGCTTGGACGGCGGAGCTGGAGAAGCTTGGCGTCCAGGTGCGTGAGGTCTACAGAAATTGGGGGAACCCTGAGCGATGCTGACTGAAATCGAAGAAGGCGACAAGGTAGTCCGGATGATCGCTGGGACGATCCCGCATCCGCTCACCGTCACCAAAGTGACTGCGCAGGTGATCGAGTGCGGCCCGTGGATGTTCGATCGCGCCACCGGTGCTGAGATCGATGAGGATCTCGACTGGGGTCCGCCACCGAGAAGGACTGGCAGCTTTATCAAGGAGCAGGAATGAAATCGATGAAGGCCCGCGTGCTCGCTGCCTGCGACTGCTGCGGCGATCTCGACGTGAGGCACCCGATCACCGGCAAGCGCGAACGGCTGGAGAGTCGTAGCCCTAAGCTCGCCGCCAACCTCATGGCCAGACTGGCTCGACGTGAGCCGGTCGAAATCAGCGTGACGATCGGCGAGACCGTCGAAGAGTGCGTGCAGGCTCACCTGAACTTTGTCGGCCAACTGGCCGCTCAGCTAGGGCAGCGCTTCGTGCCGGAGTACTCTGCGGCTAAGGAACTTGCTCAACAGACCGGGCTCGGATATGTCAACCTGAACGAAGGCTACGACCAGTGGCTGCTGAAGACGCTGCAGGCCAACCTGGGCGATATCGAGGGCAAGATTGCCGAAGCACTGGAGGCCGGGGTCATGCCGATCATCCACTGGGATGTGGATGAGGAGACGAACTGATGGCCGCGAGCATCCACGATCTCCGGCAGTGGTTCCTCGACGGCGTCGCCACCGGCGCTACCCACGTGATTGTCGTGTGCGATACCTACGACTACTCCGACTATCCCGTCTACGTCTACGTCAACGATGACGTGCGCAAGGTGGCGGGAAAGTATCAGCTCCGCTCAGGCAATATGCAGAAGGTGATGGAGGTCTACAATCTCAGTATGGACATGGAGCAGCAACTGGCGTCGGAAGAGCTGGTGTTCAATTACTGACTACCACAAGTGGGCGGAGCGCGTGCGAACACTGAACGACGTGTGGGCTTTTGTGCTAGTGACGGCGCTGATCGGGCAATGCGCGGCGCTGATGTTCGGCCGACGAACCCTACTCTTTATCGCCTGGGTACCGACCGTGATCCAGACTGTAGGGACGATTTGCTTCCGGGGTTGCCCGCTTAGGAAGCTGGAGAAATGGTTGCGAAGGCGCGGGAACGGGAGGAGTGATCTATAAGCGTACCTGTTCGAGTGAGTTATGGATAGCTTCGCCTTCTATCGAGTGACCGGCCCCTTCGTGCAGTTCGAGGCCCTGCTGGGCGAGATCCAGATCGAGTTGCTCTTTTACAAGCACTACGTCCGAGGACGAATCGTCAACAGGGTGTACCAACCCGCAAACCAGGAACGCCGGAGAGTAGCTCATGGAAGTTAACCGCGCGATCGACAGCATAGCCGACATGAAGCCGCGAGGAGTAATCGCACTCGCGAACGCTGTCGCCTGGACGCCATGCCAGCACTTCAAGCAGTGTGTTGGCCTCTGCCCAGTCTGCTGGGCGCTCTACCTATTCCGGCCCGAGCCGAGTAAGTGAATGCGGACCCTGAGCCGTAGCTTTATCGTGATGCACCTGGCCATCTCGCTGGCCTACACCTACATCGTTACCCGCCTCGGATACATGACCCGGCCCTGGGTCCTCTTTATATTCGGCGCTTACTGGGCAGGCGTTATAGGTCGGTGGATACAAGATCGCAGGTCCGGCCGGTGAAGGAGAAAGAAGAATGCGGACCCTGGGCCGCTTACAGGAAGCACTCCAAGTGCTGAGCACTAACTTCACCCAGAAGGCTGGAGTCTTCCGGCGCAACGACCCGACCTATATTCCGACTCCGCTCGAATCTGACGCCATCGACTACCTGTGCTACGAGTGGGACTATGGCTATGAGGGAGGTTTGGTAAGCGAAGAAAAGGGACCCGGTACCTGCTAGGTGACTCGGGGTACTTGGGGGTAGGCCAGGGGGTAAGGCCGGGGTATAAGCCTCGACAAAAGCGTAAAGTAGTACTCCGCCAGACGCGAAAAGAACAACACGAGTTCCCACCGAACCCACCACAAACGAGCTAAGTGCATGAAAACAAGCGCAATCGGCAAATAGCGGCGAGCCGATTGCTAAGCTTTTGTCTAGGTCAGCGTTGCCGTTGCCGTTCGTTGCCGACCTGTGTCAGGATTGACACACTGCCAACATGGTGCAGCATCGGCCGCGCCATGACGGCGAACAAACGGCGAACGAAAAACTGCTAGCGAACGAACGGCGAAAGCGAAGCAAAAGCGAAACAAACTTTTTTCGCTTTGTTTTCAAGTACTTGCCGACTATTTAAAAAATTGTGTTGACAAACTGCGGCAATTCGTGAAATACCGATCATGCAAGCCGGGGTTGCAAACGCACCCCGAGATAGCGGCTCTTTGACAACCCAACAGTCCGACAGTTCGGCGTCGGCGCTTAGTTCAGCCCAGCCCAGATGTGGCACGGCGTGAGCGGAGGGATAGCTTCTAAGCGCGGGCAACGGTGATTCTGTCGGCACGATTACTGGGATACTCCGCGTCGTGAGACGTGAGCGAGTCCTGACACGGTAATCGTCTGACCCATGGCTCTGAGAAACCTAGCGCATGTGGTCAGTCTAAGCCGGGACCATGGTCAGCGTTCAGCCTAGCGAGGCAATGCGAGCACGGACACAGCAACGAATAGCTAGAGCGCAGCATGTTATGCCACCATGGCACAGCGAAACCCAATGCTAACTCTTGTGGGGCACGACTAATCACCGTGCCCTACTCTTTGAGCGCCTAGGTAGCTAGGCGTTGAAAGAGTAACCAAATAGGCTTGCGGATAGCCCTAAGCCGCAGATAGGAATACACCATGAAAAACCCGAACAACAACGTCGTCACGTCCGCTGTCCCCACACCCGAGGAATACGCCGCTCTGTTGGCCAAGGTCACCGAACTCCAGTCCAAGGTGGACCGGAAGAAACGGCAGGACTCTGGCTCAGTCACCCACAACGGATTAAAGCAAGTCGTGTCCGAGAAGGGCGGGGTCAGCGTGTATGGATTAGGGCGCTTCCCGGTCACGCTATACGCTGAACAGATGCTCAGACTGTTGGATGCTGGCGCGGACATCCGCACGTTCATCGCCGAGAACATGGCCAGCCTGAAGTTCAAGCCCGCGAAGGATGAGCAAGCTGAAGCGGCTGCCGCCTAATCGTTGCCGAGGTCACTAGCAAGCCCATGAGCGTAAGGCTGGTGGGCTTGCCTAGCCATCTAGGCTATGGAGGACTGGTATGTCCAGAGCATTCGATCTATCGCAGGTAGTCCAGTTCGTGCCCACGTCTAATCTTTGCGGCGTGGACGCGATTGTTTGTCACCCAGACGATACCATGCGCGTTGCCACTGAGAGCATGTGCGTTAGCTTTGGCGGGAAGGAGAAGGTCGAGTTCATCCTTGCCGCCCTAGAGTACTACCGCAAGCACGTCATGATCCATGCTGAACCGGGGCAGGTGGGCGGATGGTTGCAGTTGCCAAAGCATTAAAGCGCATGGCCAACTAGGCTCCGGCCTAGCAATGGGCTCACCCGAGTCTGTTGCTAGTCCGGATCACGGGCTAATCCGCCGCAGGGCGTTAACCTGGGAGTAGAGTTATGCAACGAATTGTCCGCAAACCAAAGTTCAACCCGCGCAACAGTGACGGTTCATTCAAGTCCATCGACCAGATCATGCGCGCAACCATGACCGTATTAGAATATGGGCGTATGCTTGCCCAGACTCGGAGGCCAGGGTATTAATGCGCAAGCCCAAAGTGCCTGACTATGTGCCCCAGCAGTCCATACGCTGGCTGATGGGGCGAGTGCATGTCGGTACGCCTGATGCTGAGGTTGAGGCCGATATGCGTAAACGGTGCAGTAAGGCCACCGAAGAACAGGCGGCAGCTTGCGTGGAGTTTGCGCTGGCTTGCCACCATGAGAACCAAGGGCTGTACAGGTCTGTGATGTCTGGGAGGCTGTGATGTTATCCCAATTCCACGCTGCGCATCCAGTGCTCTACGCCATTGCACTGTGCTGCGTCTACGTCGAGGCCATGCTTATTTCGATGGCCATGAGGAGGTGACTGTGCCTAACTATGTGGTCAGCGAAGAACACGCCGCGAAGATAGCGGAATGGATTAAAGCGCGCGGCGGTATCGCCATCTGGGAGTCGATCAGCCTAAACTGTCCGGGCGAGTCGATGACTACGCCTGTCCGCAAAGCGGACGGAACTCCAACCACCAAGCCAGACTGGAAGCTGGGGAACACTCCAGCGCGGATCATTACCGACATGGCTGAGGTTACTGTGTCGCAGGATGTCGAGGTCAAGCGCTTTCATGTGGCCGTGCGTTTTGGAGCGCAGGGCCTAGCTCTCAAGGTCACCGATGGCGGCACACGCCGTATTCAGCGTGAGGTTGCCAAGGCAGGCGAGGGAGCGTATTACGTGTTTGACTATGGCAGCGAGGAGAATGCTGTCATCATGAAGCCAGCGAAGCTGATCCCGCTGACTGAGTGGCTAACCGCCGTGGGGCGTTAAACCTGGGGGATGTACAATGCAGAGCTTTATGGAATGGGTGCATGAATACCTTGCATCCAAAGACCGCCGTGGGGCGTTAAACCATGGGAGCACACCAGCCAATGCCAATGACGCTACAGCAAGCTGCCAAGGAAGCGATCGACTGTCAGAACGCAGCCAACCTGTCCGGAGTATTGGACAGCTTTCACCGGGTAGTGATGGAAGTGATCTGGCCCGAGGCCCGAAGGCAGGGTAAGGGCACAGACTTCGTGAATACCCACCCCGTTGTCTATCTGTTCCTCGACAAACTCACCAGCCTGAATCACAGGCAATGCCTGTGCCACGACAACATGGACAATTACCACGAGGCGTACACTCAGGCGCAAGAGATGGCGGCCGAGATCTACTGCGACGCCAGTTAGCCGCGAGCATGAGGCGTAGGGCACAGCCTATGCCGATTGCTGGAGGCTTAACTATGCGATACGGCAAAACAGTACACGTGTCAAAACTACACGTTGGCGATGTGGTGCGCCCAGTTCGCGGGCCATCATTCCCAACGGCGTCCAAGGCTGGCGATGCGGATGACTTCCGCGAAGGCTACGATGCCATGGTTGTGGTCTTTGAGGACGATAAGTACCTCACGTTCCACAGACCGCACATCGAAGTCTATCAGGACGGCATTCCCAGCGTGAATCACGTCACAGTCGGGGTTGAGATCGTGAACATGGTGCCCAGAGACCATACGGGGCTGTACTACGAAGTCCTTGCCTACGGCCCGGCTCACGTGGACGACAAGGGCCACCAAGTCAGCCACTGGCAAGTCAGCCACTGGGAGAAGGTGTAAGCTACCCTAGCCTTGACTGGCTAGGTGGATGCTGGGATAACGGAACTTATGGACCCGTGGGCTGTTATGAGCAGCCTGTCCCAGTGTCCACTTAGCTTGTCCGGTAAGCGGACAGGTGAGGAGGAGTTATGGCACAGTTCGAGTGTCGTATCATCGAACGCCTAGTTCGCGTCTATCGGGTTGAGGCCAAAGACGCGGATGAGGCGGATATGTTATTGCAGATCGGAGACAGTCGGTTGTATCAGGTCGATAGCTTTCCGATTGACTCCGAAGACGGCGAAGCATGGCACGAAGTGGCTGGGGAGTACGGGGAGGCGCAATGCCTGTAGTGATCGAGCGTGACCACATTGCAGGTGCGCGACTACTGACGCTGAGGTCTGCGTTTGGATTAGAGCTGAAAGGCATGTCCAGACGCGGGCGCTCGGTGTACAGCATCGTGAAGCGGGAGTTTGGGCTTCGCGGGAATCAACAGCGGGTATACGACCAGTTCGATACGCTCGTTACTGAGCGGACAGGAGTGGCGCGTCATGGCGAACCAACTGGACCACGCCCAGCTCTACGCCCTTGAAGTGTATGCGCGTGAGCATGGGCGCAACTGGAAGTCTAAGCTCAACCTCGACTGGATGACTGGCGGCACTACTGGAACACTCCAGCAGATACGCAATTCATTCGGCCCAACCTGGCTCACGCGATTCAATCTCAAGCGCGAGCTGGCGTCAGACTGGTATCGGCGCGTATCCTGCGACCAATGCCAGATGCTGGCCATTAATGGGGTAGCCTGTCACGAGACAGGTTGCCCAAACATGGGCGCGCGATGGGATCGGGAGAATCAGGTCTGGGTGAAACAGCGCAAATGCTTCGACTGTGGCTATATGGTCGATCTGGATGACATGTGCTGCTCTGCGCCCATGGAGGGAGAGGACGAGTAGCAGAAGGGATTGCAGTATTCTTCGGGATGGCCCTTGTCCAGCAAGCACGCCAGTATCCCCTCGGGCGTAGGGCAAGGCTTCCCGCATTTAGTGGTCCAGATAATCATGAGAGGACGGGAGTTGAGATAACGCGCGGCATTAAAGCGCGTCGATGCCAAGGTACTACAGCCGGGCCGCAATGCCCCTAAACTAGGAGGAGAGAAATGAAGCGAGCAGGCAAGCCTGAGATCATCAACGCGGCTGCGAATGTTGTGGAAGCGCAGATCGCCGTTGACCATGCGGAGAAAGCTGGCGACGATGCCAAGCGCTATCGCGATGCACTGGCAAGTTGCGTTTACAGCTTGCGGTGGCTGATAGAGCGCGACAGGCCGGAGATTACAGCACGCTTCCGCAGTGCCGAGGCCGTAACCAAGTAGCGCGGCAGTCCTGCCTTACTCGCTAATACAGGAGCTGGGCAGGGTCAGCCGTACTAATGGCTGGGAAGGAGTAATCATGTCCGAGTACACGGAGCAAGCGGAGGAATTCATGCGCAAGCATGAGCTAACATTCCGCGTCGTTCACATCGGCAGCGATTGCCCGACGTTCTGTGAAGATAGGGTCAAGGGAATTGCGATGGACAAGCTCGACGAGTTCCCGCGCAAGTCCCACATTCATGGCCATCACTATCTTTGCACGATTAGCGGGAAGGAGCGGAGTGCATTCCAGATTGACTTCTGGAATAGCTATGCCGACGAGTTCCACAACTGGGCACTCAAGCATCGCATAGCAGCGATGCCGTGGGCTACAACCATCTCCAGCATGTCCTATAAGCTACAGGACATGATTAAGGCGGAGCTGAAGAAGGGCAAGCAGCGCTCCGAGCCCACTCCCTACGATGTCCTGGCTTGCATCACAAAAAGCGAGCCGGGTAGCTTTGAAGAGTTTTGCGGAGAGTTCGGCTACGATACCGATTCCCGCAAAGCCGAACAGGTCTATCTTGCCGTGCAGGCCGAGTGGTCGAAGGTCCGCAGGTTCTTCACGGCGGAAGAGATCACCGAGATGCAGGAGATCTCATGAAGTTGAAGCTGGTCATCACGATGGACAACGCAGCCTTCGAGCCTAACAACGGCGTAGAGGTTGCTCGCATCTTACGCCAACTCGCCGACCAAGAGGAAGGTAACCAACTGTCGCCCGGCGATAAGTGGAAGTTGCGCGACATCAACGGCAACACAGTCGGCGAAGCTGTTATTCGTCAAAGCCGCCGGAGGTAGCATTGAAAACAGTAACGATCAGCGAGCGGAGTAAGCACAAACTACTCCACATCGAAGCACCGGGCTGCATTGTCAACATCACAGTTGGGCTAACTGACAGTAGCCATCACGCTATAACTGCGGTCCACATCAAATGCGATGAGTCAGGCGAAGAATCGAGTCGCTTGCCTGACTTTGGCGACACAACCCATCTCGGCGTCCGCGTGAGAATGCTGAAGCCGCGACAGTAAACCCACTAACCGTGCATGGCACGTTAAACAGGAGAGCGCCTATGGAGAATGCGAAGCCAAGGTGCCCGTATCTCGCGATCAACATCCCCGGTGAGCGTCCCTTTGTGGTCGAACGACGGTTGTACGAATCGGCCACGCGGGGCATTCACATCGTGGACACCACGCTCACCAAAGAGCTGGTGAAGGATCATGGCGAAATATGGGTGCTGACCGTGAAGCACGACAGCGGCAGGGTGCGCGGAACACTCAAGTTCTACAGCCTGCTGCAAACCAAGTTCAAGGGTACCTACTGGATATTCAAGCGCGACTTGGCCGATTGGGCCGCGCGCGCGTTCAAAAAGAAGTGCGCCAGTGTGGCTGGTCCGCCAAGCAAACACGCGAAGCAGATTGCCCGGCTGGAACGTGAGCTGGCAAAGCTGTATGCTCATCAGCCAAAGAATCCACTGCTGCGGGAGCCCAGCGTGTACCACATGGGCCGCGAGTATACCGAGCGATGGTACGGTGATCGAAGCCAGCGAATGCAGTTGGCTCTAATCGGTGGCTGGGTTCTAAAGGGAGTGATTACGCCTGTTAAGGCGTATGAGCTTCTGGAAGAGGCTGGCTACAGCGTGCGGCGATTCAGTAAAGTCACGCCCAACACGCGCAGGCACTACGATGTCCACTTCGACGTGGACTATTGGAAGAAGCTGTACTGTTTTGCGTCGGGGCTGGAGGACAGGCGCAGAACGTTTGTAGATACGCCGTTGCCGCAACAGCTCACCGAGCACCGTGAGCACCTGATCCAGTTCATCGAGAAGAGACGAGAGATTGTCTCCATCGAGAACCAGATCGCATCGATCAAACTGTTGGCCGAAGCTGTTGTACCAGCGGCTAACGAGACTGGGGTGGTGTACGCATGAAGCCGGACAAGGTCAAGATCACAGTGCAGGTACTAAACGGTGCCACGGGCGAAGTACGCGAAGTGGTTGCCAATGTCACAGCCGTCAGCGAGCAGCACGCGGTTAACGTGTTGTTTGCTCGGGCGCGGCGTGACGATTACTACTACCGCTTTCTCGCATCGTCCGGCATCATCGGCCCACAACATGAGCACGCAAAGGCCGTGGAGCATGAGTCGATGACGTATTGGGCGCTGGAAGGCTAGGGGGTTAAGTGGAGGATAAAGTCACCACGATCACCGTCACGCCAAACTACGAGGCGATCTTCGAGCAGTTCAGGCGAGATGCACAGCTTCACCTGAACTCCTTCACCTACAACCAGAAGAAAACTTTCACGCGCAGCGAGGTCTATGCATTCGTAGCCGCAATGCGTATTGCACTCGGAGCGGCTACCACCATCCCGAACATCGAAGCATTACGCACGGTGTTGGACGATGGCGGGGAGAAGATGTTCGCCGTGCTGCAGGAGGAGCAAGAGCCAGTCGAGACGGTCTGCGTTGTCTGCAACGAAACCAACCTGCTAGAGCATGGGGAAGACCTGAAGACTCGCGTCTGCGATGACTGCAAGCGCGTGGGTTCGGTCATGCTCATGTCCGAGTACAACCTGCTCCCTGTGGCAGAGCTGGAGCCATTGCGAAGGAGGACGATTGAGCAGAACAAGCGCTGACGTGTACTTAGGCGGTCGCCTAATCGACGGCTACGACTACGCGAATCAGGCATGGGTCGTAGACGGGAAGTATGTGCGCTGCGGGCATCCGGAGTCGATGGCTTGCGGATGCTATGGGCGCGTTCATGCCGGAGAGGAGACTCGTGCCAGTGCGGGATAGAAAGTGGTATCTCGTTGGGTATGGCGGTATCGGATGCGGCCATTACCACAAATCAGCAAGCACAGCACGGCGGTGCTTGCTGCGCTTCCGCGCGTGCGTTAGCGACCGAATGCGGAGATATTGGGGCGTCTACGCGATGTCGCGCAAAGGCGGCAAGTTGCATCATGTTAGGCTGAAAACTGCATCACGCAAACCTTGAGCACTCATCCAGCGCACTGGCCAAGCAGTGCTCTGGAGTGGCTGCTCCACAGCCAGAAAGGAGGACCTAAATGAAGGCTAGCGATGTAGTCTACAAGCTACAGCGCATGATTAAAGCTCACGGTGACTTGGCGGTCGAGGTTGAGACCGATCAGGCCATTGTGCCCGCACAAGGGATTCGTCTGATGCGTTCCGATTCGGAGCGCGGGGATACCATCATCATCAGGGGAGGCCAACAGTGAAAAAGAAAACTAAGGCGCGTATTAAAGCGCAACCAAAACCTGCCACGGTCACCGTCACGCTGTCATCGAATGACTTCGGTCAGATGATGGACGGACTACGCGAGCGGCAGACCGCGTGGAGGATCACTGCCGAACACTGGCGCGGCGAGGAAGATCATGCCGAGGCCATGGAGTACGGGATACAAGAATGCTCAGGCGAAGACGAGGCCCAGAAGATCGCGGATCATTACCAGAAGCTGATCGCCGATCTGGAAGGGCAGCAGAAATGGCGCGGCGACTTCGATCTGCTCGAAAACGTTGCCGCCATCTCCGCCGAACTATGGGGTGGAGATACCAAGCGCAACTTCTACGTCCGCTTCGGCGCGGAGCTGAGCGGATTCCCCGGCGTGTGGGCGTATTCCGTTCAAGCGGCGCGCGCTTTCACGAAGGCGGAGGAACGATTCGCGAAGGAGATCGGCAGGAAGCCGGAACACTCCTACGAATATCTCGACGCGATCCTTCACTTTGCCGAATGGCTGGCCACAGCGGAGACGCTGCCAACCACTGCCGAGCTTGAGGCGAAGGCATGGGGAGCATTACTGGCAGCGCGCAACTGAAGCCAGAAGGGAGAAGAAATGACGGAGAGCCAGGAACAAACCATTCAGATGCTCAAGTGGTTCCGCGACTGCCACGCCAACAACGGCGTACCGCAGAGCTGGTTCTATAAGGGGCCAGCGGACCTGTTGCTGCGCGAGGGCAAATGGTACGACGAGGGCCATGTGATTGACTGGAAGCGCAGCGTACCGCAAGCATGTTTCCGCAACGCGGCTCTGTACGCCATGCTGCACCGCCTGCCTTACATCGAAGGCTACGCGACCGGCATTATTCCAGTGCATCATGCGTGGTGCCTCGACGCCGTGGGCCGCGTGTGCGAGGTCACATGGAAGGAGTTGGGCACCGATTACTTCGGCGTTGCGTTCAAGCCGAATCTGGTCACGCGCGGCGCTGTGCTGTTCAATGAACAGGATTGCTCGGTATATACGCGAAAAGTGCGGTAAAATCCGTCCGTTAACCGGACGTTAAACTGGAGAACCGAATGCCCGTTGAAATCACGTGCGAGTCGCCGAAGGGTGGCGCTGCGAAGCTGGGGAAGGATGTGACTGTGAGCTACGCCGTAGCTTCGGTCGCCGAATACCCAGCCTCTGAGCTTTTCTACGCCTGGGTCAAACTGCCCAACGGAAAGACTGTATCGCTGTTCGTCAACCGCGAGACTGGGCTGGTCGTGGTGGACGTTGTCCGCAAAGATGAGCGCGGGGGGAACGAGATCCTGCGCACAACCGTGGACAGGGTAGTCATGCCAACCAAGCGCCAGCTCGACGCAGCGGAGGTTGTGGACCCTACCTCGTGACCCTCGCTGAATTCATCGCGGCGCACACTCTGGGGTTCACCTGTGAAAGGGTGAGTCCCAGGCTGTGGCGTTGCCGCATCACGTGCGGGGTTACCAAAGAGGCGGAGCGCGGGATGAGTTTCTTTCATCTCAGCTCCACCGAGCCCACCTTGGCCGATGCGCTCAGCCGTCTGGCGAAGGTGTCTCACCAGCACGTGGCCACGAAGCTGCCAACCGGACTGGCTGCCAGTCGGGATAAGGCGTCATTCCAACACTGGTGCGTGCTGTACGATCACGATCCCGAGTCGCGTAAAGATCGGGCGCACTATCTCACTATCCGGCGACGCGCCGAGCAGCTTAGGTATGTGCTCGGTACTGCCGCGTTCAAACAATTACTGGAGGTCGCGTGACGGCGCTAAAGCGAACCCGAACCTGTAAGCGTTGCAAGCGCGAGATGGATAAGCACCACTACTTCTACTCGCCGACTGACGACGTTTGCATCGAATGCGGTCCTGATGTCAACTTCCTTAAACAGTCAAAGAGGCTGGCCCGAGAGCACGGTACTGGTGCGCTCGAAGCCAAGTTCCTCGACTACATCCGCCGCGCACGATTAGTGCGCGAGGTCATGCGCGGCCTTAGAAGGGAGGCTAAAGACGGATCATCCACACCCAGACAAACGACACGTCGTCCGCCAAGTGCGTAGATACCTACTGGCGGCGAAGATGCGGTTTAGCTCTGACAAACTGCCACAGCCGGGCGGGAAACGAATCCCAAGACGTGGGGCTAGAAGTCTCGTGCATTACAGGGATCTCATAGCCACATACCAGACGGCCAAGCGGCAGTTGCTGACCGAGAAAGGGGGGAACAGTTGAGACTACTGAAGATGATCGGTCGCTGGGCGAAGTGGCTCTATGAGGAGACCTTCAACACTAGCGAAGCCAAGCGCCGCGACTTCGAGCGGCGAAGGAATCAAACCCCGCTGTAGAGTGCGATGCGCATCGCGTCCGGTCCATTTAGAAAAAGTAGTACACAATTTCTTAATGGCCTTGGCGCGGTGCGGAGTGCGCTTTATGCCCGTGGCGGCAAGTCGTAGTTCGGTCGCGGCTCGGTGCGCCCTTCGCGCCGATCGTCGGGCGGAATTACATTCACGGGCTCCAGGTTGATTGAGTTGTGGGGCTCGGCGGGCGCGGTCAGCACCATGTCGAGCATCTCCGATAACTCTCGCGCGTAGCTGCGGACGGCCGGGTTGTTGTGGCCCATCATGCGCCACAGCACGATCTGATCCTGCCCCCGGTAAGCTTCTTCGATGGCTGCGCGCTGATCCTCGGGCATCCGGGGGCCGCCTACGGGCAGCGCAGCCGGATGAAGGAGCCGGTGAGCACAGGAGACGCTCTGTCGCGACTCGTCGAAGTAGTCTAAACACGCGGGGCATTTCATCGGGGTGGAATCTCCGCATTTTCTGCGGAGAATAGGGCCGATAATTCACGCATCACCGACCGTTCCGCTAGCAGCCCGGCCTGCTCTTCTTCTTCGGTCATGCGCCTGCAGCCTTCGCAAGCTTGATCGAACCAAGGATGAGACGCGGCGTGGTGCCGACCGGTATGGGATGGGCTATAGGCCATTAGACGCCCAAGGCATTCGGACCCTCGGGCTTAGGCAAATCCCGTGGCGCTTTCGGCTTAGCTACGCCGAGCACGCGCTTGGTGATCTCAGCCTGGGCCTTGGCCATGCGGGCGGCGCGAATGCCGCGCTGCTCTTCGAGCTTGGTCTGCTGCTTAATTTCTTCGGCCTTGGTGTCGGCCCGCTCCAGCTCCATGAGCTGCTCTTTGGCCTTCAGGATTTCTAAGAGCGGAGTGCTGGGGCTTTCGGCGATCCGCAGCAGGACAGCGAATAGCCTGGCGCGTAGCCGGTTGCCAGGGTTGTTGAGAGTCTTCAAGTTTGTCGATCGGCCGGTGAGTGTGCCACGCGGAGTTAAAGGGGCTGCCAAAATGTGGGCGGGTTTTATATCGTGCCCGCCCGATCACGCTCAAGTCTAAGTAGCCTCGCCGGTGAGGGCCTACGGTCGGTTCGCCACAGTGTGGGCTGAAGTGTAGGGCATCAGAAGGAATGCGCGAGAGCGCGGGGCAGAGGCTAGGGCTTGGAGTCCTCGGTGTAGTTGTCTTCGGCTACACCATAATTGTCGGAGAGGGGTTTGCTTTGCGGACCAGTTTCGGGGCCATGTTCTTCGCCTAATGGACACTCGGGCGAGGCCCTGGCCAGCGGCTGTGGAACTACCGTGCTGGGCGTGTTGCTCTGGTCATTGCGCGGGTCGGTGTCGTGGTAGTCCCAACCATAGCTGTTGCGCTGCGGGTACAGGCCGCGCGTCATGGCCAGCCCTTCGCGTTTGAGTATCTCTTCCCAGTACTCTTGCGAGTTGGGGTCCAGCGTGCTTAAGTCTTTCTGTGGCTTACGATACCGAGATCCGGCCAAGTACACCCTCTATAAGTATAAATTTCCCCGTAAGTCGTTGATAATGCGTAGAGGCGACGCTCGGCGGACTTGCAACGCTTGCAAAGATGCATAAGATATTATACCATAGACTGAGAGGAGGATACAAGTTGGCGACGTTTATCGATCAAAACAGCAACGCAGTGAACGTGACACCGGCAAACCAGAAGCGAGGTTTCACTCTTCAGGAGCTTTACTCCATCATCGACTGCAATACCGTGCAGGCAGTTCAACTGGCTGACGGCCGGACGATGTGGATGGATGAGGACGCCAAGCTTCGCGAAGGGCTCCAGTTCGTCAATCTCAAGGCCACCATACTGCTGGCTGAAGCTGGCGGCATCCCTGGGGACGAGGTTATCGGTCACGTCCTCATCACCCAACCTGGAGAAGTGAAATGAAACCCACCAAGGCCGACATCGGCCAGCAAGTTCGCTACTGGGAGAATGGCTGGCACTTCGCCAAGCTCGTCGAGCTGGGCAGGCGCTGGGCCAAGGTCTCACACCCAACACGCGGGCGCAAGAGTCCCAAGACCGGACAGCGCCTGCCTTACCGCATCCCCGTATCCAGCGTCCAGAGCCTGGGGACTACAGCCTCCGGCTCTGCGGCTTAAACCCTTTCACCCTTGACACCGTGCGGCTCCAAGCGCACGCTAATCTCAATGAAACGAGGCGACACATGGCAACACCCGAGACAAACTCACCCGAGGGAAAGCCAAAGCAAGCCAAGCAACTCACGGAACGCCAACTAGCTACCATCTTGCACGCCCTGCGCATGTTGCAAGAAAGTGAAAGCCACACCACCAAGGCTTGCACCACAGGCCACTGTGAACATTTCGCGGACGTGAGCGAGATGGATAACGATGAAATCAACGAACTGTGCGAGTCGCTGAATGTTGACTTCGAGATCAAAGAAGGGGAAGAGGACCAAGGCCGTTACACCAATCACTATCTCTGCCCTAACGACAACACGCGCTGGGATGATGACTGGTCCTCGACCTGCAATGACCGCTGCCCTGACTGCGACGCCGAGATCGAGCCTTACGCTTCGACCGACAACCGAGACCAGAAGGTTACCATTTACGCTCAGGATGTTTACGACCGAGCTAACTCAGTTGATCCCGAACAACCAAAGGGGTAGAATCCCACTTATCCTTGAAAGGAGCACCACTCCACTCATGCAAGGTATGCAAAACGTAGTAGCCAGTATCCGCAAAGCAAGAGACGAACACCATCGCGAATGCCAGCGCCTCGACCAGGCGCTCGTCGCGTTAGGTGTAAACCATTCAATCCACCGGGGCGTTCGCAGGCTGTCCAAAGATGCTCGCGAACGGATCGCGGCGGCACAACGCGCGCGCTGGGCTAAAATTAAAGGCAAGTCAAAGCTGCCTTCCACGAGCACCGCCAGCAAGTCCAAGTCGGCCGGGATTGCGGGCTACTGGGCAAACATGACGCCAGAAGAGCGCAAGGCCGAAGTAAAGCGAAGGCAGAAGTTGGCGGCGAAGAAGAGAGCCGCGTAACCAGTTCCCCGGCTGGAGTTCCTCCCCGTCACTTTATCCAGCCGGGAACCCGCACAGGGAAGGGGGAAAGAAGCAGTCTCCCCTGTGCGGGCTTAATTTTTTGGAGGGGAAACAATGCAGACGCCAGTCCGAGTCTCCCTGCTTGAGTTCGCACTAAAGCGCAATGAGTGGATCAAGGCTCATTGCCTAACCGATGGCGAGCGCCAGCTATGCGTGGACTGCAAGACGCCAATCGAGATTACCGGCCCGTACATGTCGATCCACGATGCCCGCTTCGGCAATCATTGCGCCGGGCCAGGCGCAGTCATCCGGCTGGCAGTTCCGTTCTGTCCGAAGTGTGAGGCCAGCCCCCAGGAGCGGGGCTGCCTTCATGAGGATCTTAGCCAGTGGCTTAGCGCCAGGCTCGCGAAATCAACCGCAGACACTGGGATGCTCTGTTAGTCCTTGTTGGATTCCCACACCGCGTCGAACTTCGCTTCGGGGATGAAGTAAACTGCGCGCAATGCGCCGTCGAAGCGCCGCGCAAAGATCAGCATGGTGGAGCAATCGCACTTGAACGCGAAGTTCTCCCCCTTGCCGCCGCCGATGGCGTAACTCTTCCCGTGGTAGTCGGTAGAGGTTAACTGCGCCCCGCATAGTGGGCAATGGATGTTCATACTCCCTCCGGAACGTCATCCACCGGGCCGTCCGTGAATCCCACCACGCCGTAGCCTTCGAGGATTACGATGTAGGTGTCCCACCCAGTCCTGTCATCGTAGCCGTAGTAAGATTCGATCTTCAGTTTGTCCACGCGCACGCCCCACGGAGCCAGCAACCCCCGCACATGCGTGAGCAGCGCGGGGTAACTGTAGAGCCGGACCGTGGTGGCCAGCGACTCGTCCAATCCCCCGCGATGCTCACGAAACCTTGAGAATGACATGCGCCTCCGCGATGTGCTTGCGCACGACTTCAATGTCGGTCGGCAGGGCGTGAACGTCAGAGCCATGCAGGCCGGTCCTACTAAAGCAGAGGCGGCAAGCGTAATGTCGCTTGCCGCCAAACAGACTGACTCCGAGGGGCTCGCTCCACGGGAAGGCCGGGAACTCCCGCTGTATCCAGTCGTCAAACTCCGCCTGCGTCACAAAGCTAACTCGCCCTGGCAGAGTCAGAGTCGATCATCTCTGGCAGGTAATACTTATCGTCCACATAAAGCAGGTCAACGCCCTTTTTCCCGAGCCCCAGGACGGCCTGATAAATTGTGCCCTCGTTGCGGTCGGGATGCGCCTGGCAAAGGGCTGCGACCAGTTGCTTTCGGGTCATGGGGACTTTCATTATCGCACGGACTTCTCCCGCCCAATAACCGTTCGGCATCACGACCTTCTTGCCGTTCCCGTTAGCGTGTCCGTTGCCGTTCGGCCTGGCGACCGGGCCGGTGGTGAGTTTCATCACATCGCGCAAGCCGCTGGCCACCTGGTCCCAGCGCGCCTGTTCCTGCTGACAACGCAGAACCTCAGAGGCGTAGTGTTTCGCTTTAGCCTCGGCGTCTCGTAGAGCGTTTTCGAGAGTACCCCCGACTTCGACAACAGACCTAGGTTCCGCTGCGCGCGTGAGGGTTTCAGCCATATCAGTGTGCATGGTCACTGTGTTGTTCTCCTTAAGTTGTTGCAGATAGTCGGAGACAGCTCGCTCTCCGCCGTTGGTTCGTAAGACGTTGATGGTGCGGATAACTTCGGGACTGTACTGGAAACAAATTCCAGCCTTGTGCTTTCGACGCTTAGGTAGGATGGGAACGACGAAGCGCATATTCAAACCCTCCACCGTCGATAACCGGGGCGCGCCTTCGATAAAATCGCGAGGCCGACTCAGGTGAAACATCTTTGGCTGGGGTCGATTTAAGGCAGGATCAAGTGCGGCTCGCGCACGGCCACTATGGGGCCGCGAGGTTCTCACTCTGGTGGGACATGGGCTCCCAATCACATCGCGAGCTTTTTCTCTCAACAGTTGGCTGGCGTTGAAAGTTTTCTTCTTACTCATTGAGACAATTGTAATAGGGCTTGTCAAGTGAAAACCGACAAGCCCCCTCACCGGGACAACTTACGCCTAACCAAGCCCGCGATGGCCAGCAAACCGGTCCCCATCGTGACCAGGGTCCCCGGCTCTGGCGTCACCGTCCCAAGGAAGCGCTCGCTATTCATGTTAATCTGGCCCACGCCCGTGGTACCGCATAGATCGCCACTGCCATAGAACCCTGAGTTCACGCCGCACACCCCCAGGCTGTCCAGGTTCAAAGATTCACTAAAGCTTCCAGAGACGAGATAGACGGCGAACGCCTGCGTGTGACCAGGCAGCCGGACAAATTCCTCGCCGGTAAACGTGCCCGAGAAAATCCCGGTGCTCGGGTTGTATATCGTGCTGGTCATGGTGAACACCGGCTGGCCGAAGGCGGACTTGTAGCCCATGGAGTAAGCTTCAGGGCCGAACGGCGCGTTCAGGAAAATGTGGTTGGCGCTCAGGTTGGCGCTGCCGCCAGCGAATGCCGCCCCAATGCCAACGCCCTGACCGCCCGGCCCAATCGAGCCTTCCAGTTCGACAAAGGTGCCAGAGCTTAACGTGATGGAAGTGATGGGACTGGGCAGGTCGCGCATCGAAGAGCCGACCATCTTCTGTGGAGTTACCGCCAGCGTCAAGAAAAGCAAAGCCAGAACAGAGTAGGTTCTCATGTTGAGTTTCCCCCGGCAGCTCTTATACCACAAAAACCAGGCCCGGAAGGGAGCTTCCGAGCCTGGAGCGAAGAAGTAAAGCCGCCAACTCTTCCCCTCTAGTTGCGGTTACGCCCCGCGTTAGAGTTCTCATTGTCCTCGCCTTCGAGGTCGATCTTGGTGCAGGTGTAGGGCAGGTTGGTTCCGGGGCTCAGCGTGACCGCTTCGATCGACCCCACCGGAGTCCAGGACTTGATCGAATGGCCCTCGGCAGCCACCACAATCGCGGACTGTCCGCCGCGCTGCACCAGGAAGGTTCCGTGCTCGCCCCGCAGGGTCAAAGCAACGTCGTAGGTTTGGACGGGCTGGTTGAACTTCATCATATTTCCTCTTTTCCGGCTCCCCTACATTCGCGATCTTCCCGCTTCACTGCCTGTGATGTCAAGTGATAATATTCCGTGCATGAACGAAGAAAATCGTCCCAACTTAAATGCGGTCGGATTGCTCACTGACATCCTGCAGGCCATCGACAAGCGGCGGCGCGGCAAGGCTGGCGGCGCGCCCATGGCAGAGCTGATGGGCCTGGTGTCGGAGGACGTGAAGAAATTCGTGGAGCTGATCGACTCGCTGCTGGATGACCGCTTCGGCGACTCGCACGACATCGTCATCCGCAATCCGGCCGACAGTGAGATGTTGTTTATGGTCGCAGCCACCAACAAATTCTTCGAGGATGCGATGAACAGCATAGTCGCTCCCGCTACGCGAGCCTGGACTGATTACAAAGTCCAGAAGGTGGAGCAGATCATCGTGAAGCCCGGCGACATCGAAGAGAATGAAGCGCGCTTCACCGTGGTGTTGCACGCCAAGCGGAGGAACACGTGAACAAAGAAGCAGTCGCGGCCTCCTGGTTGAAATTGCTTAAGTCTTGGCAGGCGCTGGCGTTGATGTCAGCCGAGCACATCGCAAACTGCGATATCTGCATCGCGGCGGGATTGTTTCTAGGCAGCTATTGCAGCGTCGGCAACGCGGCATGGGCGGAACTAAAGGCGATGGAACTGCGCGTCACTGCCATCCTGCCAGAGTTGCGCGCGGCCGGGATTGACGTGGACCAGGCGATCCAACTCATCGCAGACGGAGCAGCGATAAAATGACGCCCACACGGAAGGACGTGTTTAATCAGTTCTTGGAGCTGAACGAACTACAGCGCAACGCATTCTTCGCGCAGCTCATGATGTGGACCGATCTCAATCTGCCAGACGGCACATTCATGGTCATCACGAAGGACCAGTACCGGCGCGCCACCCAGGGCGTCATGATCCCGGAAATTCCAGAGCTGTACGAAGTAGCGAAGCAGGTGATGCACTCCTTCGGTCTGACCTACACGCATCCTGTAACCGGCAAGAAATTCCCGCCGCCAAGGAAGAGGAAAAAATAATGAGACACGGTGTAGTAGCTGCAGCTCTCCTGTTAGCCCCCATCCTGCTGGGCGTGCCCCTGCAACCTGGCGATCTGGTGGACGGCAAGGTTGAACTGATCCCCGTCGAAGACGCGAAGACGTTCCAGCTCGCCATCCGTGTGGCCAAGGGCGTGGACGCGGATCAGGCCGTCGTCACCATCCACTACAAGGCCGACGTGCCACAGCTCGGCGAACTGTGGCTGACCAAGACTTCCGTCGTGGACGTTATTCCCGACGTGGCCGTCATGGCCGATGGCGTTCCGGTCCCGCGCGAGAGAGTGCAGCGCATCGAAGTGACGCTGGTGAAGAACGTGGAGTCGCACACCTTCCAGATGGCGGAGAAGAAGTGATGCTCGGCCCGCAGTTCTGGAAGGGCTTTTTCTTCGGCGCGATCTGGGGCCTGGTCGTTGGCGGATTCCTAACCTGGTTCTGGTTGATGCTGAAGCACGGCAGGCGGCTATGAAACCAGAAGGAGAAATAGGGCGCGAGCTGAAGGCGTCGGAACTCAAGCCGGGCACAGTCGTGATCGTCGCGCCTTCATGTCATCCACGCGCAATGCTGAGTGTGTGGGTGAAGGCCGTGGATTCGAAGCTGGTCGTGTTCTACGCTGGGGAACTGAATCTGCACATTATCAACTTCGTCCAACCGGATGGCTCGATTCAGGATGACCATGGAACGGTCGTCCGGGTGTACGAGTACCTGGGGCAAGCATGACAGAGGAGATACACAAACTGCGCGACATGGCACCAGAAGATGCGCAACGCGAGTTCCGTGGACTGATCGTCCACCTCGGCATCGTAACCGAGCAGCAGGCGGCGGCCGTGACCTTCACGCGCGTCAATCCCGCCGATCATCCGGAGATCCCGCGTTGCACCTGTGAAAGCTGCAAGAATGACACGTCGTTCATGGCGTTCGGTATCGACCAGGAAAAGCTGTCGCCGATTCAATTTAAGCTCATCGTGGCGACCTACAACAAATACGCCGGACCATTTATTCCAGCATCCGCTGATCCTTCCGAGTGGACAAGGAAGAAGCCGCAATGAAGAATGTATTCATCGAAGTAACCAACGGCCCGCAGAACTGGGGCAAGTTCATGGTCGCCCAGTTCGACGACGAGTGGCGGCGTGGCTCGAAGATCAGCGAGTCCCGCTCACTGCTCCGCACCATCGGCTGGGGCGCTAACGACATCGTTGTCTTCGATCTGCAGACGCTCGAAGGCGCAGCATTCTCTCCACATGGCGGACACGGCAACGCGCACTGCGACCTGGAGAAGCATAAGGTCTGGGTATGTCCAATGTTCGAACCGTTCCTGGCCTGGCTGTACAAGCAAGACCTCAGCGACCTCGACAAACTGCCGAACCACGTCGATCTGCCGGACGCGCCGTTCGCGATGCACGGCTACCGCCGCGAGGGAAAATGACGATCAAGCTTACTCCAGAGCAGCGCGAGCGCGTGATCGCAGAACTGCAATCGCGGACGAAGCCTGTCGCGGAGATGACCGACGAAGAGATTATGGGAATGATCCAGCGCGGCCAGGGCCTGATGATCGAGTGTGATCCAGAGTACGCGGCCAAGTACGCGCCAAAAGAGAGGAAAAAGAAGGGCGCAGCATGAAAACCATGAACTGGCAAGACAAGTTCCGCATTTACACCCTCCTGCTGCTGATGGTGCTCGGAATCGTCCCCAGCCTCCAATGGCACCAGGTGATCAAGCAGCGCGCGAAGCTGAATGCCGACATCAAGGCGTTCAATGCCGACGTTAACGCGAAGCTGGCACAGATCAAAGAGCTGCAGAAACATACCGTCGAGCTGCAGAAACAGACCGGCCAACTCAGCGGATGTCTGGCGGGTCCGAAGCCAGAGATCGGCGGCCCACACTGTCACGCGGTCACCGTGAAGAAAACCAATGGAGGTTGCGCCCAGCACGACGGCGCGTTCTCCTGTCACTACGACTTCCTGCAGCCTCAGACCTGGGGTCGCTGCCTCATGGAGGTTGACAACAGTCTCGACTGCGAGAAGGGTGGCGTGTTGTCCCACTACGAAGACGGCGCGGCAATTCCAGCCTGGAACCTTGAAGCCAAGAGTTGCCCGTTGTTGAAGGACCAGATCGCCAAGTTCGGCCAGGACCCGACGATGACGATGCCAGTGACGATCGAGATGCCGCACAAGGAAGCGCCGAAGACATGAGCGAAGACGGTCTCGTAAAAGTATTCGGCGGCGAGCATCCCGACCTGGAGAGCATCCCGGTTCCGGTGGGGGAGTTGTGCTTCCATTGTGAGGAAGTGATTGCCGAAGGCGAGCGCGGGTTCAGCAGCATGTACATGGGCGAGCAAGGTTCACGCCGTATTTATTTCCATCGCGACTGTTTCCTGCGCGGCATCACCGGCAGCGTGGCCCACATTCAGCACAAGTGCTCCTGCTATGTGCCGGGCGCAGAAGAAGGCGATCCTCCGGGGATGACGAGGCGGGAAGCGGCGCAGGCAGCGGTGCTGGAGTGGGAGTTCTTCCAGAAGCGGGTACAGTGACTATGCTGCGAGCTGAGATCATGCTGCTGACCTTCGGGCGCGCGCGCATCGTCATCACCGATGACCACTCGGTCTATAACGCCTGGTGATACGACACTCCCGAGGCGGCGGTCGCCGCTTTAGCGAAGTGGGACCGGAGCGTGCAGCCTGAGCCCGAAGGCTGGATGCGTAATCCCCAGACGGGACGGCGGCGGCCCGGTGGAGATCCCGCGAAGGAGTATGTGGACTGGTGAAATGATTAGCGGCCAGAAAGTTCGCTTCACCATGGGCAGTCAAACGCTGGACGCTGTGGTCGAGTTCGGTTCCGGCAATGGGCGGGCCTTATTCCTTCGCTTCAACGGAGCGGCACGCACGAACGACGGCGGGTTGTACATTGGGACGATGGCAGTCCTGCGCGACGAAAACGATCGGTGGATAGATTTACGCGGCGAGGAGATCGCGCTCGAATGGCTCTCGGAATAGAAACCTGGGTGATCTACTGGAGCCCGCGAGACGTTCCGGGCTACTGGGTAATGCGGCGCTGGGATGGGTTGGTGCCAGATCGCATCGGCTCCATCCATAACACGCTCGAAAGCGCGCGAGCAATGATCCCGGAACATTGCGTCAAGCTGCACCGATCTCCCAATGACGATCCCGCGATCTACGAGGTATGGTTATAGCCATGGGGCGACCGAGGAAACGCTTCTGCCCTTACGGGCACGACAAAGATGCTCCGGGCGGGTCTGCCTGGAGCCGGGCCAAAACCTACAAAGGCGTTTACATTGCGAAGCGGGTCTGCGCGGAATGTAAGCGGCGGTGGGACCGGGAACACAAGAGAACGAGAAGTGCTGCCAAGATGTCGATTTACCAGAGCCGATATCGAGCCAAGAAACGGGCGCAGATGGTCAGCAATGTCCTCCATCTGGACTGTGCAAACCCTGATGAGTAGAGAGCAGTACAACGATTCCTGCCCCGGCTGCCGACCCGTCTTGATCGACACGACAACGGGACAGGTTTTTGCCGACGATTCACCGACGATGCAGGCGGTGAAGCGCGCGTGGAACGGAACGACCGTGGAGGAGCGGCAGGCATGGCACCGCGTCACCTGTCTGAACTCGCGGCGCATCTACGACCTGAATGTCGTCGCACGGTTCAGTGAGAGGATCAAGGAAGAGCTGGAGAAACTACCCAGAGGAGGTATGGATGACGGAACAAGTAAAGACATGGGTTGAGGCGCTATTGGCAGAAGTGCAGGAGTTCGATTTCAAGATGTTCCCGCCGACCGGCAAGATCAAAAAAGGCGAGACCGTTCTGGGTAGCTGCCCGGAGAACGCCAAGCCGCTTTTCTCCCTGGCGCAGTATTACTTGCGCGAGTGCCAGCGCATAAAGCTGGAAGCGGAGTACCAGCCCGGTGGAATGTCTAAGGACGATCAGGTCCGGTTCAAGCAGATGGACCAGAAAAACGACGCGCTGATGGAGTTGTTCTGGGGCATGGTCTACGACGGGTTGGGTATCTGGGGCACCAGGGGTATTGGCGTAAGGGAGGAATGGAAGATCATCGAGACCAAGGCAGACAACCCACTCCAAATGCTCGCCGGTATCCTGGGGACGGGGTAAACATTGCAACCGATGCAAGCGATGTGGTAGAATGTTTACATCATGGTTCCCGAAACCGAACGCCCCTACAGCATCCAGGACCTCTGCGTCCTGCACAATCTCAGCCCGGCGACGATCGTGAAGTTATACGAGAACGAGCCCGAAGTGGAGAACACGCAGGCGGCACTTCCGCCACGAGGGAAGTGCCGCCGTTACCGCACGCTCAACGTCCCCAGGCACGTGTACCTGCGAGTGCGGGCAAAAATGCGCAGCCGTTAATCCCAGCAGCGGACGGGGAGTTTACCGAAGCGCTCTTCCGCCCGCTTGCTGGCCGTCGTCTTATAATGCTTCTCGACCACAGCCACGGTGTCACCCAACGCATCGGCCACATCGGTCAGCGTCCAGCCCTGTCCCAGCCAGAAGTCCACGGCCGTATCGCGAAAGCGATGCGAGAGGTTGCCCTTGATGTAGAGCCCGGCGTCCTCCATGAGAGTTTGCAGGTCGCGCTGCCACAACCCCGTCGCCGACTCGGCCAGGCTCGTGCCGTTCCAGAAGACATAGCGCGGGTTGCTGTTGGCCACGGCGATCAATTCCTTATGGAGCGATGGGGCCAGGCGCTGGCGCACGGGGCGATTGGTTTTCTTGCGCTTGATGCGCAACCAGCCATCCGCAATGCTGGCCCGTTCGAGCAGGGCAACATCGACGATGGCCATTCCGGTCGCCACCTGGCAATGAATGAGCGCAGTCATGGGAGCGATCTTATGCGACGCGTGAGCGAACGTGATCGGCACCTGCAGAATGAGTTTCGCGATCTCCTCTTCGGTGTAAGGCTGCGGTTCCAGGCGTTCTTCGTCCTGGCGGCTGAGCTTAATGGCTTTGAGCGAATCGAGCAGCCGTTTGAGCTGGTTGGCGTCCGTGCAATAGGCGCGCAGGAAGCCGCGCAGATTCTGCTGCGCTTTCTGTCGCGTGGTGCCTGCTGGCCAGTTGGTCCAGGATGCGCGGAACTCGATCAGGTCCTCGCGGGTGAGTTGATGCGCGAAGAGTTTCCCTCGCGTCTCCAGAAAAGTTTGCAGACGGTCGAGATGGTAGGTGAGCTTGCGCAGCGTCGCCTTACTGACCCCCTCGCCTTGCTTGCCCAGGAGATAGGTTTTGGCGGCAGCGTCGATCGACGTGGAGGGTTCGGCGGAGACGACGGTGGCCGAGTTTGGGTCGAGCAGGATTTCCCGCTCCCGCTTGGCGCGCTCGGCACCGGCCCAATCTCTGGCCCGAGCCGGAGCCTGGTGAACGAGACCCTTCACCGACCAGCGCAGATGCTTCCAGCATTTGCAGCGGCTGGAAAAGCTGTCGTCGCTGTAGGGGCAATCTTTCTTGTGGCGAACGAAGATGGTGACGGTGGGACCGAGGTAAATGTGCTGCTGAGCGGTTCTCATGTGACAAATACTCGACAATTTTTATCATTTTGTCAAGTTTTATTGATTCTAAACGACTTAAGTATGGCGGAGAGGGTGGGATTTGGAGTCTTGCAGCGTTTTTAGCGTTCCTTGCAACCGTTGCAAACGCAGGACATCCGCGTATTCATTGGCGATCAACAATGTGACCGAACATCCCAGAACTAGCAAAACTGACACAACAGCAAATCGGCTCGACAAAAATGTGACAAAAATCACGCCCTTGACGTGAGCATTTTACCGCCCTCGAAAAGATCACCGCTTGACCGCGATGGTAGACTGTCCTTACCGTCAGGCGACGAAACCAAAACAGGAGGACGATCATGACACTGCTCAATCTATTGCAAAGAGTTCGCGGAACCGAACGCTCAGCGCCCCTGGCCAGACTGCTCGCCGAGCTTGACATCCAACCGTTCGACACGAAGAGTGTCGAACACTACAAAGCGGAAAAGAAGGAGAAGACGTTCCTCTCCATCCTGACCACGATGCCTGGGTCCGGGTCCTGGCAAGAGATACACACTTCCACTTCCAGAAGGTTCGTAAGCCCATCGATTACCGATCCTGCTGGGCTTCTCCTCACAGAGGAAGTTGAAATGGACGCGCAGGCGCGCCAACAGGGTTGGGATCTTCGATTTTTCCACGACCGCTGTCGATTGACAGTTCCCCATGCCATATTCCTGCGCTGGCGGCGTATGAGCATCGCTGAAGCCGTGGCCACGATTGGCGTGCCTGAATACATCGCCAACAAGGCCGCACAGATTCTTGACAAATCACCCGAGGCCGTCCTGGAAGTGGACGCTCTCGAATCGAAGGTCCGGCCTTACGATCCGTTCCTGATCGTGAAGCAGGGCGAGGAAGAGTATTACGTCGAAGTGTGGGGCGACGACGAACGCGAATTCAGCCACTGAGTGTCCAGCAAAGAGGAGCCAACCAAGCCACAGGGATTTCACATCTTGTGGCTTTGTTTTTCACAGTCGATACCTCATCTCCCAGTGGCGGCGATACGCGTCGGCAATCACGCGCGAGACGAAGTTGCGATCGATCTCCGGCTGCAGCGGCGAGCTGGCTTCGGCCGCACGGCAAATCTCCGAGCGCTCGGTCGCATTGCGGATGACCCAATCCTCCGTGTACTCGCCGTTGCGAATAGCGATCAACAGATCTTTCTGCGGAGAGGGTAGCGTGATGATCCCGCTGCGCATCAGTTCTTCGCACTCGATCAGCAGCCGGATGATGTGCATGGCGAACTTGGTGTCGTAGCCGTACTTCGCGACCAGGTCGGGCCGATTCACGTTGCGGCTACGCTCGCCCGTCATGCGCATCAACTGCGCGGTCGCGAAGCCCAGGAATTGTTTGTAGTGCTTCCGGCACAGGAACTGCAGACGATATTTCTCGACGGCATGGAACCAGGTGTCGAACGCACCGGCTGGCACCGGCAGCGCATTCTTCGCGAAGATGGCGTGCAGGATGCTGGGGTTCCCCTTGCAGGCCAGGTGCGCCCATTTCTGCAGCCCGTAGAGCGTGATGTCGATGTCGCTGGAATCGTTCTTGCGTTCATTCGTGCTGGTGGACCAGACGAAGTGTTCATAGCTATCGACGCCGATGATTTTTTCTGGCGGCTCGACGTAGACGCCATAGATGTCGAGATCGTCATAGCCGGAGACTTTCGCCCCGTGCAGGGCGGAGCCACCCACGAACAGGTGGATGATCTCCGTCCAGTACGGGAACTTCGCTGCCTTCACGTGGTCGAGCAGTGCGCTATCGACCATTGCCGTTCCCGTTCTCCAGCAGCAGCATCACGCGCTCTACGCCGATGGCGAAGCCGAAGCCCCGATCGTAGGGACCTCCGGCGCACACCTGCTTCTGGGCTCCCAGTTGGTCGCAGTTAATTTCAAAACCGTCGCCGGTGTAGTAGGCGTAGCGGGGTTTGACGGCGGTGTTGAGGTTGAATTTTTTAGTGAAGACGGTCATCATCCGCGTGGCTAACTCGATGAAGAGTTCGCGCTGAGCGTCGGGATTGGTCGGGTTTAGAATCTCGACGCCGAACTGCGTGAACTCATGATACCTGCCCATCTGGGGCCGTTCATTACGCCAGCATTTCGTGATATAGAACACTCTCACGTCGCGGCGAGCCTTCCAGAGCGTGCTGGCAATCAGTCTGCATGTGATGGTTCCTTCCGGCCGCAGACAGATACTTCTGGCAGTGGACGGCTCCGGGAATGAATACATGTGACGAAGCGCTTCTTCCTCGCCCTGGTACAGCTCGGTCAGATCGAGGATGGGGAGTTGGATTTCGCGCGCCCCGAAAACTTCGGCGATGGGGGTGAGTGTATTGCATATTCTGCGGTACCTCTCGGCGTGTTCGTATACCAAAACGCGCGTGCCGCGCGGCGCAAGCTTCAGATGTAAGTCCACGTTCTACGTCCCCTTCCAGGATTTTTTGCGGTGAAGAGAAAAGCACTTGACATGCCTCTCTATACTGACAGGTAAGATTATATTTAGCACTGTCAAGTGCTCCGGAATTTACCCGATGGAACGCCATTACAAGCTCGACGACAATCACGAACTGGTGCCGTGCGATCTACTCACCTGGGCTGAATGGCTAGAGACTGCCGGAGAGAAGCGGGTGGTTGGGCAACAGGTCGTGGGCCGCTTCTGGGTCTCAACCGCCTGCCTTGGCCTCGATCACGACTTCTCGGCGATGCACCTGATCCGCGAATACGGCGGCGGCATTCCGGTTGATTTCTACCGCCCGCTGGTATTCGAGACCATGGTCTTCATGGCCGCCATCTCAGAGATTGAAATGTCCAGCTCGAAAAAGAAGATGAAGTATCACGAGCCGCAAGGGTACCAGACCCGGTACCGCTCCTGGGATGACGCCAAAGCGGGGCACGAGCACGCCGTGAAGCTTATGACGCGGTACGACCGGATGCTAACGCACCACCAGAATGTGCTGGCCAGACTTGAAGGTGATTTGTGACCAACCTCGCAGTACAAATATTTGCCGACGTTATTTTGTTCAGCGTGATCGGATTCAACATCGCCATTACGCGGAAACTCAGGCGCAGTGCGCGCGAGATGAAAGCCGAGTGCGCCGAACTGGCGCAGTTTAATCGCGACAAGTTCCCCATGATGGTTTCCGCGCTGGAGCGGCTGGCGGTGGCCGTGTGCCCACTGTGCGCGTTGGCGGCCGGAGAAGGTCGCGGAGAATGCGAGGGCGAGGCCATGGCCGCCGACGCCGAGATCGATGGCCACCACGCGGTCTATGTGCGGGGCGGGTGCGGCACGACGCCCTGCCGGGCAGCAAGCATTCGCGCCGACGCCCGTAGGCTCTTCGCGGAAGCGTTTGGGGAAGGCGAGGACTTCACTATCGTGGGCGCGCCCGTGAAAGAGGGTGAACCGTCATGAAGCAGATTCACGGCAATCTTTGGAGCTGGTACGGGAAGCCCTCCATCATCGTGCTCATCACCACCAATGGGATCGTGACTGCGGGCGGGCGGGCCATCATGGGGCGAGGCTGCGCGGAAGAGGCCAAGCTGCGGTTCAAGGACATCGACCTTGAGCTGGGCCGCAACATCCGCATCCACGGCAACCAGATGTACTCGCTGGGCGGCGGCCTGATCTGGAGTTTTCCGGTGAAGCGTGACTGGCGCGACCAGGCTGACCTCGGGCTGATCGGCGAGTCGGCCAGCCAGCTCGAAGCCATGGCGCTGAAGCGCGCCGAGGAACATTTCATCCTGCCCCGGCCAGGCTGCGGCAATGGCGGACGAACCTGGGATGAAGTTGAGCCGGTGATCGACTTCCTGCCTGACAACGTGCTGGTCATTTCCAAGTGAGGCCGGAGATTAGCAGCGGCTTCGCGCGTGCCCGGCGAGCCGCGAAACGCTTCCACATCTGCACCCGCTGCCTCACCAAGAAAGCCGAGAGAAAAGGGAAGCGATGGTTGACCAAGTGCAGCGATTGTAATCAGCACGAGCGAGACACCGCGCCCGCGCGCCTGCGAAAAAAATATAAGGAATCCGATGCAGCCGGGCTGTGCGTGCGCTGCAATAAAAACGCGCAGCAGGACACTAATAAGCGGTGCGAGCCCTGCGAAGCGAACCACCAGAAAATAAAAAAGGCGTCCCGAAAGGACGCCTGAAAAGCAACAGGGGTAAGAGTTAAAACTCGGCCGTACCGCGCCGCGTTCTGGGGGCGCGAGGGATCTCCACGGGGACGAACTTCTCCGGCTTCAAATCGAAGTACTGCATGGTGACGCCAATCAAGCGACGCGCGAACTTGGTCCGCGTACCCGGATGCGGAGGCAAGCGCTTGTCGATGGCCTTAAGCAGGCGGCAGCATTCCAGAAGCGCCTCCTCCGGGCTTTTCGGCAAGCTGTGGGCCAGCGTCCCGGTCATGCGCTTGGGCCTGCGGGCCACGATCTGTTCCACCCACGTGGCATAGGTTTCCGGCGTGCCACTCTTGGGGGGCGGGAACTCCGCAATGGGCCTGGTCCATTCTCCCAGGTTGCCCTGTTTGGGGCTGGGGGTGATGGTCAGCCGACGATTCATCATGGCCACAACCGCAGCCGCAGGCAGTTCCTTGGTGGCATTCCGGTACCCGTACATATACCCGTAGGCGGTCCGCAGCACCAGACCCAGAGCGGTGAGGGCTTTAAGGAAATAGCCATACGGGTGCAGGATGGTGTGCAACTCGGCGACGCGCTTGCCGATGTACAGCGGGTTCGGCGGGTTGACGGAGGCAATTTCCTTTAGATTGCGCTGCACCATCCGGTAATTGTCGTCATTCAGAAAGTCCAAACTGCTGCGGTCAAATCCTTCAAATCCTTCGCGTTCGATCAAGGTTGGCTCCTCTTGGTTTCGCTGGCTGCGTGCGTTACTACCGAGAGATTAGCAAACGTTGCCAGTTGGCGTCAAGCGGAAATACTCGCTGCATCCTGCTACAGGTTGCATCGCTATTTCTGGAATTTCAATGTTTTCACTTGCAACGGATGCCAATAAAAGCCTAGTCTCTGTCTTGTTGGCGAGAGGCAGGCAGTAACCTTGGCAACACAGAAAGACACGCGAGCGTTAATCCGCGTCGATCGCGGGCAGGCCGACGAGATCGACAGCTACTGCAAAATCACCGGAGTCACCAGGGCCAACGCAATTCGTCAAGCCATCGCCCTGTGGCTCACCGAGGCAAAACCACAACGCCTGGCCGCCTTCGCAGGCAAACGCAAACCAAAGGCTGAGGAATGAAAACCAAGAAGCGCACGGCACCGACGCAAGGCGTGAACGGCCGGATGCACGCCGTGCTGCATCGCAAGACCAAACGCCAGCACTGGCTGGCCAACCTGATCCGGAAGATCAAGAGATAAAACGACACCGTCCGCCCACCCGGCAAGCGTTTGGGTAGACAGTCTCCGGGGGGATCGTCGCTGCCCCCAGTCAGCGCCCCCCGGAGCCCTCCAATTTCGAGGACGCAAATGAAGATCGAAGAACTCGCAAACGACATCGACCGCCGTCACGCCACTCGCGCCGAGAGCGCGCCCAGCGTATCCGCCAGCCGACCAACCTTCAACGCGATCAGGATTGAGCGCAAGATGTGGACCTACAGAGAGGCACGCGATGAATTCTATGATACCGACCGGCGCAGTCCAATTGCGCAGCCAGCTTCGTAGCCTGGCGCGTCACTGCATCCGGAATTCGGTCGGCTTCCATCTAGCGAGGCAGTGGTTCAGGCGGGCTTTGCTGGAGGAGCTGCTAGAGGTCCACGGCAACAACCAAGTGGTCATCGCCGAGATGATTGGGATGCACCGCAACACCGTGGGCCGCTTTATGCGCGATCACCACCTGGAACCGGGCAAAGCGCGGCGAAGGGGCCAGGAACCGAGAGAAAGGAGGACCCATTGACAAACCTCATCTGTGCGTTGGCGATTGTATGCTCTATCACGATTCCCCACCCGCATTTGATTGGCCGCGCCTCGTAGGCACCGTAGCGAGGGCGGAGCGGTAACCACGGTGCGGCAAGGTCGCGCGGAACAAAAGGAGGTCACTCGGATGAAAACGTTTTTCGCCGCGCTCGCAATCGTCAGCGCAGCGCTTGCCATGCCAGCCGGGCAGCAAGATCATCCATGCGGAGACGGATATGTCCGCGCCTGGGAAGATGGCAGGTATGTGTGCGATCCAGAGGAAAAGACCGTGGCCGTCTTCGAGGCCGACTGTATCGATAAAGTTGAGGTGACGAAGGGCTCTCGGATATATATGACCATCGGCTGGGACGGGAAACCAGACAAGAACGATTGGCGCAGCGAGCACCTTCAACTCACGATCAAAGACAACTGCCAGCCGCATTACGAGAAAGTGAAGGTACACCAATGAAACGCCTGCATAAACTCGCGATGGTCGTGGTGGCGCGGGTGCTAGAGCTGCTGCGGGATTACGATCGGCAATGCTATATCTGCTGGGTGCCGATCACTGACCTGGCTGGGAGGGCCTACGATCACCATCTCTGCAGTGAGTGCCACGCCTCGACTCGTAAGCTAGCGAAGCGCCGCCGCAAGGAGTGGCGGCAGCGCGCAAAAAGATTGGCAAGGGTGTCCGGCACAGCTCCGGCCCCGGTAGACAGCGGAGTTGGGCCGTAGCCAAGCACCCAACCTGAGCCTTCGGCGAGCAGAAGCCATAGCTATACGCCGACGTGGCGGGCAACGGTCCCGCCGTTTCACTTGACATCATTGGTTACAATATACTGATGCCAAGGCGTAATCCATTCGACAATCCAGACGCTAAGAAGTGGCTCGCTGATGTCGAACAAGACATGCTGCCAAAACTGGAAGGCTCAGCGTTTATGATGGCCGTGTTTGATGGCAAAGTGACAGCCGAGTTCGCAGTGCAGATCGGCGCGGCGATCATGCTCGACAAGCCAATCGTGTTGCTGGCGCTGGAAGGCGCGAGCATTTCGCCAAAACTCGAACAGGTAGCGGATGCGATTGTGCGCGGCGATCCTAAGCTCGACCCAGTCAAGAAGCGCCTCACCGAGGCAATTCAGCTCGCGCTCTTGAAGCGCGGAATTTCCACATGACCGCAGCGCACGCACTTCCACCAGCGCCCCAGGCGTTCCCACTTATGCTTGAGTAGCAGACAGACCAGGAAGCGCACTCACTTGGGCCAATAGCAGACGCCAGACTTATCGCAGTCGGTCGGGCAGGGCGGGGTGCCGTCGTAGTAGACGCCGTTGATGTAATGCGAACAACTGTGCCCATGAAGAGCCAGGCCCACGCTCACTCCTACCACCGAGCCGACGATGAGCGCGGTGGCCTTCGGATGCCGGTGGATGGTGGCACAGCCGCCGAGCGGCGCGATGAGCAAGAGGGCGACGAGCTTTCGCAATAGAGAGTTCATTTGCCCCCACACGTGCCGCAAACGCTGGAAAGGGGAACGGGGATGTTGGCCTCAATCCACTCGGCAGCGGCTTCGGCCGCGCCATCGCGCGTAGGCGCGCAAACGACATGGCCCTTCGCGGTCAGGCAGGTATCACCAGTGTGTTCCAAGTTCTCGCACGCGTTCATCGAACGCGACTTAAGCGCGTCCATCAGGTGCCGGTAGCCTTGCTCGGAAGCGGGCGTCATTATTGTCCAGTTGCCCGGCACCGGCGAGCCTGTGGATGGTTTATGAACTGGCCCCCGCGCAAGTGAGATCGCCATGCACGCTACAAGGCATAGTACGACCACGATAGCAATAACTTTCATTGGTTATTCCTTGTCACAAAACTCCCCGATTCAGGGGGTTTTGATGAAATGTTTGAGGCGGACTTTCCTCCGCCCAATTTCCTTCTGGGCACGCACAAACTCCGAGCGAAAATTGGTCATGATCTCGATCACCTTGTCGATCTTTTTCAAGCCATCGGCATCAGACGAGAAATACCAGTTGATCTTCCGGTTGCAGTCTGACAGGTCCATATTGGCCGAGAAACGGCGGCGGCGAGAGTTTAAGCGCGAGACAATGGCGTAGGCCACGATCGATTCGCACCCGCCAGGATCGATATAGTCGGCCCGAGAGGTGTGGACCTTAAGGGTGCGTTTCATTGGTCACCTCCTACTGGCCCGAGCGGGATCGCCGTGGTATGGCTTCCCAGCATAATCACGCGGCGCGCGATCCGCGCCGCAGCCTGTACGCGTTCTTCGTAGATGTCAACCTTGATCTCGGCCGGGTAGTAACTCCCGACCGGGCCGCCTAGCAGGTGCGAGATTTCAATCAAAGCTTCGACGGCGATGTTCATGACACCGCCTGGTCGGCAGAGATATAACGCACCCTTACCCCCCTAAAGACGCCAGGATGGCCAGGGTGATTATTCTCAGCCCACTTCAATCCCAGCGCACTGAATGCGTTCTTGGCGTGCCAGATGAAATGCGTCGGAGCCAGCTCCTCCACCATCTTCCGAACCTCAACAGCTCGGTCTTCATCAGGGCCAATCACCAGGCTGTCGGTCTTTAAGCCAATGGCGTGACGGATCACGGCGGTAGTCGAGCACTTCAGCGCTTCCATGCGGTCGTCCTCATCAGGACCACGCAGGGCCGAGAGCACGTTCCATAAAGCGCTAGTGGCAACGTCGTCGCCATACCCGTAGTTCAGGAACTCAACGATGCGATCCAGTTCGGCTTTCCAGTCGCGGGGAGGTTTCGCCTCTTTATACATATCGCTAAACGTTGCGGACATGGGTCTGTCTCCTATCGGGGATCTCCCGAATCATTAGTCCGGTGTCGGTGCGGCCCTGCCAGTGTCCCTTGGGGCAGCGCCAGAATTCCCCGTCGCTGACCAGCATCAGGTCGCAGTCCTCGCCGAGGTTCATCGCTTGCACGTTACAGATCAACTCTTTCGGGATGGGTACTTCTTCAACGGACATAGTTAGTCACTGAACTTCGAATGCGCCGCTTGCCATGCCAAGGCATCGCAGTAATACGACTGCCGCCCATCGGCAACGCATTGCTGATAAATCTTGTCGTGATACGCCTGCTCTTGTTTGACCGAGTAACTTGCGAACAGGCCGATGGTCCACAGAATCAGCGCAATCCAAACTACGAAGCGAAACATTACGCGTTGTCCTTTTCGAGGAACGAATTCGACACGATCTTCAACTGCACGCGGCCGAGGCCACGCTCGTGGCGCTCAATCAGCGGCTCGATCACTACACCCTCGCGGATGTTGGTTGCGCCCGCCACCATCGACTTACCTTCCGCCAGAGCCTTCACCATGGCCGAATCGAACGGGCCGATATGTAGAACGGGAACTACTTCGATGCCGTCAGACATTCGAGCTTCTCCTCCAGAGGGGCGGAGCGAATGCGGCCCACTAACATCGGGTCCACTTCTTCCTGCCACAGATTGTTAATGTTGACGGTGGTCATCTTCGGCGCCCAGCCGTGCGGGCCGAGAATATCGAAGAGGAAGAACCGCACCTTGCCCGGCTCAGCGCCGTAGCGGAACTTGTCGCCCTGGGTTGGCACCACTTCGCCATAGAGCGTGTAGCCAGGATGTTCGCGGCACCACTGCTCGATGGCGGGATTCTGTTCGAGCGCATCGCGCCACACACACTTCGCGCCGGGGCTCTTCCACATGGTGCGCGAGCCCACATACATCACGCCGTCTTCGAAGGTGTAGCGGGCGTTCGAGCCGTGGATCTTCTCGGTCACGATTACCTGCTCGCCTTCGTGCAGCGCGTGTGGATAATTCTTGAAGCCTTCCACGTCATAGACGCGGCGGTCTTCCTTGGGACCGCGCTGGCTATGGCCGCCAGTGTTCCCGTTCGGGCGAAAGCCCAGCAACTCCAGCAGCCAGTACCACCAGCCCATCAGCGAACGAGGCCAGCCGGTGCGCTGCTGGCGCGCCTGCCGAGTGTCGAGACTCTGGGGCTCGGGCGGCTGATAGTGCGAGATGCCCATGGCGGTAGAAAGGTCATCGCCTTCCTTGGGGCTGCGAACGGTCGAAGCATCATAGATGCGCACCCAGTTCGGGATCTGAACCAGCAAACCTTCCGACCATTCCTTGCGAAACTTGCGCGGGATCACACGCCGGTGCTTGACGGGGATGTCGTCGTTCTCGGTAAAACCCTTACCAGCCCACATGAAGGCGAATTGCTCGGAGTTCGGCACCACGCTGTCGGGCTGTACATAAACAGCCAGGTCGCCGACTTCGAACTCACCCAGCTTCACAACGATCTGGTAGCCGTCCACCTGCACAATGCCCAGGGTGTCGGCGTTGGGGTGTTTCAGAATCTCCGCAATGCGGACAACGGGGGCCTGGTGACTTTTTTTCTTCGTCTCTTTGTCCTGGTCGCGATCCAGCTCTGGGATCTTGCCGTAAAGGCCGTCAATGGCAACGCTGCTCATGCCTTACTCTCCAAACTCGATCGCGGCGTCGATGCCCTCTTCAAAAGCGTCGCTGAACGTGCCCAGCACAAATCCGACCACAAAGCAGAGGGTCACTGGAACGATCAGAAGAACCATGACCGGAATGCGGTAAACGTCGCGCCAGGGAAGCGCCTCATCGTTTAAGTTCATTTCTTTCTTCCTCTCAGTTGCCGGTCGAGTCCAACCAGCAGTTCGGAGTTCACGTTGATGACTTGCTCCTCGACCGTGTCTCCGGCTGGGTCCGGGCCTTTGATGGCGTCGCGCATCCCGCACATCTGAACGTGCAACAGCTCATGCACGATGGTGGACTCAATCTCGTCGCGACCGTCTTCGTCGGCGTAGTCGTCGGGATGAAGGATCAGGATGGTGGCCCGCAGGTGGTTGTCGTTCAACATGCAGCGCCCCCAGGAGATGGTCCCATCGTCCGGGATCAGCATCTCGCGCGAGCGGGCGTAGCGAATCTTGATGTGCCATTGCTGCAGGCGAAGCAACTTCTGCCAGCGCTCCAACAGGCGGCGCAGGTCCGCTTCGCTCGGGGGTGACGTTTTCTGCATGTAAAGATTATACCAGATACCGTGGACAGAATGCAAGCTTGCAACAGATGCCAATGATCTGGTATAATATTTGCAGTGGAGAACTCGATGCACGAAGCAGGAACCCCCGAACAGATCACCGCACTATACGCAGCTCTCAGCCTGGCCCAGGCGGAATTCCCCAAGATCGAAAAGACCAAGAGCGCCTACAACTACAAGTACGCCCCCATGGACGAGATCGAACTCAAGATCCGTCCCGTCCTCATCAAGCACGGCCTGGCCGTCTTCCACCCCATCAACCACGTCGGCGAGAGTGGCAAGCAAGCCGTGGGAGCGCTCATCGTCCATGCGCTGGGCGGCCGGTTCTGGTGCGATGGGCTCATCATCCAGGAAAGCGCCAAGCCGCAGGACCAGGGCGGGCATATCACTTACGGCCGACGCTATGTCTATTGCTCCATGCTCGGCATCACCTCGCAGGACGACGACGAGTCAGTCCTTGCGAAAAGCCCTCGTCGCAGCACCGTGACGAGGCGGGACGGCGTAGCTCAAGATGGTCGAGCGCCGATCGCTGGACGTAGTTCGGTGCCCCCAGCGCCAGTCGGAGATTCCGGTTCGATTCCGGACCCGTCCCTACCCACTAAACAAGAGCGCATTGAGTATGTCGCGCGCCTGGGCAACTACCGCAAACAGGTCACCGACGATGCGCTGCGGGCATTCCTTCTGCGCGAGTCGGGCGCATCCGAGACGCGGCTGATCGCGAAGAAAGACTGGCTCAAGCTACTCACGCAACTCGACGACGCCCTGGCGAAGGGCAAGCTTCTGGAGGCCGTCAGTGAAAATTTCAACCGCTAGCAAGATGGGCCGTCGCACCTACCAGGAAGATCGCTATGTCGTCCATCACACCGGCGCTGGCGTTCTCCTGGCCGTCATGGACGGGCACGGCGGTGAAGATGTCGCCGATGTATGCAAGGACTACGTCGGCCACTTCTTCGATTTAACACTCGTCCCTTTAGACAATGGCGACCCGCGCGCATTTGACAAGGCGCTGGCACTGACCATCTGGGAACTCAACTGCATCACGAACGAGTATCACTCCGGCTGCACCATCTCGCTAGCCTTTATACCGAAGAGTGAGGACAAGGTCTTCATCGCCACCCTGGGTGACTCGCCGGTCATTGTCCGATCGCCAAGTGGAGTTACCTGGATATCTGAAAGCCACAACGCGCGCACCAACCTCGAAGAGCGCGAAGCGGCCGAGAAGCGTGGCGGCATCTACCACGGCGGTTATATCTGGTGCGCGCCACACGGGCTCTATCCCATGGGCGACAGCGGCCGTGGCCTGCAGATGACCCGCAGCCTCGGCGACACCGAGATGGGGCCGGTAATCTCCCGCGATCCCCAGATCGAGATTCACGCGCTGGGAAAGTTTGTCCTCGTGGCCACCGATGGATGCTTCGATCCCGGCCATGAGAATGAATCGCAGGCCGTAGCCGACGTGATCGCCCTCATCGACCAAGGCGGAGACGCCAAAGCCATCGTCGATCGCGCCGTCCAACTTCCCACCGAAGACAACGCAACCGCAGTCTTACTAACCAAGGAGTAACACCCATGTCCATGTCAGTCAATAAGCACACCATCCTCGGCCACGTCGGCAAAGACCCGGAGTTCAAGGTCACACCGGGTGGCACCGCTGTCGCCAAGTTCTCCATCGCCACCAACCACCGCCAGAAGGACGACTCCGGCAACTATCAGGACAACGTCGAGTGGCACAACGCCGTAGCCTTCAGCCGCACGGCCGAGATCGTCCGCGACTACATCAAGAAGGGCGACCCGATCTACATCGAAGGCCGCAGCCAGACCCGGTCCTGGGAAGACAAAACGTCGGGCAAGAAACAGTACATGACCGAAGTCATCGTCAACGACCTCCAGCTCCTCGGCACCAAAGGCGGCAACCGCACGGATAACTCCAGCGCCGCACATAAGCCGATCGGGGACGAAGACATCCCCTTCTAAGTGGCGGAGAGGAAGCCCACAGTGGACACGCCCGCCTACCAAGGGCGGGCGACCATCCACTTTCATCCGGGCAAGCACTACTACACCGTAAGTGTGCCATCGCTCAACCGTGAGCGTGTGTACCAACCCGGTGTCACGTCCATCATCAAACTCAAGGATAAGTCCGGGCCTTTGATGTGGTGGGCGGTCGAACAGTGCGAAGCCTATGCGCGGCAAAAGATCTCCGAGCAAGAGGAGGATGGCGAGGTATCGCTCAAGCTCATCTACGACACGCTGCACGAGATGCGCTTCCATTACCGCGATGTGGCGCGCCGGGCAGCCGACATCGGCACTGCCGTGCATGACTACCTGCACCGGTACCTGGTATGGAAGGCGTTCGGCGGCGATGAGCCTGAGCGGCCAGAAGAGATCGAAGCCAACGTTCAGACCAACAACGCGATCGACGCCGGGCTGCAGTTTTTCGGCGAGCACGACATGAAACCGCTGACGATCGAGCAGCCGGTGTGGTCGGCAACTCACGGCTATGTCGGCACCGATGACTTCATTGGCTATGTCGATGACGAGCTGTGCGTGTGTGATTACAAGACTTCCAAGAACTTATACCCCGAGGTCTGGCTGCAGACGGCCGCGTACCAGCACGCTTACCAGGAAGAGCACCCGCGAGCTGAGGTCAAGGCCCGGTGGGGAATCAACGTCGGCAAGGATGGCGTGCTGCGAGCCGAGCGGCGCGGACCAGAGTGGTTCGCGGATGATTTTAAGGCGTTCCTGGGCCTGGTGGAGATTTACCGCTGGGACCGAATCCATGGCGGTGGTGAAAGCAAAACCGCCACGGAAGTAATAGGCCCACTGCCTGACGTTGGCTGGGTCGAGGAGTTGGCGGCGTGACGGAGGAAGAGTTGGGTCAAAACAACGTGTGGACGGCATTCTACTGGAAGGACTATCTGGCTGACACCGGTGGCCTGAGTGCCCTAGAACATGGCATGTACTTCCAGCTCATGGCGAACTACTACGCCAGTGGCCAGCCACTCCCGTCTGACCGGAAGGTTCTGCGGAGGATGTGTAAGGCTATCAATAACGCAGAAAAACACGCTTTAGAAATTATTTTAGAAAAATTCTTCACTATCGACAGCCTCGTTTTTCGTCACAAGCGAATCGACGAGGAAATAGCTAAGCGCATTGAAATCAGCAGGAAGCGCAGCGAGGCGGTGTCCACCAGATATACAAGTGAACCTACAAATGTACCTACAAATGTAGAACAAGTGAACACACATACACATACACATACACAAAGAGCTAGGCGCGCACCCAAAATCGCCACCACTTATCCTGAAGATTTCCAGCCCAGCGACGCCAACCGCGCTCTTGCCAGCAAGATGGGCGTCAACCTTGAGAACGCACTAGCCGCGTTCAAGGCAAACCATCTCAGCAAAGGTTCCGCCTTCAAAGACTGGCACCAGGCGCTTACCACCTGGCTACTGCGAGAGCCATCGTTCAACCGGGCTCCGGCGAAGAAACAACCCCTACCCACCTTTGATGCCGTCAAGGCGTTTCGGGAGTCCAAGTGACCGACTTAGTTGAGATCAACGCACCCTTCGGCCAGATCGCCAGCCTCGAAGCTGAGCGCGCCGTACTTGGCGGCATCCTGCTGGAGAACACTGCCTATCCAGAAGCTGCGGGCTCTTTGAAGCCGCAGGACTTCTCGCTCGACTCACACCGCATTCTCTATCGGCGCATGGCTGACCTGGCCGAGGCTGATCGCTCGATCGACCTAATCACCATGATCGACGAGCTGTCGCGCCATAACGAGCTGGAGAAGATTGGCGATGTGGGCTATGTGTCGAGCCTGGTCGATGGCGTGCCCGACCGCCCGAGCATTGCCAACTATGTCCGCATCGTGAAGGAGAAGGCACAGCTCCGCTCCCTGATCGTTGCTTCCAAGAACAGCATCGAGCGCGTCTTCGCAGGCGAGGCCCCGGTCGATGTGGCCGGTGCCATGGTCGATGCCGCCCTCGACATCCAGGCGTATTCCACCCGCGCGCAGGCCGTGCGCCCAAAGGACTTCATGTTCGAAGTGAAGGAAGAGTTGGAACGCCAATCGAAGATCCAGGGGTTAGTCGGCCTGCCCACCGGCCTCGACAACCTCGACGAGGTTACGGGCGGCCTCCGGCGCGGCGAGCTGGTCTGCATCGGTGCGCGGCCAGGAGCAGGGAAGAGCGCTCTAGCCTGTCAGATGGTTGCGGCCAACTCCGAAGCCAATACCGACTCAATTTTCTTCTCCCTGGAAATGGGGCGCACCGACATTGGCCGCCGCTTCATTGCCATGACCACCGACGTTACCTCAAAGCAACTCCGGCATCCGCACCTGATTCAAGACGCGGGCTGGAAGACGATCGGCCGGGCGCTCGGCGACATTGCTTCCTGGCCAATGGTGATCGACGACAACGGCAGCCTCTCGATCAACGAACTGCTGGCGCGGGCCAAGCTGGCGATTAACCGGGGCGCGCTTTTGGTGGTGGTCGATTACCTGCAGCTTGTGCGCGCCGATGGCCGCGAACTGCGTGAGCGCGTCGGCAAGGTAGCAAACGCGCTGCGCCTGCTGGCTAAGCACGAGAAGGTCGCCGTGGTCATGCTGTCACAGTTGCGCCGTCCGCACGATGTGAATGACGAGCCTACGCTGATCGACCTGAAAGAGTCGGGCGACATCGAGGCACACTCCCATGTGGTGCTGCTGATCCATTCCCCGATCGCCGATGACGGCAGCCCGAGTGGTGAAGACCGGATCATCATCGCCAAGAATCGCAACGGCGTGCGCGGGTCGATCCCGGTGAAGTTCGTAGGCGACAAGATGAAATTTTATTCGAGGTACTTGGGTTAACTTATGCAAATCGGAAGACCCAGGACGAAGAACCTGCTCGTGGCAGCCCCGTGCCGCGCGTGTGGTTCTACTGAGCGTTATCTGAACGGTAAGTGTCCAGAGTGTTCGCGGCGCGCCACTGCCGAGTCCTACGATGTCGGTTCCGACTTTGCACTTAGCTATTACGGCCCCGGTTGTAGGTGTTGCGGCGAATCTGATCGCAGAATGCTGGCCATCCACCACATGAATGATGACGGTCAGCGTGAATCTCAGCTCGGCAGGCCGTTCTACGCACAACTCTACCGCATTTACCAGAGGGATGGAGCGGCTGGGATGCCGACCGATCTAGAAGTACTCTGCTACAACTGCCACGCGGCGCACCATAAGAATGGCGGGATCTGTCCGCATCGATCTCGTGGCTCGCGCGTTCTGGCCTGGATGCGGAGGTTCTCCTGGTTCGGCGCGCGCCCTCATCAGGCATATTATCCGTTTCCGGTACTTGCAACCGTTGCCAATGTTGTGGTATAATATTTACAGAGGTTGAGATTGGTAGACGCATTCACCCCCGAGCAAACCCAGGAAGCCGAAGTCGTCCGTTCCCAGATCCAGTCCTACATCGCGGCTAACCGCGACCACCAGGCTGATCTTGAAAGCAACTATGTCGAGATCGGCGACCGGTTGGTCGCGGTCAAGACGGCGCGTTACTGGCGGCTGTGGCAGTTCAAGAACTTCTCAGCCTTCATGGAATCGCTCGACTCGCGCACTAAAAACTATCACAGCATGGGCGTAGCCCGCGACTTGTTGCCAGTCGTTACCAAGGCTGACTTAGTTGTCATGGGTATTAGTAAAGCCGCCCTGCTGCGCAAGATGATTAAGGGCGGCAAGCCGATCTCGGCCGAGCTGGTCGAGATGGCGAAGTCGAAGACCAAAGAAGAGCTGGAAGGCGCTGTGGCGGTTGAGCTTGGGCTAGTCGCCAACGAAGAGAAGGGCGACTGGTTCAGCTTCGGCGGCGCGCGCCTCGATACGGCTGAGCGCGAAGAGTTTCTCCGGACCATGAACACAGTCATCCGGTCCGCCGAGATTGAAGGCGAGGAGATTACCAACTGGCAAGACACGCCATCCTCGCGCAAGAAAGAATTGCTATTCCTGCTGTTTGCGGAGTTTTTGAGTACCTATGCCGTATACGCGCAAGAACAAACGCCGAGTCCACCGAGTGCTGGTGGAGATGAAGAACGGCCAGCCTTTCCGGATCTTTCGCAGTGACAAGGCGGCGGTGCTGGCATCCCTGGCCGGATGCCGGGTGCAGGAAATGCAGCGCTGGCTCGCCATCGGCTCCATACGCGAGCAAGTCAGGATGCGGGCGGGTGACGCCTGTGAGCGCTGCGGAACGATGTTGACCAGCGCCACCGGCGAGATGCACGAGACCAACCCGCGCGGCAAAGGTGGAGAGATCAGTCTCGTAAATTGTGAATGGCTGTGTCACGACTGCCACCAAGGCAAGGCGGACTCGGCGCATGGCGATCGTAGATTGCACTTCGGAGAAGTGACCAATGTCGATACCCCGGTGTACTCATGGCGTCTATAGCCCTTATGGCGATGGTCAACCCTCCGAGTACTGTACCGGCTGTACGGTGCCGGTCATGCGCATTACCTTCATCCTGACGCCCGCCGAGGAAGACGAACCGGAGCCGGTGTCGTGCCCCGCTTGCGGCGAGCTGATGGACGTTACCGACGAATACGACCTGGAGTGTTTTAGCTGCGGGTTTAACGATTTGAATTGAACACATTATGACGAGTGTACTTACCAAATCAGCCATCATCACCTGTGAGAACGGGGATGAGATTGAATTCACCGAGGCGGAGCTAGAGACTCTCCGCTCCAATAACACGGCAGTCATTACCTGCGACGGCCCGCGCTGCGCAACGCATCACGGAGATAAGGCCGCCTCGTTCAGCCTCAACGATGAGGCGATGCGCAAAGCTCCAGACTCCGTGCCCGACGCGACCTTCAAGTGGTTCCGGGTCGGCCAGTCCCAGGGCCAGGGCGAGATGGTGCTTGAGTTCTGCAGCCCGCAATGCAACAAGGATTGGCTTAGCTACAGCTATGTTGAGCCATTATCACCGCGCGAGAGAGCGGCGCAGATGAAGAACAATTCAAGCCTAGGTGCGGTCAGCCAGGCAGACGGAGAAGCATTATGAAACAGTACATCGGCATCAGTCGCGACCACTCAGGTTCCATGGCCACTCTGGCCAGCCTCGCCAAGGCGGACTACAACGAAAACATTGACGCCATCCGCAACGCCGCCACCAAGGAAGGCATCGACACCATTGTCACCACGGTGAAGTGCGGTGTGGGCTCGGGCCTGGTCGAGCGCGAGTCGGTGAACTCCAGCGTCGCGGCCTTGAAACCGCTGACCAGATATGAAGCGTCCGGCCAGACCCCGCTGTTCGACAGTGTCGGCGAGCTGGTCGAGTTGCTGCAGAAGTCCCCCGACGCCGAAGATCCCACGGTCTCCTTCCTGGTCATGACTATCACTGACGGCCAAGAGAACGCGTCGCGGCGCTACACCGGCGCAGCTCTGGGCAAGCTCATCCGCGAGAAGCAAGCCACCGACCGGTGGACGTTCGTCTTCCGCGTCCCACATGGCTACAAGCGTGAACTCGCGAGCCTCGGCATTCCCGAGGGTAACATCCAGGAGTGGGAGCAGACCGAGCGCGGCTTCAAAGAGAGCACGGCGGTTCTGCCACAGGCGATGGCCGTCTACTACAGTGCCCGTAGCGCTGGCGTGCGCGCGACTGACAGCTTCTACGCCAACCTTACCAATGTCAGCAAGTCGCAGATCAAAGGTGCTATGACTGACATCTCGGGCCAGGTTAAGTTCTGGCCGGTAAGTCAGGTCGATCAGATCCGTCCCTTCGTCGAGACCAAGCTCAAAGGCAAGGGCATGATCCTGGGCGCGGCCTTCTACCAACTCTCGAAGATGGAGAAGAAAGTCCAGAGCTACAAACAGATCGTGATCCGCGACAAGAAGTCCGGCGAAGTGTACGCCGGGGATTCCGCGCGCGACTTGCTCGGGCTGCCGACTGCGGGCTCGATCACGCTCTCGCCGGGCAACCACGGTAACTATGACATCTTCGTGCAGTCGGCCAGCGTCAACCGCAAGCTGGTGCCGGGCACGAATGTCATGTACTGGGATCAGTATGCGGCCACGCTCGGCGCGCACTGTCCCGCGACCTATGCCGGGCCGGTACGGGGCATGAAGTGACAGTAGCGGACTACGAGAAAGCCCTCGCGTCGTTGCTGGCGTGGCGTGAAGAACGCAGTAACGGCACCAATGGAATGCTGGGCGTCTTGTTTGTCGTGCGCAACCGGTCGAAGGCCATGTGGAGTAGCGGTGACTGGTCCAAGATCATCGAAGGCCATAATCAGTTCTCTTCGATCAGCGTACTCGGCGACAGCCAGACCGTAACTTTCCCCGACGTGCGCGATCCGTCGTTCCTGGCCATTCTGCAGGCGGTTGACTCGGTCTACGACGACGAGCGCGTGGATGTGTTAACCAATGGCGCGCTGTACTACGCGGACCTGGGGTCGAAGGGATACACGGTGGGCGGGTGGTTTGACCGGAACATCGTACAAGACCCGGCCACTCACCCGCGCATTGCGCAGATCGGCACCACAACTTACTTCAAGTAGGAGCCAGCAGATGAACCCGGTCGATCAGAAGTGGCTCGACGCACTCACCGCGAAGTATCCCGTCGAGGGAATCACGTTGCCGTTCTGGCGGAACACTGACGGCTCAGTCAACGCCGTCGTAACCATTACCCACTATCTCACCTTGATCGGCGTCAAGCTCCAACCAGGTGGACGCATCGCCGATCCTGGGGAGCATGGAGAGTAGTTATGGCCGACAAGCGCTGGAAGCAGTTCGAGCGGTTCGCGGCCGACCTGATTGGCGGCAAGCGCTACTGGGCCAACTCGGGCGAAGCCATCGACTGCGAGTCGGAAGACTTCGTAGCCCAGTGTAAGTTAGTGGCATCGCTCTCTCTGGCCGCGCTGTCGAAGCTGTGCCAGGTCGCGGCCGATCAGGCTAAGGCGAAGGGCAAGGTCGGCGTAGTCGTCACCAAGGTCTCGAAGCGCCAGCTCCCGGCCATCATCAGCATGACGGCGGAACAGTTCCAGAGCCTGGTCGAAAAATAACACTTGCAACGGTTGCCAGTGTTCTGGTAGAATATTTATAGATCAAACGAGCAACGAGTATCAGCACACGGAGAAATAAAGTTCATGGATTTGAAACGCGGTTTCACTGCAATCGTTCTGTGCATCACCCTGGTCCTCGCAGGCTGCACCACGGCCTGGATCACCGAAGTCGAGAACATCATCACGGCCGTCATTCCGGCCGTCGTGAATATCATCACCCTGGTGGGCGAGTTGGATGGCAGCGGAGTTTCAGCCACGGACCTCAACCTGGTCCGGAACGTGGGCACGCAGGCCACGGGCGATCTGCAGCTTCTGCAGTCCTTGATTGCGCAGTACCAGAAGGCCGACGCCACGGCGCAGCCTGGCCTGTTGCGCGAGATCTCCATACTCGCAGTCACCATCCAGACCAACCTTACGGCGCTGCTTCCGGCTTTACATATCAGCGACGCTGCGACCGAGGCCAAAGTTGTGGCAGTGGTCGGCCTGGTGGTCTCTGAAATCGATTCACTCGTCGCCGTGCTGCCTATCGTCAATACAGGCAACACCGGGGTCATCGGCGGGGATATTCGGCTTCCGGCGTATCAACTGAAGTCTCCGCCGCTTTCCGCCAGCGCCTTTGTCAGTAGCTACAACTCCACCATGACAGCGAAGACGGGCAACGCAGCGCTCGACAAGGCCACGTCCGGCTTGAAGATCCACCTGCATGGCCGGTTCATGCGGTTCGTTACGGTCGGAATTCTGAAGTAGTCCAAGGAGACATACATGCCAGTCGAGAACGTGAAGCTCGTAACCGCTGCCAAGAAATTGCTGAAACTGTTCGGCCCCAAGGGCGAGCACTGGACGCTCCGTAGTAACGCGCGTGATGCCAATGGCGACGAAGTCCCGGTCATGTCGCGCAAGGCTATCCAGTGGTGCCTCAGCGGGGCTACGCAAAAGCTTAACCTGCCGTCGTTAGTGCGGGGTGAACTTCGGCAGGCCGTTCCCACGGCATCCTTCGTGGGTTTCAATGATTCACACCGCACCTACACCCATGTGCGCAAGTTCCTTGAAAAGATCGTCAACCGGAAAGAGCTGAAGACTAAGAGCTAAGGAGCTGCAACCCCCATGCGATATCTCATTCACCGCGCAGTAGCGATCGGTAACCCGCCCCAGAGTCAGCCGCTGAACGACCGTCAGTCGAAAAACAGCGCTGGCGGTTACAGTTTCACTCTGGATAAGTGGGGCAAGCTCGACCGTTTTCTCATCCTAGGCAGCGAAGGTGGCAGTTACTATGCCAGCGAGCAGAAGCTTACCGAGGAGAATGCCACCAATCTGGCAGCGTGTGTGAAGGAAGATGGCATTAAGGTGGTCAAGCGCATCGTCGAGATCAGCGATGCGGGCCGGGCTCCGAAGAACGACCCGGCGCTGTTCGCTCTGGCTTACGCCTCGGCGAAGGGCGACGACGACACGCGTAGTGCGGCTCTGGCTGCACTGCCCAAGGTCGCACGCATCGGCACGCATCTGTTCCACTTCACCGCCTTCGTCAACACCATGCGAGGCTGGGGCCGTGGACTGCGGAAGGCCGTAGGTAACTGGTATGCCCAAGCTGGCGAAGAAGATTGGGATCGCCTGGCCGAGCAGGTCACAAAGTACCAACAGCGTGAGGGCTGGAGCCACCGCGATCTACTGCGCCTGGCGCACCCCAAGCCGACCTGCCGTCCGCACCAGGCAATCGCTAAGTGGGTAGTCAAGGGCGGAGAGTTGAACCAGACCGCGCCCGAGAAGTTGGTGGGCCACGTTGAACTGCAAGAGGCCACGACGCCGAAGCAGGCCGTGAAGCTCATCACCAAGTACGGGCTCGTGCGCGAGTCCGTGCCCACTGAACTGCTGAAGTCTCCTGAGGTATGGGAGGCCCTGCTCGCGCGGATGCCCATGACGGCGATGATTCGCAACCTGGGCAACCTGTCGAAGTGCGGGTTGCTGACTCCATTGAGCGAAGCCTCGAAGATGGTAGTCGAGCGGCTGAGCGAGGAAGCGCTGCTGAAGAAGGCGCGCGTACATCCGATTCAACTCTTGATCGCGCAAAAGACTTACGGCTCCGGCCATGGCAACAAAGGCAAAGGCGAATGGACGCCCGTGCCCCAGGTAGTTGACGCATTAGACGGCGCTTTCTACTCAGCCTTCCAGAACATTATCCCGTCAGGCAAGCGCTTCTACCTGGGGCTCGATGTGTCGGGCTCGATGTCCTGCGGCGAAGTAGCCGGAGTCAACGACTTCACGCCTCGCGAGGCATCGTCCGCCATGGCCATGGTCACGGCGCGCAGCGAGCAGAACTACTACGTCGCTGGCTTCCAGGAGCGCATGATCCAGCTCATGATTACGCCGAAGTCGCGGCTCGATCAGATCTGCTCTGCTACGGCGAAGCTGCCGTTCGGCTCTACCGATTGCGCCCAGCCCATGCTGGACGCGCTGGCAAAGAAGTTGCCGGTGGACGTGTTCGCGATCTACACCGACTCCGAGACCTGGAGTGGAACAACGCACCCAACCGTGGCCCTGGAGCGCTACCGCCAGCAGACTGGCATCCCGGCGAAGTTGATTGTCGTCGGCATGGTGGCCAATCCGTTCACGATCGCCGATCCGAACGATGCTGGCATGTTGGACGTGGTCGGATTCGATTCAGCGACGCCGCAGATCATCTCACAGTTCGCGGAGGCGTAGATGCAGGTGCAGATCCCGCAGGTCACGCTCGAAGACACCAAGGGGTTCGCCGAGGCGTGGAATAAGTCGAGGCCCATCGTGGTGATCTTCGATCCGCACGACCTGGCGTTCGCCCAAGCATTCGCGAACTTCGCAGTGCAACGAGTTTTCGCTGGCCTCATCGCGCAACAGGAAGCAGAAGCGAAGAGGCTGACGGTTGTGGAACCATAGCTCCAGTACGAGAGGAGAACAACTATAGGAATACGCACAGGCTAACACACGCAACTGACGGGCCGATAGCAGATCGTTATCATATGCTTGAAAAACAATTACGGTCTGCGACAACTTGTCCGTCACCTACTTACACCGTTGGGCCGCAGTTGGTTCGTTACCTACATTGATTGGAATATACGGACCGACACATTTTGTCTAACGGTAAATATATGCGAGGGCCGAAGAGAATTGGTTATCCTCCACCTAAGCCGTACCGGGGGAGTAGCTCAATGGTAGAGCGCCGGACCTGATCAATCCGGAGGTTGCTGGTTCAAGTCCAGTCTCCATACCGATTCTCGTACCTTGTCTTCGCTTCATTTCTGCGAGGGTCGAAGTCGGTCTGTTATCACAATGCAAACAGAGACGGACCGCGTAACTTATCTTCGCTTCATGTTTCACTTGTAAGTGCGAGGGCCGAAGCTAGCTGGTTATCTTGGAACTCTATGTCGTTGGTTCGATTCCAACCGTCCTGGTTCTCCAGGCGTAGTTCAGTGGTAGAACAAGAGTGGCGAAAGCCATTTCCGGCTACATCACTTGTCTTCGCATGAAATCCCTGGCCGGGTACTATCTGAGGCATCCGGCCAGTAAAACAGAAAGAGAGCGGGCCGAAAGCTGGTTGGTTATCTACTGCTAATAGAGAGGTCGCGGGTTCGAGTCCCGCTGGCACCTTCGGGTGCTATAGCTCAGTTGGCTAGAGCGCTAAAACACCGATTGGCATAGAACTTGTCCGCTCTCTTTTTATTTTACCTCTAACGGTCAGCGTCAGGTGTTTCTCTTATGCCAACTCTCTGCTTTGTCGGCGACGTGCATGGAAACTTAACGCAGATGTACGCCGCTCTGATGGCGTGGATGGAGCGTAGTTACACTAAGATCGATGCCGTCGTTCAGGTTGGCGATCTCGGCGTATACCGCCGTGGTACCACCTGGTCTTCCATGTTCTTCAAGGGCGTGCCCTCGCCGATCCCGACCTGGGCCTGCATGGGCAACCATGAAGATCCGCTCGCGATCCGCGACTGGCAGAACGAGCCCGACCGAATTCCTAACATGCACCTGATGCCGGATGGCGAGATCACCAGCGTTCTCGGCGTCCAGATCGGCGTTGTGTGGGGCAACTACAGCCCGATTAGTTGGCTTGATCCTGGCCGTGTACACAAGGCGCGCGCTGTGGGCGGCGAGTCCGCGCGGATCGCTATGCACATCGACCACGCTGCTGTTACCCGCCTGATGGATTTATACCAGCGCTGCGGCGATCACATGGATGTGCTAGTCACGCATGACTCTGCGGCGTCCACACTGCCGGTACAGTTTCGCGGCAAGGGCATGGACTCCTTCATCAAAGGGCAGCTCGGCCTTACTGATAACGAAGAGTCTGGCGGCTGCCACGGCTTCAACTCGCTGCTCAAGGCATTTCAGCCCGATGAATATTTCTTTGGCCACCTGCACTGTTATGACGAAGGCATGATTGGCCGCACGCATTACACCTGCCTGAACGCGATCGGCTACGAAGGTGGCCCGTGGTTCAAGGTGATGGAGTTCCCAGACGTGGCGGGGCCGCTGTCTGGGGGTATCAACATTCTCGGGGGAGGTTCTTAATGTTCAACGAAGTGCAGAGAATCATTGAACTCGATTACGAAGATGCCAAGGTCGCAGACCGGCTGCACAGTAAACAGGAAACGTGCTGGGAGGAGTACAGTCGCGCGACTAAAGAGTACGGCGCGCAACTCGAACTATTCTACAGGAAGCACTGCCCGTTCAAGCCTGGCGACCGAGTCGATCCGGAACTCAGCTTCAAAGATGGCTATCTCGTAGTTCTTCGGAGCTAACCATGACCCAAGTCTTTATCAGTGCAGCGTGGAGCAGGCGCGAGGAAGCTCGCAAGTTGGCCGAAGAGATAGAGCATGATGGCGGAGCTTTCGTCAGGGCCGACTGGCTCTACTGCGATAAACCGCCGATAGACTCGATCTATCAGGACCTCCGCGACCTCAAGAGTTGCGACGTATTTGTCCGCTTGGCGGACGATCTATCCGAGCCTACTGTGCCGTCGCATCTGGCCACCGGCGCTCGCATGTTCGAGCAGGGCATCGCGTGGGGCATGGGCGCAGAGATCATCGTAGTTGGTGGTAAGCAAATGTTGTACGACCACATGCGGAGCGTGCAGCACGTGAAGAACACTTTGGAACTCAGGAGCGTGTTATGCCCGATCCCCACGCTGCAGTAGCGCCAGTCCTTAAGGACTCCGGACAGCGCGAAGAGTTTGCCACGGGCTCGGTGCGCGATAAGCAGAAGGGCAAGGGCGCACTTGACCTGGTGCCAGACTGGGTGATCTGGGTTGTGTCCCGCGTGTACGAGGAAGGCGCGCACAAGTACGCCGCCCGTAACTGGGAAATGGGACAGCCGCTTTCGCAGTACATCAAGAGCGCCGGGAATCATTTGGCGAAGTTGAAGGCCGGAATGCGTGACGAGCCGCACGCCTCACAGGTGATCTGGAACATGATCGGCTACATCTTCACCGCGTGGCTGGTAAAGACTGGCAAGCGCCCGAAGGAGTTGAGCGACATGCCTGACCAGTTCAACGCGAAGCCGGGCACGATCGCCGAGCCGCTGTCGCCGTTCGAGTACGAGAGCCTGGAAGTGTTCACCAAGGGGGCGTGATGGATGAAGCCGTAACCTGTGAGCGACTGACCAACGCCAAGCGCGAAGGCGTGAAACATTACCCGCACAAGTGCGGTCTGCCAGCCGTCCGGTACCGGGTAACAGGTACCGCGTTCCTGGCCTACGCCGTGCTCTGCAACCGGTGCAGGGGGTTGGCGGCAAAGGAAGGTTACATCCTGGAGGTTGCGCCCCTGCTGTGAGGAGGCCGCGACATGGCTGGCCAAAGATCACCGCAGCGCGCAAGGCTGATTGCGCCCGGTTGCTGCGATTGTTGGGACTGTGGCCCGGCACCATGGTCATACGCGTATCCAGACGACGGAGACGAAGACGGAGACGAAGAGATGAAAGACATCGACCAGTACGCGGAGTTCACCGAAAAGATGTGGTTCTCGGGCGCGCTGCCGGAAGGCGCTGAGAATTGCATCATCCCTGTCGGCCCTGGTCGCGACCTTGCGATCATGTGCTTCGGCCTGGCCGGTGAGACCGGCGAAGTGATGGAGCACATCAAGAAGCTGGTACGCGACTGCCATCTCGATAGAGCCGCGCTGAAGAAAGAGTTGGGGGACGCCGCGTTCTACTGGGCGCGCATCTGCAAGTTCTTCGGGATGCTCCCATCGGACGTGTTGGCCACCAATGTAGAGAAGCTGGAATCACGCCATGCTCGCGGCAAGATGAGAGGCGACGGCGATGATCGTTGAGATCACGGTCCGCAGTAAAGACGGCACAGTAATCTCGCAGCACATACAAGACGCGCTGCAGCCCTGTGAGTGGAAGACACATCCCGATCACCCGGAGCGCGAGGGCGATTACCAGTACTTCGGTTTCACTTACCAGCCGCGTGTCCGGCTCAACTCAAAGGCGGGCGGATTTTGAATTTCAGTGATGCGGAGCTTGAGAAGCTAGCGAAGATAATGCGGGAGTGGCTGCAGCTTTACTATGTCCGCAGGATGCAGTTCACTGCCGCTGCTGCGAAGAAAAAAACGCAGGACGACTGCCCGCACCTACAGGGCTGCCTGGGACCGGGACCCTGGGGTCCACGCACCTGCATCATCTGGCACACGTTTGAAGATGACATTAAACATCCGGTCGGGATCTGTAATAGCTGCCAGCGTATCTGGCGATACACCGACTCCGACTACGCCGAGTGGTTCAGGAAGCCGAGTTGCAACACGCCATCTACTGGCGGGCTGCCCGTGGCACCGAGCACTTATCCGGTGGGCACCACTGGAGCTTCCTCGATGGTGCGTGAGGTCGTCATCACCAATGGCGAGCTGGCCATGAACCCGCCGGTCGAGCCGCCGATCGCTGGTTCACTGAAGGATTTCGTCAAACACCATGAGCGGTCGTATCTGGAATTGAAGGAGGAGCGCTATGAAGACAACTGTGGAGACGCAGTCCGGATCGATCTATGAGTTAGACAACGTGAAGATGACCTGGCGGCGCTCGTTCGAGAACACGGGGCTGTCCGGCGTGCTGCGCAGTGATGGCGGTGAGATGTCAAGTTTTCCTGCAATAAAACTTGACAAGCCGATGGTCATCCAGTGTCCGCCGATCGTGAGCCATGCCATCGGCCGCGCCATCGTCACGACACCAGTAGTCCAGATTTCACATGAGGCCACGGGCTTCGCGAACGGCGCGCCGAACTCCAGCGGCCGAACGACCTATGGCTTCATGGCAGGATTGGCGGCGGGTGGGAAGCGAGCGGTTGACCAGGCGGGAAGAGGATGCGCTGCCAGAAACGCCCGCATCCGGGCGTCATGCAATGGCGAACCCGCAACAACGGACGAGGCTAAGGCCGCCGCCAATGTAGTTAAAGACTGCACCCGGCCTCTGCCTCATGTCTGTAAACAGAACGGGCCATGCAATGGATGGCCGAGACCTGACCGCTTCAATGTCGATGCCATCATGAGGAATGGTGAAGAGTACTGCCCAGACAGCCATGGCGGCAAGTATGACGGCTGTTCGACTTCAGCTATCGGGTCCAACCGGACACCGCGCGTCACAAGTGAACAAGCGGATGGCTGCGACCACCCCAAGAGCGTTGGATGTGATGGCTGGATTTGCGTCCGTTTCTACCGTCCTTAAAACACGGCCGCAAACAAGAACGCCCCACTCGACAGAGATGTCAGGTGGGGCGTTCGCTTTTACTGGTGTTGTTTGTTACGGCGTAAGGCTGATGACGCTGACGATGTTCTGCGTCTGCGGGTACGAGGCCACGGTCATCGTGTGCTGGCTGGCCCAGGCCATGGTGCCATCGTGCGCGTGCAGGGTGAGTTCGTAATACGAACCTGCCAGCACGCCGCCGTCGTTCGGCGAGACCGTGGTCCCGCCAATCACGCTGCCGTCCTCGTCGAGATAGATCTTCGACGTGCCTGCGATCGCGCCATTCATAATAAGGTTGGCGGTAAGATACCCGTAGGCGATACGGTTGCCCTCGAAGTCCTGGAAGTCTCCGCCCGTCAGGGTTACCGGCAGACCCAGGATCTTGCCGGTCTCCAGGATCAGGTAACACTGGTTGGCTTGCAGCAGATGATGGGGAACGATCCCAGGGCTGATCTCGGTGAGCAGGTTGGCCTGCTCGACGCGTAAATGTCCTGCGCCGGGTGGCACGTGGACTTCAATGACCAGCGCCGCCTGGTGGGCTCGTACCCCAACACTGAGTTGGGTTTCGGCCAGCAGTGGAGCTTGCTCGACCCGCAACGCCATGGTTTAGGTAACTTCCTCGTGGTAAAAGTGCGCCGCATCCGCGCCTGCCGCTGTCCAGGCAATGCCGGTGGCAGGGTCGTTGGGGATACAGTTCTGCACCCAGGTTAATCCCGAGTTCGCGGTAAAGGTTGTGCCCGTGGCGGCCGAGCCGCTGCTGAGCACTCCGTTCGTATAGGTGCGCGTGGCGGCGTCATCCTTCTGGTAGTAAGACACGGCCACAACCTGCGAGGGCGCAGTAGTCAGGCTGGCGCTGGGCATGGCGTAATCGTCAATCACAGCCGAGCCGTTGGCGCTCACATAGTCCGAGGAGTTCGGCGGCACGACGGCAACGCAGGCGTGGTTGGTGCCAAGACCGTTCGGAGTCCAGTTGGTGTTCGTGCCCGCGCCGCTGGGTAACTTGGTTACGGGCTGGCGGTCGGTGCCGATGGGCGCGTTCTGGGTCGAGCCGGTTGCGTCCCACACGCGCAGGTAGTCGGTGTACATCGACTGGTTAGTGTTGCCGATCGCGCCGATCTCCACCTGGTTGGCGTAGGCGTTGCCGGTCTGACTGGTGTTCAGACTGGCGGCGCTGTTGATGACCTGCACGCCATCGAGCCAACACTTCACCTGGCCTACAGTGGTCGAGAATGTGACCTGCACTTCAATACCATGAACGGGCAGAGTCGCGGTGGTAATCAATCCATTCGATGACGCGGGGCCAACGGCCGTGCCGCCCGATCCACCACGATAGAACTGCAGTGAGCCCGTAGCGGTGAGCCCCAGGTAGCACTGGATGGTACCAGCATCGCGGAAGCCGAAGACTCCGGAGTTTGAGCTGGGCGGCAGTGAGCCCGCGCCGAAGCTGCAGAAGCCGATCAGCGTGGCCTGGTTGCTGGTCAGGTTTTTGCGCAGGGCCGCGTTGGTGGCAATGAGCACACCGCCGCCCTGGCAGCCACTGGGCGGGGTAAAGCGCGCAAAGGCTGAAGAGTAGGTGATGGTGCCAGTCACCAGGTCGTAGGGCGACTGAGCCGAAGTGGTGATGGTGCAGTAAGTGTCGGTGAACTGAAAGGCCATAGGGTGTATACTCAGCGATCAAAGGAGATCGCAATGCCAAAAGGTATGGGGTTGATTCTGTCCGCTGCCGGGCTATTCATAGGCTTCACGTTTGGCTACTTCTTCGACCTGGCCAAGTGCGACCACGACTATCACCCGTTCGGTACTACGCCGTATCTCTACGACACGCACACGGGAAGGGTGTGTGCCCCGCTTCGGGAGTCAGAAGACGCGTACAAAAAAGCTACCGTGAATCCAACCCCCGGCAGCCCACTCGGAGACGTGTTCGACCAGGCAGCCAAGTTGCCCCATGGGGCGGCCGACATGATCCCGGCCTGTGAGTAGCTACCATAGCGGCATGTGCGGCGAGAGATCGCGCAGCAGCCGGTTGTAAGTGGGGTCGGCCTCGCGGTCTTTCTTAATCATCGAGGTTAGCGCCTTCTTGACGTATGCCTTGCCCTTCTCTTGAAGGATCGGCAGCAACAGCTTCTTCTCCTGCGGCGTGGCCACGTCGTAGACCTGCAGCAGCTCTTTCACCGGCAGCCGATTCGAGCGCGTGTAGAGGCGCGCGTCCCAGTCGCTCATCGGCTTACCTTCAGCGCCACCTTTCGAGGTAGCCTTGAAGTTGTCGTAGATCTGTTTGGCCTCGTCCTGGGTAAGCTCTTCGTCGTGAACTTTCTGGTTGATGTCCGGGCCTTTCAGTTTCCCGCTTCTCAGGTCGTCTTCCAGTTGCATCACATACTGGTGGCGGTTCAACTTCGCGGTATCCACCGGCCCAGACTCCGAGTTAGAACTCGCCAGCTTCGAGGCCGTCTTGTAAGCCGTGGTTGTGTCAGGCTCGACGTTAACGCCTAATGAGCGCGCCACGCCGGTGCCAATGCCTTCACCCTCGCGCCGGAAGGTTGGCACAAAGTTCTGTGAAGAGATGGGCAAGACGTTGCGCAACAGGTCGTGAACTTGTTTCTCGGCCGTGACCTGCTTGCCTTGCTCGTCGCGGCCTTGCAGGTACTCTGCGCCCGTGCGCATGGTAAGCGGGTTCAGACGGTTATAGATAAATCCGCGCGGGTCGGTCATGGCGTGGAAGATGTCCTGCGGCATGGTGCGCACCGACATCACATTTTTGCCATCCGGCGAGACCACCGCAAAAGGGTGCTCGGGATGGATCTTGCCGTTGACTAACAGATTCAAGGCTTGCGCGGCGGCGAAGTTATACAGCGCAATGCGTCCCAGGCTCTGGGCAATGACCGATCCGCCAGGCTGGAATCCATACTTAGCGAAGGCGACCTGACTTCCGGTGAAGTCGGGGGCTAGCAGGAACAGCCGCAGGGCGTCGCGCGTGTTCATACTGGTGCCCAGCATCTTCCAGTTGAGACCGCCGAAAGCTGCATCCACAATTTTAGACGCGGCGAAGTCTACCTGGTCTGGGCTCCAGTTCTTATTGCGCTCGCCGAGCTGCTTCGATACCTTCTCGAAGGCTGCACCTTTGAGGCGATCGATGTAGCCATTCGCGCCGAACAGCTTCTGCTCGATGTTCTCCATCGCCTTGCCGAAGACTGGCACCTTACTAAGCAGTCCGCCGCCGCCGCCCAGGCCCTCAGAAAATTCAAGTCCAGCCTTGGTCGATCCGCCAAGGATGGTGGGGCCGAATTTCTTCGTCACGGCCGCCGAGTCTGCGGCCAGTCGTGGCGGCCGGAAAGCTTCCATCGGCCCCAGGCCCATCTGGAGTCCGCGCAGATATTCCGTGGTCCAATGGAAGGGGCTGAGGAGTGGGTTGAGTAAGCTGGTCTTCGCCGTTGAAGATAACTTGAGCAGCGGACCGAGGATTGAGTTCTTGCGCAGCCATGAGCTGTCTTCGCCGAAGGCGGTCTTCACCGGCTCGACATACTTCGGGTGAATCAGCAGCGGCTTTGCCTCGGTGATCGGAATGCTTTTGGTTGAATCGTTCGGATCGCGCGCGTCGGCGAGCCAGCGCCTGCGGGTAAAGGTATCCGGCCCATCCTTGTAGTCATGCACGTCGAGATAGAGCTTGCCATCCTGGCCCTGGAATAGGCGCTCTGGTGGAACCTTATTCAGATCAACACCTGCCGCGTCGGCAGAAACGGCCGTGCGCGTCTTGCCCGGCATCAATCCAGTGCCGCCATTAGGATCTGGGATCACTTCCTTTACGCCGCGAATGGTAGCCGGGCTTACGGCCATCGGCATCCCGTCTTGAACGCGCTCCGCCAGTAGCGCTTTTTCGGCTTCGAAGTGGGCCATTTTCTGGCCAACCTGACGGATATATTCTGCGTGCGCCGCTGCGAGCCCGCGCGTTGGTTCCAGTCCTGCCTTCAGGGCATCGACGGCGGTCGGGAACTCGCGCGCCTTCAGGTGCTGTGGTGTGCCCACCATTCGCCGCGAGCGATCAAGCAAGCCGGAGTTCATGCCGTCTTGCGGATCGTAGATGTGCGGCCCGGCGTAGTTCTCACGGCCTTCGTTCGAAGCGCCGCCAGGCAACGCCTCGCGGACGATCTTCCTGTCTTTGTAGTCTTCCCAGAACTCGCGATACCGATCCGCCAAGCCAGACGACAGGTTCTTCACTTCGTCGGGCAGCTTCTGGGCCTTGTCGAGCAGGTCGGCCCAGCGCTGGCGAATCTGGGGTTGAATGTTCTTGTCGGCCAGCACATCATCGTGCCAGGCTTTGAGTTGGTCGGTGGTAGTCAGTCTGGGCGGAGCGTTGGGGCCGAACGGGCCAACGGGCGCGGCTTCCCCCAGCTTCCCGCCAGCTTCGTGATACAGCATGGCAGCCATGTCGGTGGGCTTGTCTTTGATAAGGTCGAGATGGTCGTGCTCGAACTGCTCGGCGCGCTGGTTGAACGAGCGCTCCTGCTGCTGCGCGATGCCGATGATTTCCTTGTCGTGCTCAACCACCGGCGAGTCTGGAGTGCCGCGCAGTAAATGCGCCGCGCTCAGCCCGGCCGCGACCGTTCCCAACGCAGCCGAAGTAATCATCTCTGCGGCCGTGTCGGTGTCCCCGGCCTTGATGGCGTCGCCAATGCGCGGCACGGCTTTGGTAACGTCGATGATCTGGTTCGCGGTGAAACCGAAGTTAGCCAGCTTCTCAATCGTACCTGAAGCCGTGGCTACCTTGGCCGCAACGTCTGGGCTAAGTCGAGATAGCAGTGAGGCTCCGGCCCGCCCAGCCACACTCAGTCCGCCTTCAGTCACAGCTTCGCCAGCCTCGGCGGCAGCCGTAGATGCACCGGCTTCGGCGATCCCACCCAGGCCGCCAGTTACTAACATCAATCCGATGTTCAGCGGGCTAGTTAGGCCAGAAGCAAACTTCTCTGCGGCGCGCTCGATACCACCGGCACCTTGCCTGTATTCGGGAATACCGAAGTAGGTAGAGAGCGGGCGCGTGAGTGCCGACTCACCTTCGCCCATGTTGCCGGGTCCGCCGCCAGAGTCCTGGCCAGAGCTTCGGGCGGCTGCTGCCAGGGGGCTCAGCGATTCTCCGCCAGGCGCGGCGGATGGCGACGCAGTATCCTGCGTGGACATTGCCTGCTGTAGCGGGCTACTGGAGGCAATGGGCGTGTCGGGTGTTTGTGCCTGAGTACGACTGGCGGCTAGAGCTTGTGCCAGCGGACTGCCCTGCGTGTCGTCTGCCATTTATTGGAGAGCTTGCCGAACCGCGCCAACCGCTTTCTTCCCGGCTTGGTATATGTTCTTGGCCCCTGATTCAAGGATCGGCGTAACGTCGCCCCTTGACGGAGCGGCCGGATGCGCAGCAGGATCGTCTGCGTAGCCTTGGTCAACCAACAACTTGTTAGCTTTCACCATATCGCCGCCGCTTTGAGAGAGCGCTCTCTTAGCCACATCCACGGGAGCTGTCATCCCCTGCGTCGTAGCCTTGGGGATCGCCGTGGTCGCATTGATCCCGAGCGCCTGGGTTTGCAAGCCGCGCAGAGTTTCCTGCTGCTGCTTCAGTTCATCGGCGCGCGCCTGGTCGTTCTGGTTCTTGGCTTCGATGATGCTTTTCTCCAGGGAGTCAATCTCTTTGGTCAGAGTC
>Ga0210387_10000044_pt1 | contig 97462 bp, 95 predicted proteins | sample IncBWC7OmetaG_FD_160108 | JGI IMG/M metagenome (GOLD analysis project Ga0210387, IMG submission 160108) | Forest soil microbial communities from Barre Woods Harvard Forest LTER site, Petersham, Massachusetts, United States - Inc-BW-C-7-O ...
GATCAAACTCTCGTTTGAAGCCTGTCGCTTGGCGCAAAAAAAATAGCCCCGGTTTAACCCGGAGCCAGCCTGCCAAGCAAAATTGTTAGTCGCTCAAATTACTCAAAGACCCATTCATGCTCGAAGCGATGAATGGGGTCGAACAGATTCTGGCACATCTATCAGGTTGTCAAAGAGCGTTTGTTCTACCCCCCTGTCCAGCAGAGTGGCTTCCAACGAACTCACTAAGATTAGCATACGCTCCGAATATGTCAACACCCCATTACACCCAAAATTATTTTTCCACACGTTTCCTCAGCCCCCACGCTATCCTCTTCTATCTCCAACTGATGCAGCGATCGCATCGCTCCAATTACTTGGTGTAGGGGCAGCTTTACGCCGCCTCTCTACATCAGCTCGAACATTCATCCCCAACCTTCCCAAGATACCAAAAATTCTCCGCGCGCCTTTGTAGCGTCCACCTTCAGGTGGACCCGCCACACACCCCTCTTCATGCAACCAGTCCTGAGCCCGCCGAAAGAGAGCGAAGCTCCGGCTTTCGCCGCGTAAACACAGAGCCCCAACGATCCGTCTTCCTAATCGCGCCCCCACCAAAACGCGGCAGCCCCGCTGGTGCACTCAAAAACTTGGCGCCCGGTGGACATCCATCCGCCTCCAGTTTCCGAATTTTTCAAGGTGTCGAAATGGCAGGAAAGCCTCCACATCTCCAAAGACTTCCCGTAAGTTTTACTCCTCGAGGACAAATGTCAGCAGGGACTTGTTGATTTTAATCCGGCGGCGGTGGTATTCGATGAAGCCCAGCTTCCTGAATTTGTTCATGAAGAAATTCACGCGGGAACGCGTCGTGCCGACGATTTGCGCCAAAACCTCCTGGGTCACATCCGGCAGTTCCCCCTCTGCCTGATGCTGCGCTGTCCCGTAGCGGCCCAACACCAGCAGCGCCCGGGCCAGGCGTTTCTCGCTCGAATTGAAGAGTTGATCGATCAGGTCTTCCTCGACCCGGGTGTTGTGGCTGAGCATGTACTCGACAAAATGGTTGGATAGCGTGTGCCGCGTGCGGAGCATGTGCAACAGCTCGTTTTTGTCGATGGTCAGAAGCGCGGTCGGCGTGATGGCGGTGGCCGTGCCCGTACGGACCAGCTGGCCCGCCATGCAGCCCTCGCCAAAAAAATCGTTCGGGCCAAACATCGCGACCACAGCTTCCTTGCCCAACGTATTCACCACGGAGAATTTTACGTTGCCCGTTTGAATGTACATGACGTTCTGGGCAAGGTCGCCCTGAATGTAAATTGCCTCGTCCTTTTGAAATTCCGCGGCTTTTCTTACCATGCCCGAGTCGTCGAGAAATATCTCGGGTTCGAGGGATTTCGTCTTGGATTCCTTGATTTTCATAGCGGCACTCGTAACGGCTCAACTGCGATGCTGCGATCGCTCAAGCTCGTCAGCCACCGGCAGTTCGGGCATCCAATGCACGCCCTGCGGAACAAGCTCAATTCGCGGCTTCCTTCTTGCCCACTCGCTCTCCCGGCAGGAAGCAGAGGATCTGCTGCTTTAATTGCGCATCTACTTCGTCTGCGATGGTCACAACGTCCGGCAGCAACGTGCTGAATTTCACAAGATGCTCATTCTTGTGCAGCGTGGAAAAAATGGAGACCTGCAGGATCCGGGATTCATCCACGACCATCGCGGCGCTGTAGCCTTGTTCTTTTCGCAGCTCTCCGTGATGACTCGCAACCACTGAAACCGGGGGTTTTGATCTTTTGTCGAGGCGCAGCCTGGCAATCACGTCATGGAGGAGCTTCGGCAAATGGCCGGTGCGTTCCTGGAAGTTCAGGCGAATTCGAGCGAGGTCCGGCTCTTTCTCCACCAGCGCCATCCAGTCCCGAATCACATGGTCCAGTTCCCGTTCCAGAATGTCGGCCACGCACTCTGTCCCTGTCGTAGCAGCGGGTGAGCCATTGCCGCCCCCCTGCGAAGCTATAGTTTTCGTCATCGTGACCTCCGTTTACCCACGCTTAGTATTCCAGTTTGGCGCCCGCGTGGGTGTCTAATACGACTCACTTCTATCCAAAGCGCTGAAAGAAAGCCCTTCTGAGCGGGCTAAGCTGCTGATTCCATTGGCGCGCATTTCCACAGGCTCGGGGAGGCGGACAGCATGTTTCCATCGAATTTTTCAACCTGCAAAAATGCAAGAAAGCTTTCTGCCCGACCCTGGTCTCGTCCGCGGTCTCCCCAGGCACCGAATACTCGAACCGGAACCACCAGCCCTCTGCGCTGACGCCACCGCGGTAATCGCGCTACGTTTAGGGTGCATGAGCGATTTGCGCCACCAGTTCGACAGCCTTTCCGCGGCGCAGAAGGCAGAGCTGCTGGATGCGGTGTGGGAAAGCCTGGAATCCGACGCGCGATCGCTTACCGATGCCCAACGCGCCGAGCTCGATCACCGGATCGCCCGGCATGAGCAGAACCCTCCGATGTCGTCCCTTGGGAGCAAGTCAAGGCAGGCCTGTTTAAGAAGCCGTGACGCTCCCGGTCGTATGGCTAGCGGAAGAGTTCTCGATTCGAAAGCCAGCGAACAAAAGAGAAGAATGGCCCACCCTTGCCAAAGGCAAACCCGCAAGGGAAGGCCACCCGCCCGCGGTTCCGTTGGGGGCAGCTCAGGTCACAAATCTCTTGCGCCGAGGGTAAAGGGGGCATTAGGATGCGCGAGCCAGGAGTCCAAATCGGAAATTCCGATTAAGCATCCGATACATTTCATGGGAGGGCCAAATTACATGCTCAGCGCAATGGAGTCTCACGATTTCGCTTGGTTCAATCGATTGCCCACAATCGAGGATGCCGATCTAAAGCGAAAAGCGAGCAATAAACTTCAAACAGCACTCGCGGTCCTAGCTCCGATATTTATTAATCAAGGCATCTCTGATCACTGGGGCATCTGCCTCCTTCACAGGCATTGGCCTCTCCATGAAGGAGAGATCCCCGTTCACGTCAAGACACAATGTGCGACTGGCAGCGAATGGATCTGTGAACCACGAAGCAAGTTGTTATACAAAACGAGTTGCCCATCCGTCCTTCGCATCGCATCTGGCTCCGACCGACAGCTGGAGCCGCTGGAGTTCTCTACCGACCCAGCGGTATGCAGCGCCTATGGAATCCTGATGGATAGGCCGCAGTTTCAGAATCAGTTTTGCGCCGCAATGCGAGAGCACTCCCTTGACGATACGTTTGGATTGATCGCTATCCGGGAGGCAACAGGGCCGGACCGCAGGTTGGTGGAATTTAATTATGAAGGCCGAATATCAGTAGTCAGAGACACCGCCGTTGCCGATTTTAGCCCGGACAATTTGATTCAGACGTGTTGGCGCTTCAGTTTCGATACCAATGCAGGAAGTTGTATAGCGAATTGCTTTACAGACTGTACTGTGCACGGAGATGGAAGCCACAGCAAGGATCACGTCAAAACCCACTCTAAATAGTTAGCCACAATATAACCGCCAGCGGGTGGCCTGGGCCACGCGCCCCTCTTCGATTTTTTCCTGCAACAGGTGGACAAGTAGGCCGGCGCTTCCGACGCCACCCTCCAGCGCCTCCGCTATCTCCGCGAAGCCGTCCTCCTCCGCGCCTGGACCCCACAACAAGCAGCCCAGGAAGCCCTGAACCGCCGCGACGCCCTACCCTCCGCCCCCGAAGAAGATCGCGCCGCCTTCTATCGCTTCGCCATGGACATGCGCTCGGAACCCGCGCTCTGAAACGTTCGTCACCCGCCCGATTACAACAACCCAGGGCAGTTGCGCACGAACATCGAAGAGTTCATCGAGGAGTATTTCCCTCATGTTTTCCTCCGTTTATTCCCCTTTAGGGCAAGTTATAGCGCAATTGGCTGAACACTATATTAGCGTTGGCTGATTTTGGACCATTGCCAGCCGCCCATGGATAGGCCCAAACATGCGCGTATTGCAGCCCCCACTGCACCGACCCTAGGTTTTCGTATTTCCATAGCACTCGTGAATAGCCGCCCGTGACCTCCTCGATCAATCGGTCGGCAGCGTTGCTGGCGCCTGGAAAACCGAAACCCACACAGCAGGTGCCGTCGCTGTTTAAGGTAGCGTTCTTCTGCGCGTACAGGCCGCTGTAGTAGAAGTACAGTCCCGTAGCTTTATTCGGTGCAAGCTCGAAACCGTTAACCCACGAATACGAATGGATTGGCGAAATGCTGCCGTCGGCCCTGACGGTTACGTCGGGAGCCAAGCCGCCGATATAGCGACCCGCACCGTCACCGGCAAAACCGTCCAGCACCCAGCGCACGCCCTTCTTGACCTCAACGTTGAAGTTGGCGCTGACTCCCCAACCAAAGGCATAACTTTTTCCCGAAGCGCTGGTCCCATCCCAACTGCGAAAAGTTCGCATCACTGTGCCGATATCGAAGTGAATTGCGCGACCGCCCATGACCTTGTTGTCGAACGAGCCCTTCAAGACGAAATCCGGAGTCATGTTCGGGACATTCAGTCCGCTGCTGCCGTTGTTGTACTGCGTCGTGAGCGTGCTACTCAGCGCGGTGGGGAATACCACACTATTTGACACCTGCTGCTCAGGGTTCTCGACCGAGAAACCGAAGGCCATCTTCTCAGATGACCGATAAACGACCCGGAATTGCGGATAGCGCCCAACCACAAACCCAGCGACAAAGTTGAGATCAATCACCTGGGGAGCGGCTATATCGCCCGGCCACGGAAGAATATCTTCCTTATTCGGTGTCATCAGCGACCACAACTGCCCGCCGGCCATCTCCCACTTTCCTTTGCGCCAGTCCAACCAAGCCTGACGAATCCGGAACGGATAACCGGATTGCGACACAAGGTTTCCGCCGACGGGCGCACCGACAAAATCCGTTTCGAAATATCCAGCGATTTGGCTGGATTTCAGGTCGGCGTCCACGCGCAGCGCCAGGCGCGTGTTCTGCGGCGATAGACGGAATTCGCTGGTCGTGCCTGGAACCGTGTTGTCGTACAGGATGTTGTTGAAGTTGGTGGCCACGTTGCCCCCGTTATTGTTCGATCTCCACACCGAGGTCAGCGCAGGGTAGCCGATTAGACGAATCTTCGCGGGGCCTAACTGGAGGGCCGGTGTGGTGGGCGTTACGTCGGCAATTTCCGGACCACGCTGCAACTCCTCCTCGACTTGCGTCTGCTGGGGAGTAAGCGGCTGCTGTTCCCTTGGAACGGAGGATGGTTTATTTTGCGCTTGCAGGTGGTTGTCCGTCTTGGGATATATGGGCGGATTCGCCGTGTCACTGTGCGTCGCTCCTTGCACCAGGCTCACCAGCATCTCCTTTTGTTCCGTCAAGGCGGACTGCAACGCCTGGATTTGCGTTTGTTGTTGCTCCAGCGCTTTCTGTTGCCGATCGACAATTAACTTCAGTTTTTCAATTTCGGCACCGTTGCTCGAATTCTGAGCCATCGCCGATAGGCAAACGACTGAAAAACTCCAAAAAACAGCGACAACAGGAACAATAAGCTTCATACGAAGACGCATCTTCTGACTTTTCATTACTTCCCTCCATGTTCTTCCCCCGCCGCGGGCCGTTGCGAGGAGCCCCAGGGAAAGCATGGATTCTATACCTCTGCTCGCGGCGCCTAAACTTGGGAATTGAAAGATGCATCCAGTCTTATTCGCGAGGCCCGGGGGACAGACGGGATGTTCGCCTCGAATTTCTCGAGCCGCCGAAATGCAAGAAAACTTTCCGTATATCTTGAATTCTCAGAAACAGTCCTGAACTGCATTCCAACCTAGCCTTTGGCGTCTGGAACCTTAGGCTGCCACAGTTCGATCGGATTTCCTTCCGGGTCGTGCAGGTGGGCGAAGCGGCCGTTGGGATAAGACTGCGGGTCAATTGACTTCCCAACTGTAGTGGCCGACCTTCAGGCTTGCCCTGACGGAGGAATGGGTCGGTGCTTTTGATTTTTCGGGGTGTTCGGATTGCCAGTCTGAAGTCTGGCCACTACAACGGCCGGCGGGATTACCAGCCTGAAGGCTGGCCACTACAAAATCGGACAATTAGAAAGCGCGCCTTCGTTGAAAAAAAACGGCGGGCCTAAGCCCGCCGTTTTCGATCCATGCTTCGCTATGACGCGCAGGATGCGAACTACCTGCCGATGCGCCACACGATACCGCTCTGCAACCTGAAGTTGTTCTGTGAAGCGCCACCGAAATGAGTGTAAAGATAATCGACCTGGATAGCGCGCAGGGAAACGTGACGCGACAAGGTCACGTCTGCTCCGCCGCCCACTGCTGCCGCAAACGCATTCGTCGACCCCGAGCCTACACCGCTGAGGCCGGCTGAGAGGCGTTCGCCGCCGAAAAGCCCCTGAACGAACGGATACACGCGCCCATGAGCATGAAAGTACACCCTGGGACCGAAGAGGTAATCCATCGCGTGCCCGTTTGCGCCGGATGGCAGGCCAGTGACTTTACACGCCCCGAACTCGCCGACGATGCCAAACGAGGCAGTCAGATAGCCCGCGGCCGTGCCCGAACCACCCTGGCAGTTTACGCCAGAGGCGCCATTGCCCGGATTGAAACGAACATATTGATAATTGCCGGTGACATCAAAACCCTTGCCTTCCTGGGCCTGGGAGAAACTCGCTGCAAGCAAACTCAACCCACACAACATCAATAGTTTACGCATTATCGCCCTCCTGAAAGATTGCCCCCATTGGGCATGGTTCTAGTACCACATTGCATCGCGGGTGGGGGCTCAGGCAAGCCTCATCTACTCGTTGTATCCGGACAATAACCCTGTCCGTTAGGTCTGGTGGGCAGCGGCGGGTGGCTTGCCTGTTCCGGTTTGTGGTGCCCAGGTGTTGGGGTCTCTTGGAAACACTAACCACTCCCTGCGGCTTGTCCGGGACGCTCTGCCGCCTGCTTTAATCGCGCCAGAGAGTCCGCTACTCCCTGGTGTAACTGCCGGCTCGCGAAATGTTCGAGCATCCATGCCCACCATCCAGGTGAGATTGTGAACTCTCAACCAAAGCTCACCCGGCAACGCTTGTCATCGAGCGCCACACACCCAATATGGTTGTGCACCGTGATGCCGAACGGCAACTGCGTCGTCAGATCCAGGGCCCGTTTGTCCGGGTCGATGCCCGTAACCGTAATCCGCACGTGCCAATCTTTCCCGAGCGCTCTGGATCGCGCGGATATTCGTTGCCCCGCCGTGGCCGGGCCGGCCGGCTCCATCGTAAATTGCCAGCTCGTCTCCGCATCCCACCACAACCCATAATTGCAGGGGTCAGCTAGGAGTCGCCAGACCTGCTCGGCGGGCGCTTCCACTGTGGCGATGGGGCAAGTGCTTACGCTCATTCCAACCTAGCCTTTGGCGTCTGGAACCTTAGGCTGCCACAGTTCGATCGGATTCCCTTCCGGGTCGTGCAGGTGGGCGAAGCGGCCGTTGGGATAAGACTGCGGGTCAATCTTGATCGCGATGCCCGCAGCTTGCAGCTGGGCCGCCATTTTGTCTAGGTCCCGTACTCGCAGGTTCAGCATCCAATTCTTCTGGGGATCCCCGAAATACTTGCTCGTCTCCGGGAAGGCGGCGAACGCAGTTGGTCCTGCCTCCTGCTGCCACCCGGTTTGCCCGTAGCTGGTTGGTATCGGCAAAATCCCCAGGTGCTGCTCGTACCAAAGTCCCAGCGCTTTCGGATCTTTGGCTCGAAAGAAGAATCCTCCGATTCCGGTCACTTTTTCCGTTTCCGTTTCTCCAGCGATCCCATCGCGGACAGCGGCCCCCGCAGCGGGTGGGGAGACCTTTGGCTGTGTGGATGCCTGCGCAGCCACGCCGAGTTGGTTCCGATTCCAGAGGAAGCTCGACCCGAAAGCAACCGACAGCGTTCTCAGCACTTGGCGTCTTGGAAAAATCATCCCATCCTCCTTCCGAAAATAGCGCGGCGAGCTACGATACCTGCGCAAGCGGAGTTCTGGGAAGCGCAAAAATAAAGTTCTGTGCGATTTGCCAACCGTAGTGGCCGACCTTTAGGTCGGTGATTTTGCTTTTCGCGGGTTTCGGATTGCCAGTCTAAAGACGGGCCACTACAACGGCCGCTGCGGATTACCAGCCTAAAGGCTGGCCACTACAAAATCGAGGAACCGGAACACGCTCCCTTCGGGCCCGCGGGCACAGACGCGATGTCCCCACCGAAATTTTCATGCTGCCGAAATGCAAGAAAACTTTCCTACTATTCCCGGAATTCCCAACCCACTTTCGGCCGCATCGCGCCTCGTCAGGATGGTCCCATTTGCATCGCACCTCTTGCTACCGGAACTTTTTCACCATCATCAGCGCGTCAAAATCCGCGCCCTGCACCCGAAGCGCGCGCGGCATCACGCCGTACGTCTCGAAGCCGAACTTCCTATAAAACTTCCCGCCGCGTGAATTTTCGACGGCGACGTATAATTCCACTTGATCCACTTTCAGACTGGCCGCTTCCAGGACGTGCTTGAAAAGCATGTCGGCAAGCCCTGTTCCTCGCCGTTCCTCCGACACGTACATGTTCCATATCATTCCGACGTGCCGGCGCTTCGGCGTGGCTTGCTGCAGGAATGTTGCAATGGCACACAGGCGTCCGTCCACAAATGCCCCGAAAATTACCTCGCGTCGAAACCGCTCCGCGATCTGATCGGAGTTGCGCGCTGACTCTTCCCCATAGTCCGCGGCAAAGGCGGCCGGAGCCGACTGCAGTGCTCCCAGGAAGACGGCTTGGTATTCAGCGGCGTCTTCAGCGTTCAGTTGCCGGATTTCAGTTCCGCTCATGACGGCACGTCTCCCTTCCAATAGCCTTCTGTGCCGCGCGTGTCCCCAATCTTCTAGCTGAAACCGAGCACCGGGTGCGGCGTGTACGGTTCTTCGAGCGACGCAATCTCTTCCGGTGTAAGCCGCAAGGACAGTGCGGCCACCGCATCCGCAAGATGGCTCGGCTTGGTGGCGCCCACAATCGGCGAAGTGATGAACGGTTTGCTGAGCATCCAGGCAAGCGCAAGCTGCGCGCGGGGAACGCCACGCTTTTCGGAGAGTTCGCCGAGCCGGTCGACAACTTTATGGTCCGCTTCTTCCGTCTTCGAATATAGCGTCTTGCCGAACTGATCCGTCTCGAGGCGTTTTGTGCTCTCGGTCTGCCACGGGCGCGCCAGGCGTCCGCGCGCCAGCGGACTCCACGGAAGGACGCCAATGCCCTCGGCTTGGCAGAGCGGCATCATCTCCCGCTCTTCTTCGCGATAGAGCAGGTTGTAATAATTCTGCATGGAAACGAATCGCGTCCAGCCGTGGCGATCCGCAAGATACAGCGCCTTCGTGAATTGCCACGCGTACATCGAAGACGCTCCGATATAGCGCACCTTGCCGGACTTCACTACGTCGTTCAGCGCCTCGAGCGTTTCTTCGATCGGCGTCTGGTAATCCCAGCGGTGGATTTGATACAAGTCGACGTAGTCGGTGCCGAGGCGGCGCAGGCTCTGCTCGAGTTCATAAAAAATTTCCTTGCGCGAAAGACCCTGGCCATTCGGCTCGTCGCGCATCTGGCCGTGCGCCTTGGTCGCGATGACTACGGCTTCGCGGCGGGTATTTGCGCGCAGAAATCGCCCAAGGACCTCTTCGCTGGCCCCCGCTGAATAAACGTTGGCGGTGTCGAAAAAATTGATGCCCAAATCAAGCGACTGCCGCAGGAAGGGCTGGCTCTCTTCTTCATTCAGGGCCCAGGCGTGGCTGCCCGGCTTGATTTTTCCGGTGGCGGGTTGCCCATAGGTCATGCAGCCCAGGCAGATGCGCGAGACCTTCAGGCCGGTCTTGCCAAGATTGACGTAGTCCATTAGTTCTCCAGAATCATTTTGAATCCACTACTTGAGATGCAGCGCATGCTCTTTTGTTCACTTTTTTCAGGATATTCGATCTTGAACTCGCAGCCCGGGTGCCAAACGGGATGTTCCCATCGAATTTACCAAGCTGCCGAAATGCGAAAACACTTTCGTCTGTCCACGGTTTACCAGCCAAGTGATTGTGGCCGCTGGCGGCAAAGGGATGTAATGTTGTTCTCACCTGCAGCGGGCAGAGAGCACTTCTGCCTGCATGTTGGAATTAGACAAAGGAGAGGGGAGTGCCATGCCGCTTCAAAATGATTATCTTTCTGCGTATCACAACCTGAAACTGACACGCGATGACAAGGGTGTGCTGGTTGCTGAATTCCATGCCAACGGCGGACCGTTCATAATGACCGCGCAATCTCACACCGAATTTGTCGAGGCCTTCTACCGGATTGCGCAAGATAGGGCGAACCAGATCGTAATCCTGACGGGCGCAGGTGGGGAGTTCATTACTGATGTCGATTGGTCCTCTTTCGGCGATGTCACCGATCCCGGCGTCTGGAGTCAGGTTCACGACGAAGGCGTTCAGGTTTTGGAAAACATAGCCAACATACGCGTGCCGGTCATCGCGGCTATTGAGGGACGCGCCCATGTGCATTCAGACTACGCGCTGCTTGCCAGTGTAATTGTGGCGGCGGAAGGTGCCACCTTCCAGGATGTGGCCCACTTCTCCGCGGGCGTTGCGCCCGGCGACGGAATCTTTACCACCTGGAGTTATCGTGGTGGAGCGGGACGAGCGGAGGCGTTCCTGCTGAACCCACAGCCGCTCCCGGCGCGTACTGCACACGAATGGGGCGTGGTTGCCGAAGTTGTGCCGAACGGCAAGGCACTGAGCCGGGCGCAGGAATTGGCCGAACTGTACCTGAAGGCTCCGGAAGTGACACGCCGCAACACGCGCATCCACTTCATTCAACCGTTGAAGGAGCGCATCGTACGAGAAGTTGGCTACGGACTGTCGCTGGAGGGAGCATCGTCTGCCGCTCTCGTGAAATCAATGCAAGCGAAAACCGAGCGCCTCGCTCAGAAAACAAAATCCGCTTCCTGAAATGACCGATCGGCAGAATCGGGCACGGAGCAGCGATTGGCAAAAGTAATCGTCGAGATGACCATCTCGCTTGACGGGTTTGTAGCCGACCAAAATGACAACGCAGGCCGCCGCGATCCCGGCCTGGCGGCGCTCCAACACGCCGCCTACATGGAGGACGCTATCGAGCAGACTGGCGCAGTCCTCATGGGGAGAAGGACGCCACCCGCCATAGCGATTAAGTTCGATTTCGGACTGCGGACAGTTAAGGCTGAACCAAAGGAATCGAGCTTGCCAGTTGCAGGTCGATCATCATTTGAACGCGCCGGTCGAGTTGGAAGAACATCGCCGTGCCTTTGGCTGACAGCTCCTTCCGGAATATAGGAATGTATTTGAATCGGAGTTGGACGACGGATGCATCCACCTCGACCCACCTCTTCGAGAGGCTATCGGCCTGCTCATCCGTCATGTTCGTGTTTTGCAGATACTCTTTGATGAGAGCGTACTTCGCGTTGTTGATGTCCACCAATTCTTTAACGTATTGGTCGTATATCGGCCAGAACTTTTCCGATTCTGCGTCGGTCAACTTCATGTTGGCGGCGACAACTTGCTTTCGGGTGGATCGCAAATCGGTCCTCAGCATGGCGATCTGTTCGTCTACGGATGGTGGCCTCTCGCGGTCGGCCACGGGTTGCGCGGTCTGGGCTGCACCGTTCTGTGCGAATAATGGCTCACCCGCCAAAAACACCCCGATCAGCACGAGAGCGGCTGCTAGGCTCTGCTTGTTCATATGACCTCCAGTTCTGCATTGATGGAAACCACGCTTAGAGCCAATCGAGCTTCCCTTGCGGGAATTCGTCCGCGTTCGTGACGGCATGGTCCCAGCAGACGGAGCTGAATCGCCAACGAACCGCGTGAGTGTGACGGCAATCCAAGCTAGCGACAATTGTCACTTATGACAGTCAATGCATGCCTGTTTCGACAGCCTGGCGCACCGGGTCCCGGCCTGCCCCGAGTGCGAAGAAAGGGGTTTTTGGGTACCCGGGCCTTGCGGATGCGATGTGCCGTGGCTCGTTTTCGGACCGGCGCCACTTTAACGGGATGTCGCCGCGTTATTTTTTCGGTTGCGATTGGGGCACCGGCGGGGCCTCGCTGCTGGGCGGAACGATGTTCTTCAGCCGCATGTATGTGACCAGGTTGCCGTAATGTTCCATATTGTGCATGTTGTTGACTGTCAGCGCGCTGAGCCTCGGCGCGTCATTCCCGAAAAGCTTGATCGTCTGCACCGCCGACGCGTCCGTCATCGAGTCATAGGCCTTGTCGCAGAACGCGAACCCAGCATTCAGCGCCGCGATCAGATCGGCTTTGGACGTTTTGGTGTGCTCGATGTCTGGCGCGGGATTCTTCTCCCCAAGCGCGATCGAGCAGAACAGGTACTGCGCGTCCGCCACGTGTCCAACGATCTGGCCATAGCTGCGGACCGCGTCCGTGGGCTTGAAGCTGTAGTTCTCTTCAGGCATCTTTTCCGCGGAACGCAGCAGAATGTCCCTCACCCGTGTATTGGCCTTCTTGTTCCACGTACTGAGCGGATTATCCGGGGCCGCCACGGCAGGCTTCTCCTGAGCCAAAGTGACACCCGCAGGGACAAGCAGGCCAACCATCAGCAGACAGACCATGGGCACACAGACCAACACGATTCGCAATATTGTTCGCATGAGTTCCCCTCCTGTTCAGGTAGTACGCTAGCTTTCCGCAATAAATTTCACCCGTGCCAATTCTTGCCGTTGCAAAACGTCACGTCAGCGGTTCGCGGACGCAGCGGAACCCGACGACGGGGCTTCGCGTGTTGGGCTTGAGCATGTATCGGGAGGAAACGCGCGCCTGCCCCCGGACCACTCCGCGCCAGGAGCCGCCACGCGCCAGGCGATACTCGCCGCTATCCGGGCCCTGGGGGTCGGCTTCCGGACTGTGGCCGTAATACGTAAGCGAATACCAGTCTTGCACCCACTCCCAGACGTTCCCCAGCGTGTCGTGCAATCCAAACGCATTCGGCTTTTTCTCGCCGACGGGATGGCTCTTGCCGCCGGAATTGTCGCGGGACCAGCCGACTTCCGCGAGCGGCCCGTAGCGGCAGGAGCTGTTTCCGGCCCGCGCCGCGTATTCCCATTCCGCCTCGGTCGGAAGGCGATACTGATAGGCGTCCTTCTTCCGGTTAATCGCCTCGCAAAACTTCTGCGCGTCTTCCCAGCTGACGCCCTCGACCGGGAGATTCGCGCCTTTGGCATTGCTGGGATTGACGGCCATCACCGCTTCATAGTCCGCCTGCGTCACCTGGTGTTTGCCGATCTCAAACGACCGGGTGATCGAGACGCGATGAGCCGGCTTTTCATCGGCGTTGCATTCGGAATCTTCCGCGGAACATCCCATCAGGAATTTTCCGGCCGGAATGGTCACGAAGTGCATGATGGCTTGACCTTTTCTCCGCTGGCGGTCGAAAGCGTCGTGCCCTGCAAGATTGGCGATGCAACTTTCCAACTGGAATTTCTGGTTTGAGGGTTTGCTTGACCCGAAGCGTACCTTTCCTCCCCGTCCGCGTCAACCGCCGGCAGCTCCGCACCGGTGCCTGTAGCTCACCCCTTCGAGGGGTGAGGGTTTTCGCGGCGCCGGGACATTCGTGCTGTTGCGACGAAAACCCTCAGACCTGAAGGCCGGAGCTACATGAGGAAAAACAGCCCGATCATTATTGGGAATGAAGCGAGTCAGGGGAGATTGGCTGTGGCGCGGGCGGGGCCGGTGAGTTGCAGGATGTGGAGGCCGGTGCCGACGCGGTCGACGATATAGATGTAGCCGCGGTCATCCACCTCGACATTGTTGGTCTGGATGACCGGCTTGCACGTTTGATGTGGCGCGGCGCTCGCGCAGCGCGGCTGGGTTTTGCCGGTGACGGCGGGAATGTAGTAGCCAATCTCTTTCGGATGAAACGGATCGCGGACATCCACGGCGCGGACGCCGGCGTTGAAGTGGGCGAAAAACATCACGCGGCCGTAGTAAACGGGCGCAAAGCTTTCGTTGGAAGAGTGCGTGCCGAAGCGTCCGCCGCGGCCGCAAAACTCGCCGCTGGCTTCGGGAACGGTGAACGTGGAAACGCCGAGCGGCGCCGTTTCGCGAGTGATGTCGAGGAAGTGCACCATCTGGCGGGATTCGCGGCAATCGTCGGCCATCGACTCACCGGTCACGGCCAGGAAATCGCGGCGCGGGCCGTCCTTCATCTTGGCGAATTCGGGAATGTCGAGGCCGAGCAGCGGGAAGGCCGTGTGTGCGCCGGCTTCGGCGGGAAAATCCACGCGCGCGATTTGCGGATAGAGCAGGTTTTGCTCGGTGGGCTCCTTCGGGCCGTTGAGGAGTTTTTCGCGATCGAGGATCTGCACGATTCCAGAGCGGCCGGGACCGTAGGCAACGTAAACGCGGTTCCCCTTCGGCCCGGTGGAAATGGGGCCGTGAACTTCGCTGGGCGCAGTGCCCGAGGAGCCGGGCTGCTGGCCGGGCAAACCGAAATCGCGCAGAAACACCGGCTTTTCGGGATCGCTCAGGTCATAAATCTTGATCATGCGGCGCGTCCGCCATTGCGGATCGCCGGAGACGAGATAGGCGATGCCGGTGTCGCACTCCCACCAGCTTTTGTGGGTATCGCGCAGGCCGCCGAGGACGATCGATAAGCGCCGGGGTTTTGCGGGATCACTGACGTCCCAAAGCTCGTGTGCGGAATTGCCGAACGTGCGCAGCAGGTAGACCTTGCTCTTGTCTGCGTGCGGAAGAGAGCTGCCGTCGCAAACGCGGGTCATCTGCGCGCCGCCGAGTTCCAGCTTTTCCGGGGTGCCCGGTTCGCCGGGAATGTGCGCGAGGTAGGCCGGGTGGGCGGGATCAGTGACGTCGAGAATCGAGGTGCCGTTGTTTTCGACCTGGCCCGTGAGCGGATTCGGTGCCGATCCGCCGTGGTGGCCGATGTAAGCGATCCAGCGTCCAGCCTGGTGGTGAATCGTCGGCTGATAAGCGCTGCGGCCCTGGAGATCGTTGGAGCCGACGAGTTGCATATTGCTGGATTCCGGCTGCTGCGGCGCGGCGAGTGTGGCGGAACATGCGGCGGAAAGCACGAAGAGAAGCGCGGCGGAAGGTTTGGTCATTGGGGTCCCGGAATATAATACCGAGTGGAAAGGAATTCTCAAATTCGGGGTGACGGCGATGGGGCCGCACGAACGGAATCGGAACGCTGGGCGGGCTGAAGCCCGCCGCTACATGGGGCGGTTTTTCTTTTGGGGCGAGGCGGCCTACAATGTGCTTTTTACTTTCGAGCAAAAGGTGCAATGGATGCTAAAACTGACAGCGGTTGGAGAACTTACGATTCTTGCGGTGATGTGTTTGGGCTTGGGGGCCGCGGCGCGGGCGCAATACACCGACCGGCAGGCCATCGAGGAGCTGGGCGGACCGCAGGAGTTTGCGGCGCGGCGCGCGGAGTTGATCGCGCAAGCGAAGACCGGCTACACGTTGCTGTTTGCGCGCAACGAGATTGCGGAGGCGGCGCACTACCGCGAGGACAACGATTTTTATTACTACACGGGCGTGCAGGATCCAGGCGCGGTGCTGGCCATGGACAACGCCACCGGCAAAACCTATCTCTTCGAGCCGCAGCAGGCCGGCCGCACCCCGCAGGTGTATGGCGCAAATCTTCTGTCGCAGCCCGAGGAGGCGAAAAAACTCGGCTTCGAGACCGTGCTGCCCATCGGAAATCTCGATCTACTGCTGTCTACGGCTCTGAGCGCGCATCCGCAGGTCGAACTGTGGGTGCGCCTGGGATTCCCGGACAAGGCCGATGGGGCGCGCTCGGAAGTTGGGCGGGATCACGCGTGGAAATTCGCGCATCCGTATCACGAGGAGATTCCGCAGGATCTGGCGCCGGCGAAGTTGCTGGCAGAACGCTATCCCATGGCGAGATTGCGCGACGTGACTTCGATTATCGATGCGATGCGCAACATCAAGCGGCCGAAAGAGATTGAAGTCCTGCGGCGCAACGGAAAAATCAGCGCGGAGGGCGATCGCGCGGCCATCGCTCACGCGCATCCGGGAATGCACCAGTACGAAATCGAATCACGGGCTTACGAATATTTTTACAGCCATGGGGCGCAAGGCGTGGCCTACCTGGCGATTGTGGGCTCCGGAAAAGACATCAACACTTGGCACTACTTTTCCAACCGCAACGTCATCGAGGCGAATCAACTGGTGGTGTTCGATTACGGTGCCTCGCTGGACCACATGACGATGGACATCACGCGCACCTTCAACATCAGCGGAAAATTCACAGCAGAGCAGGCGAAATGGTACGCCGTGGACCTGGAATCGCAGAAGGCCACGATCGCGCTGCTGAAGCCCGGCCACACTTACGAGGAAGCGGAAGCCGCGGGGAAAGCGGTGTTCGACAAGGCGGGGATCGGCAATCAATGGTACGGCTATCCGGGCCATTTCCTGGGATTGGCAACGCATGACGTGCTGCATCCGAGCGGCCCGATCAAGCCGGGGCAAGTGGTGACGGTCGAGCCGATCGTGGAATTTCCCGACAAGCAAATGCACTTCCGCGTGGAAGACACCATCCTCGTCACAGAAGGCGAGCCGGAAATCCTGAGCAGCGCGATCCCCAAGGAATTGGCGGACGTCGAAAAACTGGTCGGCAGCGAAGCCAAAGAAAAATAGCGGACGCGATTTCTGTAGCTCACCCCTTCAGGGGTGAGGCCTTCCCGTGCGCCGGCACAATCGTGCTGTTGCAACGAAAACCCTCGGGTCTGAACGCGCCGGCACGATCGCGCGACGGCTGGGAAAACCCTCGGGCCTGAAGGCCCGAGCTACAGGGCGTGACCCAGGAACGCCAATCGAGAGGATGGCGGTCCCGGCGCTCGACCTTGCGTGCGAGCGTTGTTAGGATACGTCGCAGGGTATGCCTGCGAAAAAACCAACCAAAAAGAAGGCGCGCGGGAAACGGCACGAGCTTGCGGAGTCGTTGCGAGCCGTGTTGCGCGAGCGCTTCGGCGTATGCGCCGGGGAGCGCATTGGCGTGGCGGTTTCGGGCGGCGCGGACTCGGTGGCGCTGCTGCGATTGTTTGTGGAATTGCGCGAATTGTTGGGAGTTGTGGTTTGCGTGGCGCACTTCAACCACAAGCTGCGAGGGAAAGCTTCGGACGCGGACGAGAAATTCGTCGCCAAGCTTGCCGCGCAACATGGGCTGGAGTTTTTTGTCGAGCGCGAAAATGTTGCGGCAAAAGCCAAACGCGAGCGAGCCAATCTGGAGGATGCGGCACGACGGGCGCGTTATGCATTTTTTGAGCAACTGGTGAAGGAAGGGCGTGTTGGCCGTGTTGCTGTGGCGCAGACCGCGGACGATCAGGCCGAGACGGTGCTGGCGCATATTATGCGCGGAACCGGGTTGGCGGGTCTGGCAGGGATTCACCCGCAAGCGGGGAGCGTGTTCCGGCCGCTGCTGGGAATTCGGCGGGCGGCGCTGCGGGTGTACTTGCGAAACAAAAGTCAGAAGTGGCGCGAGGATGCGAGTAACCGGGATGAAACGCGAACACGCGCGCGCATCCGGCATAAGTTGATGCCGTTTCTGGAGAAGAAATTTCAGAGCTCGGTTGTGGAACATCTGTGCCAACTGGCGGAGCTCGCGCGTGAGGATAATGATTACCTGGATTTTACGGCAGGCTGGCGGATCAACGTTCTCGCTAAAGAAAATAAAGGTGGCATCGCCATTCCCGTGCGCGATATCGCCTTGGGCCACAATCCGAGAAATAAAACGGAAGAAGAGCCATCACGTCCTGACCTTTTCGCACTGCCAAAACGCATGGTGCGCCAACTCGTCCAACGCGTGAAGCCCCGGGCAGGCGAATTGGGCTCGCTGCATGTGGACGCAGTACTTCACCTGGCGCAGAGCGGCCATTCGGGAAAGATCCTGCAGCTGCCGGGGGGAGTGGAAGTGCGGCGGGAACGCGACTTGCTGATTTTTTGCGCAGCGGCATTGCCCAAGGACAAGGCCGAATCGGTGACTTATTCGTTCCACGTGAATTTGCCCGCGACCGGCGAGGAGTTGCGGCTTGATGCACTTTCTCGCATCCTTTGCTTTCGGGTGATTGACTGGCCCTCGGAAGGGCGAGAAACTAGTAGAACAGGGGCGGTTCTGGACCGCGGCCGGTTGCGTGTACCTCTTGAATTGAGGAATTGGCGTGCCGGGGATGTTATGCGGCCCGTGGGCCATCAGAACCGGCACACGGTGGCGCGGCTTCTGAACGAGTTAGGCGCGAGCCGCTGGGAAAAAGAAAGCTGGCCGGTGCTGACGAGCGCGGGGAAATTAGCCTGGGTCCTGGGATTGCCGGTCGCCCACGAATTCGCGGTGGGCGAAGGGAGCCGTGCAGCGGTGGTGATCACAGAGGAATCGTCATCGTGAGCCGTGCAAAGGCTGCCGCGTACTCCGAGGCGCGAATCGCGAGCCGCGTGAAAACGTTGGGACGCGCGATTTCGCAGGCGTACCGGGGGCGGCGGCTGGATATAGTGGTGACGATGGACCGTTCGTTCGTGTTTGCGGCTGACCTGGCGCGAGCCATAGATGGACCGGTGGCGATGCATTTTGTCCGCGAGGATGTTCGCGATGTGGAGATGGACGGGCGCACGCGGCGAGAGGTTTTTTTTGGGAATCGCCAGACTACCGGCGGCGGCGAAGCGTCTTCGGAGCTGAAAGGGCGCGACGTTTTGCTGGTGGATGTGGTGCTGGACAGCGGAGTGACGCAGGAGTTTCTGTTGCGGCGCATCGGTGAAAACCAGCCGCGCTCGCTGCGCCTGGCGGTACTGCTGGACAAGGCCGCGAAGCGCCGCGTCGCCCTGGAGCCCGATTACTTTGGCTTCCAGACTGCATCTAACCAAATGTGGTCTGGTTACGGGCTGGCCGGATCGAACGGGCTGGGGCGCAACGGCAAGTCATTAATAAGCGGCGAGCGGGCAAGCGGCGGTTCCAGGCGCGCCAAGAAGGGCAAGCGGTAAGGCCGCCGGCGATTTTGGAAGATTTTTGGTAGGGGCTTGATTGTGAGGGCAATGTGAATTCCACGGCAAAAACAATTCTATTCTGGATATCCATCGTGTTCCTGGGCGTTATGCTCTGGAAGCTGGTCTCCGCCAACGGGCAGGCCGCGCGTGAGGACACGCCGAGCTACAGCGAATTCATGGCCAAGGTGGACGAGGGCGACGTCAAGGAAGTGACGATGTACCTCTCGCCGAACAGCTACGAAATGCAGGGGGAGTATGTGCGCCCGGCGAACCACAAGTTCCGCGTCACCGTGCCCAAGGAAAACGCCCCGGAAATCACCAAGACGCTTCGCGACAAGGCCGTGCAGTTGAGCGTGAAGGAAGTGCGCAGCGGCGACTGGGTTTTGATTCTTTTGAATGCCCTGCCCTTGTTGCTCCTGGCGGGCTTCGTGTTTTTCCTGATGCGCCAGATGCAGGCGGGCGGCAACAAGGCTCTGAGCTTCGGCAAATCGCGCGCGCGGCTGCTTTCCGCGCAGCAGAAGAAGGCGACCTTCAAGGATGTGGCAGGCAGCGACGAAGCGAAGGAAGAGTTGCAGGAGATTATTGAGTTCCTGAAGGATCCCCAGAAATTCCAGAAGTTGGGCGGGCGCATTCCCAAGGGCGTGCTGCTTGTCGGGCCTCCGGGCACGGGCAAGACGTTGCTGGCGCGGGCGATTGCGGGCGAAGCGAACGTGCCGTTCTTCTCGATCTCGGGTTCGGACTTTGTGGAGATGTTTGTGGGCGTGGGCGCGAGCCGCGTGCGCGACCTGTTCGAGCAGGGCAAGAAGAATGCTCCGTGCATTATCTTCATTGACGAAATTGATGCGGTCGGGCGGCATCGCGGAGCGGGCCTCGGCGGCGGACACGACGAGCGCGAGCAGACATTGAACGCGCTGCTGGTGGAGATGGACGGATTTGAATCGAACGAAGGCGTGATCCTGATCGCGGCGACGAACCGTCCCGACGTGCTGGATCCCGCGTTGCTGCGCCCCGGGCGTTTTGACCGCCGCGTGGTTGTGGCGCGCCCAGACGTGAAGGGCCGCGAAGAAATTCTTCGCGTGCACACGCGCAAGGTTCCTCTTTCCGACGACGTGGATCTTTCGATCATCGCGCGCGGCACGCCGGGCTTTTCCGGCGCCGACCTGGCGAACCTGGTGAACGAAGCGGCGCTGTGGGCCGCTCGGCAGAACCGCAAATTCGTGGCGATGGACGATTTCGAAATGTCGAAAGACAAAGTGCTGATGGGCGTGGAACGCAAGTCCATGATCCTGTCCGACGAAGAAAAGCGGAACACGGCGTATCACGAGGCGGGGCACGCGCTGGTGGCGGCGATGACGCCGGGCGCCGATCCGGTTCACAAGGTGACGATCATTCCGCGCGGCATGGCTCTGGGCTTGACGATGCAATTGCCGGAAGCGGACAAACACACCTACACGAAGGAATTCCTGGAAGGCATGCTGGCCGTGCTGATGGGCGGACGCAGCGCCGAGGAGATTTTCCTGGGCCACATCACCACCGGCGCCGGCAACGACATCGAACGCGCCACGGACATCGCCCGCAACATGGTTTGCGAATGGGGCATGAGCGACCTGGGGCCGCTGGCGTTCGGCAAGAAGGAAGAAGCCATCTTCCTGGGCCGCGAGATCGCGCAGCACCGCGACTTCAGCGAAGATACCGCGCTGCAGATTGACCGCGAGGTGAAGCGAATCGTCAACAACGGTTACGAGGCTGCAAAGAATCTGCTCTCCACCCACAAGGAAACGCTGGACAACATCGCGCAGGCGTTGCTGATCCGCGAAGTCCTCGACGCCAATGAAGTGAAACTCCTGATGGAAGGCAAGCCGCTGCCGGAAAAGCCGCGGACACCTCCCACACCGCCACCGACGGCCGCCGCCCCCGCGACGGATCCCAAGGTAGTTCGCCCGGAGATGCGTCCTGCGCCGGGCTTCACACGCGGCGATTCCCCGGCGAAAGCCTGACGAAGTTTTCAGTTAGAAGTTTTAAGTTGCCGGAATTCTACGGGGCGCAACCGTTTGCGCCCCGTTTTTATTGCGCGGGAAGCGACCGCTGGAATTGGCAAATGGCGCGGCTCGCCTGCGTGTTAGAGTGAGGAAATATGGCGACGCTGGATGCAATTAGAAACGGCCGGACAGATCTCGTCTTTGAATATATTGCCGAAGGCAATTCGCCCGATTCAGCGGGCACGGACGGAGTCTCATTAGTGCAATGGTGCGCCTATTACGGCGATGTGAGCGCGATCAAGTTCCTGCTGGCGAAGGGCGCAACGCTGGATTCCCTGGGATGGAATTTAGGATTGATGGCGACATGCTTCCACGGTCATTGGCGGTTATGCCAATTCTTGATTGAACGCGGCGCCGACGTGAACCTCCCGGAGACGGAAACGGGAGAGACCCCGCTGCATGCGGCGCTATGCACGGCGAGACGCTCCGCGCACAACTTGGTGCTGAAAGTTCTTTTGACACACGGCGCAAATGTAAACTGCGCAACCCGAAACAATATCGAGACCAAAGGGTTCATGCGTGATTGCCGAACGAAAGGGGAGACGCCTTTGCACCGTGCGGCAGCGTTCGGTGATGAAGAGGCGGTCCAGTTGCTGCTGGATGCAGGGGCAAAAATCGACGCGAAGGATATGAACGGAGAGTCTCCGCTGTCGTGGGCCAGTTGGTATCTGCGGCCCGCGCCGATACTGAGGAAGCTCTGCTATGGGAACCACCGAATCCACCCAAATTACAGAGGCATGGAGTCGAATTTGCTCGGAAAGCCGCATAAGTAAGCCGGGATGTTTGCGAGGATAAATTGGAGTAGAATGCGGCCATGGGACTGAAAGACGGCGAAAACCTGATTATTACGTGCCCGTGCTGCCAGGCGAAGCTGGTGGTGGACCCGATCTTCGGCGCGGTGCTTTCGCACGAGGCTCACGTGAAGCCCGGACCGGACGTGGACCTGACGCAGGCGCAAAGCATCCTGGAGCAGCAGAAGAAGAGTCGCGAGGATAAGTTTGCGGATTCTTTTTTCCAGGAAACGCACAAGGAAGATATTCTCGCCAAGAAGTTTGAAGAGGCCATGAAGAAGGCCAAAGACGCCCCCGCCGGGAAACCGATCCGCGATTTCGATCTGGATTAGGATTCGTGATTAGTGACTGGTGAAAACCCGCTGGCGGCATGATTTTGCCGATTCCGGCTGCCTGTTCTGTGGGTAGATCTTCTCTGCGAAACCTCCGTGAACTCTGCGTCTCTGCGTTATCATTAGCTTCTTTCTAATTTGCTGCACACTGGGCTACCCGCATGATTCAGCGAAAATTGTTCCGTCTCAAAATGCCCTCAGGGATGCTGGTGTTGGGCGAGCGCACGCTGGTGATGGGTGTGCTGAATGTGACGCCGGACAGTTTTTCGGATGGCGGGAAATTTTTCCGGGTTGGTGATGCTGTAGACGCGGCATTGGCCATGGAGCGGGCGGGCGCGGACATTCTGGATATCGGCGCGGAATCGACGCGGCCCGGGTCCACGGGAATTTCGGGGGAAGAGGAGCTGGAGCGGCTGCTGCCGGTGCTGCAGGGGTTGCGCGGGCGATTGAAAATTCCCATTTCGATCGATACGCAGAAGGCGCGCGTGGCGGAAATGGCAATCGGCGCGGGCGCGGAAATGCTGAACGACATTTCGGGTCTGCGCCATGATCCGAAGATGGCCGAGGTGGCGGCGCGAACGGGCGTGCCGATCGTGCTGATGCACATGCGTGGCACGCCGCGAACGATGCAGAGGGAGCCGTGGGCGAGGGATGTAATGAAGGACGTGAGCCGGGGGCTGCGCGAATCGGTGGCCATTGCGCGGCGGGCCGGCGTGCGCAAGTCAAAGATCATTCTTGATCCGGGGATCGGCTTCGGGAAGAGCTTTGCGCAGAATTATGAATTGCTGGCGAAACTGCCAACACTGGTGAAACTAGGCTATCCCCTGCTGGTGGGGACATCGCGCAAAGGATTTCTCGGCGCGACCATGGCGCGGGACGGAAAATCTTTGCCGGCCGAAGAACGAATTTGGGGAACGGCGGCAACGGTAGCGGCCAGCATCCTGCAGGGCGCGCATATTGTGCGCGTGCATGATGTCGAAGAGATGGTGCAGGTGGCGCGCGTGACGGATTGCCTGCTGCAGCCGAAATTGCGGCCGAAAAATTCGGTTTGTTAGCCGACGTGGCCTGATTATCGGAAGGCTGGCCGGCCCTTCGAGGCTCAGGATGAACTGGAAGCCGGCGCTGGCGTCACAGGTTAAAGCCTGTGCTACTCTGGCCGGTCTAAAGACCGGCCACTACATTGAGGAACTCACCCATGCGAATCCGAGTCTTTTTCGTTACTTCGTTGCTTCTTTGCTTCTTTTTCTCCACTTCTAATTCATCCGCGCAAATCCCCACGATGAAGCCGGACTCGCTGCGTCCCGGGCAGCCGGAGCCAGGAGCGGCGGCCTGTTCGGTGACGGAGCCCTCTTCTTGCGCGCAGGCGGCTGCGAAAATCACGCCGATTGTGATGGGGGACTCGCCGCTGGAAGAAAATTTGCGGCGGCTGACGGATGGAATTGGCGGGCGGGTGACGGGTTCGCCGGAGATGGCCAAGGCAGTGGAGTGGGGCGTAGCGGGATTTCGCGCGGCGGGAGTGGACGTCCACACCGAGAAATACATGCAGCCCGTGGCCTGGAGCGAAGGCGAGACTCGGCTGGAGGTGCTGGGCGGGGAAAGATTCCCGGTTTCTCTGATTTCGATAGGGCTTTCGCCGGCCACACCCGCGGGAGGGTTGGAGGGCCCGCTGGTGAATATAGGGACCGGCACGGAGGCTAATTTCGCGCAAGCAGGAGGCGCCGTGAAGGGCGCGATTTTGATCGTGCACACGGAGGTCAGCTACACGTGGAACGATCTCTTCAACGAATACCGGAATCCGCCGGCGGTAATCGATCGAGCGCTGAAATCGGGGGCGTTGGCGATCCTGTGGACTGGGGAACGCGAGAGGACATTGCTGTACCGGCACACGAATTCCACCGACGGGAAACTGGAGCGCATTCCGCAGGCGGTTGTGGCGCGGGAAGATGGATTGCGCTTGGAGCGAGCGGCGCTGGCAAATCCCGGCAAGGTGCGCGTGCGGCTCAACATGCCGAACAAGATCGGCGGTCCCATCGAGCAGCAAAACGTGGTGGGAGAAATTCGCGGCTATGAAAAGCCCGATGAAATTGTGGTTCTGGGCGCGCATCTGGATTCGTGGGAGCTTGGCACCGGCGCGCTGGATAACGGGTGCAACGCGGCGCTGGTGATTGAAGCCGCGCGCGCGATCAAGGCGAGCGGCCTGCTGCCGCGGCGAACCATCCGGTTTATCTTGTTCAGCGGCGAAGAGGAGGGCTTGTACGGTTCGTGGGCGTACGTGAAGGAACATCGCGCGGAAATGGACAAGTATCGTGGCGTGGTGATTTTCGATTCTGGCGTCGGGCGCGTGACCGGATATTCGCTGGGCGGGCGCCACGACATTGAGCCGGCAGTGCGGGAAATTTTGAAGCCATTCGCAGGGTGGGGCGTGGACGACCATTCCTACGACGCAAGCTGGGGCACCGACCATTTTGATTTCTTGCTGGAGGGCGTGCCGAACCTGGTGGCCAATCAGGAGGTCGCGAATTATCTGCAGAACTACCACGCGGCTTCCGATACGTTCGACAAGGTGGACATTCGGGAGCTGAAGCTGAACACGGTGCTGGCGGCGGTGACGGCGTGGGGCATCGCCGACCGCGCGGAACCGATTGGGCCGAGGTATTCGCGAGCGCAAATCGAAACCCTGATGAAGGAAACGGGACTGGACCAGGAGTTGAAAACCCTCGGCATGTGGTCGGACTGGGAGAGCGGGGCGCGGGGCAGAAAACCTTAGGTCGAAGCTCTAGCCGGTCTAAAGACCGGCTACTACATGGCGTTGCACAAATGGGAAATCGGCGCGCGCTTATGGGCGTGGCTAGTGGCGTTCGAGATATACTGAACAGGTGAGGGGAAATCCAGAAAAAAGCGGCGTTTTGGCGGCGGAGCGCGCGCAGGCAGCGTTCAAGATCCTGGCGCTGGATTACGGGCGGACAAAGATCGGGCTGGCCCTGGCGGACAGCGCGGCGCGGATTGCGAAGCCCTACAACACGATGGAGCGCATCAACCGGAACGAGGATATGCGCCGGCTGCGGGAACTGGCGCGGGATCTTGGCGTGCGCCAGATCGTGGTGGGACTCCCCTTGCGGCTGGACGGTACGGGCGGCGAAATGGCCGACGAGGCCACTCGATTTGCGCAGCGCGTGCACAAGCAGACTGGCTTGCCCGTGGAATTGGTGGATGAACGGCTGAGCAGCTGGGAGGCCGAGCGCATCCTGGAAGAAGAGATGGGGCGGCGGATTGTGCACGAAGAGACTCCGCAGGGACGCAGGAAGTCGGCGGGTGCGGCGGATGGGAAATACACCGTAGATGCGGTGGCCGCGATGGTGATCTTGCGCGAATATCTGGCACGCACGGCCCAAACGGAGGGGAGCCGCTAATTTGAAAATTCTCGCCGCCCTCATCCTGCTGATTTTGCTGGCCGCCGCGGCAGGCGCCGGCTACGTCTGGTATTCCATTGAAAAACCGTACGGCAGGATTCCGTCGGACGGGTTGTATGTGGACATTCCGCACGGCGCATCGCGGCGCGCCGTCGCGCACATCCTGAAAAACGCCGGTGTGATCCGGAATTCGTTTGCGTTTGAGTTTTATGCCCGGCGCCATCCGAAGAGGACGCTGGAGGCGGGCGAATACCGGTTTGATCATCCGCTGGCGGGCAAGGAAGTTTTCTGGAAGCTGGCGAATGGCGAGGTCTACCAGCAGCCGTTCACGGTGCGCGAAGGCGAAACCATTTTTGATATTGCGCGCAACCTGGAGGCCGCGAAGCTGATGACGGCGGATGATTTCCTGAAAGCGGCGGAAGATCCGAGCGAGATCAAGGATCTCTTCCCAGCGGCAAAAACGCTGGAAGGCTTCCTGTTTCCCGCGACCTATAATCTCCCCAAGCATGCACCCGCCGAGGAGCTGACCGGAATGATGGTGAGGAAGTTCCGGGACGCGCTGACGGACGTTTTGCCGAATGGAAGCGAGTGGAGCGATCCGACACTATCGGTCGGCTCCGTGGTCACGCTCGCGTCGCTGGTGGAACGCGAAACTCCGAAGCCGGACGAGCGGCCGCTGGTGGCGGGCGTCTTCACGAACCGGCTGGCCAAGAACATGCCGCTGCAATGCGATCCGACGGTGATTTACGCGCTTCAGATGGACGACGATTACAAAGGCACGCTCACGCTGAAGGATTTGCGGATCGATTCGCCCTACAACACGTATATGAAGAAGGGCCTGCCGCCGGGACCGATCGGGAATCCGGGGGAAGTGGCGATGCGGGCGGCCTTGCATCCGGCGCAGACCGACTATCTTTATTTCGTGGCCAACACCCAGGGCGGGCATTTTTTCGCGGCAACACTGGCCGAACATAACAAGAATGTCGCCAAATATCACCGCCTGCTGAACGGGGAGCCCGCGGAACCTCCGGTGGTGGAGGCGCATCATACACATGCGGGCGGTCCGACGCGCAAAGGCAAACGATGACCGACGCGCTTAAACACAAGAAGGACATGATCCTGGACGCGGCGCGCGACTTGGGCGTTCAAAAGTGGACGGTCGCGGAGATCGACCAGCTCCGGCGCAAGCTGCTGGCCGATCACGGCGAAGCGGGAAAAACAGCGAATGATTACATTGCCGACGTGCTGAAGGACGCGGGTTGGAAAATCCAGATGACCGACCGCGAGGAAGCGGAAGAGCGGTTTGAAGAAGAGTTCGAGGACATTCTGCATTTCAAGACGCTGCAGGACGCGGAAGTGAGCCTGACGCGTCTGGACGAACTGTTGCGCCGTTTTCGCATGCATGGCGAACGCGCTGCCGTGGAGCGTGTGCTGGAGATTGCACGGCTCGGCAAACGCCGGGCGGAGATGATTTCGCGCAATCGCAAGGTGGAAGAGCAGAAGCGAAAAGAGAAAAAGGAAATCGCGGAATGGTTCCGCATCTGGCTGGAAGCGCCAGACACTTTTTTTGAGTGGCTGGAGGTGCGCAAGGCCTCACCGGAATTCCACGCAGCCTTCGGGGAAATCGAGGAAGAGTAATCTTGTTGCCGGAAAACAACCTGCCAGATCTGCCGCCGTATTCCCTGGATGTGCAGGCGATGGACCTCGGGTCCGAGATCAAAGCCGTGGGACTGGAATTGATCGGCACGGAGAGCCGCGAACCGGTACGGGGCGAGGAAGCGGCTTCCATCTGGGCGGCGGTGATTCCCGCGTTGGCGGGCGATGAAACGTGGGTGCTGGATTTTTTCAGCCACCTGGATCGCGTGCGCGAATACTGCAAAAGCCATGAACTGGAATTTCGCGAAGCTGCCAATCGCTGTCTGGTAATCCCACAGCTTCCGCTTGAGAAATTGCGGGAGCTGGTTGGGCGATTCGCGGGAGAAACGTTCGGACTCCGCTGCGGCGCCGCGGCGAAAGCGGCGGATGGGGCGGTCGAGAGCGAGCTATCGCATCGCGGGCTGGACGCTTATCAGGACGCTTACACGAGGTACACGTTTTGCGCGATCTGCGAACCCGATGACGGTTGGATGACGCTTTTGAGCCAATCGTTGTGGCCGAGCGAAATCATTCGCAGGGCACGCCCGGCGCTGCAACCATTTGACGTGCATATCGCGCGGCCCCAGTGAGGAAGCGGTTTGACGCTCCCCCGGATGGTTGCTAAATTGCCTAGTTTAAACAGAAGGCACGGAAATCACTGATGAAACGCAGTTGGAAGCGCATGATTCTGGTGACAGTGTCGGCGGCGGCTTGCGGTTGCGGGCACGCGGTCACGAAATCCACGAAGGTGCCCGTGGCGGAGCGGCCCATCGCGCGGGAGGCGAGCGAGCAAGATCTGCTCGACCGGTACAACACGCTGGCGCGCGGCCTGAAGAGCATTGATGCCACGTTGGAGCTGAAGCCAACGGCGGGAACGAAGTACAGCGGCGTAATCGATGAATACCACGAGGTGAAGGCGTTCCTGCTGGCGTCGCGCCCGTACAACATTCGCATGATTGGACAGGTCCCCGTTGTCGGAAAAACTGTGTTCGATATGGTGAGTGACGGACAGACGTTTGAAGTTTCGATCCCGCCGAAGAATAAATTCCTGGTGGGGCAGGTGGCGCTGGAACGGCAGAGCAGCAAGCCGATTGAGAATCTGCGGCCCCAGCACCTGGTGGATGCCGTGCTGTGGCCGGAAGTTCGCAAGGAAGAAGTGGTGCTGATTGAGGAGTACAACGACGAAAACGCGCGGTATTACGTGCTGACGGTATTGCGCGGGGGATACAAGTCAGAAATTTTGCGCAAGATCTGGTTTGACCGCGCGGATCTTCACATGGTGCGACTGCAAGCGTATGGGCCAAAAGGGGTGCTGCTTTCGGATGTGCGTTATGCCAGCTGGCAGGCGGTTTCCCCTGGGAGCGCCGACGAATATCCGATGAGCATCCGTCTCGAACGCCCGCACGACGAATATCGGTTGGAACTGGCCATCGGCAAGATTGCGTTGAATGAATCATTGGAAGCGGACCGCTTCAAGCTGGAAGCGCCGGCGGGCGCCGAGGTGGTGCATGCGGGAGAAAACTCCGAGGAGAAGCGGCCATGATGGGCCAGTTTGTTTTCCGCAATCTGTTTCACCGGCCCATGCGCACGCTGATTGGCGTGATAGCTATCGCGGTGGAAGTTACGCTCGTCATCGTCATAGTGGGGCTTACCTCCGGAATGCTGCAGGAGACGGCGAAGCGCATCGAGGGAATCGGGGCCGACATCATGGTGCAACCGAGTTCTTCTTCAGTTTTCCTGGGATTTTCGGGCGCACCGATGCCGATCAAAATCGGGGACAAGGTTCACGAATTGAAATACGTGCAGTACGTGAGCCCCGCGCTCTTGCAATTCAATACGTCGGGCGGCGTGGAGACGATTTGGGGGATCGATCCCGTGAGTTTCCGGCAAGTGTCGAACGGATTCGTGTTCCTGGAAGGCCACGATATGGAAGGCCCCGACGACATGCTAATTGACGACTGGCAGGCGAAGGCGAAGCACGTAAGACTGGGAGACACGTATCCTCTGCTGAATCACAACTGGAAAGTGGCGGGAATCGTGGAACACGGGAAGGCCGGACGTATCTTTGTGCCAATCACGACGCTGCAGGAGCTCGTCGGTGCGCGGGACAAAGCGACGATTTTTCTGGTGAAGTGCACACGGCCGGAGCATACGCCCGACGTGATTGCAGAAATCAAGGAGTTGCTGCCGACGAATAAGGTGGTACCTGTCAAGGAGTATATGTCGCTGATGACGTCGACCAACATTCCGGCGCTGCAAACGTTTATCAATTCAATGATCGCGCTGGCGGTTTCGATCGGGTTGCTGGTGATCTTCCTTTCGATGTATACGACGGTGCTGGAGCGGACCCGCGACATCGGCGTGCTAAAATCGTTAGGTGCCAGCAAATTCATGATTATCCGGGCGCTTCTGGCGGAGACCACGCTGCTGTGTCTGCTGGGAATTGTCGCCGGGATCGGCCTCAGCTACGTGGTTCGGGCCGGCTTCCTCAGCCTGTTTCCGACTCTTTCCATTTTGATTACGGCGGGTTGGGTTTTGCGCGCAGGGTTGATCGCGATAGTGGGCGCGTTGATCGGCGCAAGCTATCCGGCTTGGCAGGCCAGCCGCAAAGATGCGGTGGAAGCGCTGGCTTACGATTAGTGTTGTTCGTGGCCGATCTGAGGATCGGCCAATAGATACGGTTGTAGCGTCCACCTTAAGGTGGACGCTACGGGGGATTGGAAACTAGGCACAGATGGCAATCACAGTTACAATACGAACGAATTCCACCGGAAACGCGGAGCCCGAGCTCAAAACATTGGAGCCGATACTTAAAGTCGAGAACGTCTGGAAGCTGTATCACGCAGGCAAAGTGGAAGTGCCGGCGCTGCGGGGTGTAAATCTTGATGTCCTGCCGGGTGAGGCCGTGGCGGTGATGGGCCCTTCGGGCTGCGGTAAGTCTTCGTTGCTGTATGTGATCGGGGGGCTGGCGACGGCGTCGCGAGGCAAGGTGCTGGTGGACGGCAACGACCTGGTTGCCATGGGCGATGCGGAGCGAACCAAGCTGCGCCGGCACAAAATCGGCTTCGTTTTCCAGCGCTTCAACCTGCTTCCTGCTTTGACGGCCAAAGGCAATATCGCCATTGCGCAATACATTCACGGCGACGGGTTCGACCCGCACAGGTTTGAAGTCGTCACCAAGATGCTCGGCCTAGAAGGCAGGCTGGAGCACCGTCCGTCGGAAATGTCCGGCGGCGAGCAGCAGCGGGTGGCCATCGCGCGGGCGATTATCAACGAGCCGAAGATCCTGCTGGCGGACGAGCCGACGGGCAACCTGGACACGAAGAATTCCGAAATTGTGCTGGAAATGCTGCGCCGTTTGAACAAGGATCTGGGACAAACCATCGTCATGATCACGCACAACCCGGAGGCCACCACCTATTTCGACCGCGTGGTGCACATGCGCGATGGCGTGATTGTGGACGGAGTGCCGGCAGACTGAGCATGGCGGGAATCGGCCAATTCCTTTACCGGACTTTCTTCTGGTCCTACGAGCGCGGCTCGTGGCAGTACGACATTGCGGTCATTCTGATACTTGTTTTTGTGTTCTCGCCGAAAACCTGGTTCCACGACCAGCCGCAAGTGGGCCTGCCGGTGAATTCGACGCAGGTGGAACTGCTCTCGAAATCGGGTGAGACGGAAATTTACAAGGTGGATTCCCGGGTTCTCGCTCCGCCTACGCGCACACCCGCGCTTCAGAACGACCTCCACAATGTATTGCAAAATGCCGGGGCGGGACTCCAGGACGGCCGCTTCGCGATTGGCAAGATCGAGCCCGTGCGCGACGCCAGCGGCAACGTGATCGCCTACCAGGTGGAAATCAAGCACTAATTGGGAGTGTTTGCCGGGTGGGCCCGGCGCAGGTCCGCGACCCTTCGCTTGTGCTACGATTTAAATGTACAAAGTTTCGAACGGGACAGGGGATGCATTGAGAAAAACCGCCCTTTTTGCGTTGTTTTTGTTGCTCGGTTGGCTGGCGCTTCCAGCTTCCGCGGGCAGCAGCCAGAATTCCGGAAAGCTGACGCTGGATTACGTGCTGACCATGATGGACCGGTCGGCAGAGGACTTTCGCAGCCTGACGGCAGCAATCGACCACGTGAAGTACACGGCTGTGGTGAAGGATACTTCGACGGAATCGGGTGAAATTTATGTGCGCAAGGATTCCAAGCTGCGCATCGATTTTATTTCACCGGATCCGCGCACGATCATCCGGAACGGCGACAATCTTTACATCTACACGCCGAAAATCAACCGGGTTGAGGAGTTCAACATCGGCAAGAACCGTGCGCTGGCCGATCAATACCTGGCTTTGGGCTTCGGTACGCGCACCGAAAGCCTGAAAAAAGCCTACGATGTCAGCCTGGCTGGAGAAGAAGATCTCGACGGGCGCAAGATGGCGTTGGTCGAACTTGTGCCGCATTCCGACGAGGTGCGCAAGCAGATCACAAAAATTGTGATGTGGGTGGACGAGGCTTCCTGGCTGCCGGTGCAGCAGAAATTTGTGGAAGCGGGTTCCGGCGATTACTTCCTGTCGCGATACAAGAATGTAATGAAGAACCTGAAGATCGGCGACGGCAAGTTCAAAGCCGACTGGCCGAAAGGCACGAAGATCGAAAAGCCTCACGAATAGTTTGTAGCTCAGGCCTTTAGGCCTGAGGGTTTTCATTGCAACGGCTCCATCTAGCCGGCGCTTCGAAAACCCTCACCCCTGAAGGGGTGAGCTACAGGTTGCCCAAATCAAGCCCCCGCCGCTTCCCTTTCCAGCAGCTTCTGTTTGCGTTGCAAGCCCCAGCGGTATCCCGCCAATTCTCCGTCCGTTCGAATCACGCGATGGCACGGCACCACGATGGAAGTGGGATTCGTGGCGCAGGCGCGGGCCACGGCGCGCACGGAATTCGGTTTGCCAAGCGCCCGTGCGACCTGCGTGTACGTGCGAGTGGCGCCGAGCGGAATTTTCTGGAGTTCCTGCCACACGCGCCGTTGAAAAGCCGTCGCCTGCACATCCAGCGGCAATTCTTTGCTGGGGGCATGTCCTTCCACGCGGCTGAGAATCTCTTTCAGCCAGGTTTCGTTGGAGGCGGCGGAGCGCTCAATTTCCGCCCGCGGATATTCCTTCTGCAGAGCGCTCACGAGACTTCTTTCATCGTCGCCGAGATAGACCGCGGAGATTCCGCGTTCGGTGCCCGCAACCAGCACCTTGCCCAACGAACTTGCCGCCACTGTGAATCCGATTTTCATTCCCGCTCCTCCCTTCCGGTACGATGCCGGGGTCATTCCCAACTGCGAATTTGTTTTTTCGTAGACGCGGCTGGGCGAACCGTAGCCGCAGGCGTAGAGAGCTTCGGAAATATTCGCTCCCTCGCGCAGCATTTTCTTGAATTTATCCAGCCGCGCGGCGTGAGCGAACTCCCGCGGCGACAGGCCGGTGACGCGGTGAAAGACGCGGCGCAGCTTCGCGGTGGAAGCATGCAATTGCGCGGCGATGGGTCCGAGGCGAATCGAGTCTTCCTCGCTGGCGCCGGCGAGCAATTTCGCGGCCTGCTTCACCAACGAGATCGCTTCCAATTGTTCCTGGGGACGGCAACGGCGGCAAGGCCGGTAGCCCTGCTTTTCCGCTTCCTGCGTGGTGCGGAAGAAGACCGCGTTTTCGCGAAGCGGGCGCCGCGCCGGGCAGGTCGGGCGGCAGTAAATGCGGGTGGAGCGCACGGCGAGGAAAAATTTGCCGTCAGCGCGGGGATCGCGCTTCAGGGCGGCTTGCCAGAATTGCGCCGCGGCCTGCGAGGAGATGCCGCTGGTTTCCGTGATGGAAGACCGTTTGTTCATGCGCCGAGCTTACCGAACCTCATGATAGCAATCTATCCGGTTTCGGGCGTCAAAGTCGGCTCAGGCTTCGCCGGGGCACGGCACGACTTCTTCCGTCGGAACAGTTGGCTTGTGCGGCGCCAGGATCACCAGCAGCACGGCGGCCAGAATGGTGCTGCTGGCGATGAAGGTTCGCAGTGTTAGTGGCTCGCCACCGAGAGACCAGCCGAGAAAAAGGGCGACGACGGGATTGACGAAGGCATAGGTGGCTACACGGGACGCGGTGCTGTGCTTGAGGATATAGATGTAGGCGGAAAAGCCGAGCGCGGAACCGAAGGAAAACAGATAGAGCACCGCAAGCCACGAGCGCAGCGTTACCTGCGCCGGATGAAACTGCTGAAGTTCCCCCGTTGCCGCCGCAACAATCCACAAGCCAGCGCCCCCTGCCAGCGATTGCATGGCTACGCCGAGCAGAGGCGAGTGAGGGACGGGATGATGTCGCGAATAAATGGAGCCGGCGGCCCACGCAAGCGATCCGAGAACGAGAATGATGGCGCCGAGGGGATTGACCCGCTCCGAGCCACCGAGGTGCGAGGGACCGACGAGCAAGGCGATGCCGCCGAATCCGAGCACAAAGCCAATGAGAACACGCCCACCGGGCCGGACACCGCCAGGCCGCAGCCAATCGAGGATCACCATCCATAGGGAAACACTGGCCACCACAAGCGACGCGATCCCCGAGGGAACGCGCGTCTCCGCCCAGGAAAGCGCCCCGTTCCCACATAGAAGCAGGAGGAGGCCGGTGATGATTGTGGTCCGCCATTGCGCGGGTGTGGGCTTTTCTTTGCTCTGATAACGGAAGAGTGGATAGAAAATCAGGCCGATGGCGAGATGGCGAATTCCGGCCATAACGAATGGCGGAATTGTTTCGACGCCGATGCGAATGAAGAAATAGGTAGAGCCCCAGAGGACATAGACCGCGGCAAAGGCGACTAAAACCATGGTGCGCGGAGCGGCGCCGGCGCGAGGAATCGTGAGAGAACCTTCGGAAACGGACGGAGTGGAATGGGAGCTCATTCGCTGGCCTGGTCCATTTCAAGATAGCGTGGAATGAGAAGGAAGGCAGCGGCCATATTGGAACAAGACGCTGGGGGAGGCGAAGAGGAAGCAAATATTTGAACCAATTTGGATCACGGTACTAGTCCTAAGTGTTTCGGTTTAGGACACTTCGGCTGTTTTCCACAGATTGACACTCACCCTAAGCGGTGGCATCTTGACAACCCAACTTCCTTGTGGGGTCAGGGTCCGGCACGTCAAGTAATAGCACTAAGGCAGTAGGTCCTTTGTAGAGTCATCTCTCTGAGGGGTGAGATGAGTGCCACTAATCACGCGCTAGCTTGGGAAAATTACAGAGTTCAGAAAGACGTTACGGCTCAGGCGGCCGCCTCGCCTGCTATTCCGCTTCCGGCGCAGTCAGCACCAGCCATTTCGCAGGCGCCGGCGCTACGAGTGATGCCGTTGTTGCGTGTCCCGCAGCCTCGCCGCTTCGTGCGAGTGCCCACCCATGTCGTCGGCGTTCATCAGGAGCAGCGGGAGTGCCCCAGGGCGTCCCTGAGGCTGCCTCTGAAACTGCGCAGCGTCAGCGGGGTGCTGGAGGACTATCCCATAACCCTGGTTACCCGTGACATCAGTTCGTCCGGCGTGTTTTTCCTGTGTCCGAAGTCCCTGGCGCCGGAATCCGAAATTGAGCTGGAGATAGTGCTGGTGAGCCGTCCGCTGGGCTACGGAAATGTGGTGGTTTCCTCCAGGGCGCATGTGAAGCGCGTGGAACCGGCAAACATGCCGGGGTGGTTCGGGATCGGCGCCAGCTTTGACGATTTTGCGTTTGACCGGGATGACCAAATTCCGGGTCGCTTCTCCCCTGCTGACTGACAGTTTTTCATCAACCTGAGTCCCTGTCCCGGTTCCTCCCGGCCGTGGTGTTTCTGCTACTCTGTTGGCGATGACTCTCCGGCCCGCGCTTCATGCCGTGCTGTTCGATTGGGACGGCACGCTCCTCGATTCCTACCACGCGGATTCTCAAGCATACCTCGCGATGTTTGCCGCGATGGGTGTGAACTGGGGGCTGGCGCAGCTGGAGGAGCACTATTCGCCCGACTGGTATGCGGTTTATCGGGCCGCGAAAATCCCCAGGGAACGTTGGGACGATGCAGACAAGGTTTGGCGGGCGTATTACGCGAAACACCCTTCGAAGCTGATGGGAGCGACACGCAGGGTGCTGGCGCAGTTGAACAAGAAGCACAAACTTGGGCTGGTAAGCAGCGGAGATCGCGACCGTGTTAGCCGGCAACTGCGTGAGTTTCGCCTGACGCGGGTGTTCCGCAGTCGCGTTTTGGGAGGAGACACGGAGGAGAAGAAGCCGCACCCCGCGCCGTTGTTGAAAGCGCTGAAGGAAATGAGAGCCGACGCGGCACACTGTGTTTATGTGGGCGACACGCCAGAGGATGTGGAAATGGCGCGGGCGGCGGGTGTACGGGCGATAGCGGTGTTGGGGCCGTTTCCAACGGAAAAACGGCTGCGGGCCGTGCGTCCGGAGATTTTGCTGAACGGCTTGGAGGAGTTGCCGAAGTTGTTGCGCGAATTGTACGGCGATGCCCTGTAGCTCACCCCTTCAGGGGTGAGGCCTTTCCTAACCCGGGCAAGGATGTAGATGGGGCCACGGAAACCCTCGGGCCTGAAGGCCCCAGCTACAGGACAGGGCCAAGCCGCGACTTGCTTTATATACTTTACAGGTATATACACTAATCGTTATGTCCAGGCTGCGTCGCATTGCGGAATACGACCGCTTCTTTTTCATCACTACCAATCTATCAAGAAGCGTACCTCTTCTTCGCCCAGCAGAAATGGACATGCTGCTTGAGATCCTTCAAACACTCAGGCACGCCATGGATATTCTGTTGCTTGGGTATGTGATCATGCCGGACCACTGCCACCTGCTATTTAAGGCACGCCGACTGCCCGTTTCGCACGTCATGCATCAATGGAAATTCAAGAGCGGCTATGCGGTTCACCGTTATCGCAGCCACTCGGGGGTATTCTGGCAGCCTCGTTATTTTGATTTCATTTGCAGGCGTGTTCGGGACATCTCGGACAAGCTGTACTACATTCACCAAAATCCCGTCACTGAAAAGCTAGTGTCCCATCCCGAAGACTGGAAATGGTCCAGCGCCGCTTTCTACCTAAAACTGGGCCAGTCACCGATCAAGCCTGATCTAGTTGATTTTTCCGGGGACCCCGACGAGTTACTTTGGCCAGCCCCGAACTGCCTGTAGCTCACCCCTTCAGGGGTGAGGCCTTTCCTAACCCGGGCAACCCAGTCTGATTCGAGCAATATCCCTCCCTCCCGTGCCAGGCGTGCCTGTGGCCATGAAAACCCTCAGGCCTAAAGGCCCCAGCTACAAATGAACGTTTCCAGGTCTTGCGGCCGGCGGAGTTCCCGAAGTTACTGCGCGAATTGTACGGCGATGCCTGTAGCTCACCCCTTCAGGGGTGAGGCCTTTCCCAACCCGGGCAACCAAGCCTGTTTCGAGCAATATCCCTCCCTCCCGTGCCAGGCGTGCCTGTGGCCATGAAAACCCTCAGGCCTAAAGGCCCGAGCTACAAATGAACGTTTCCAGGTCTTGCGGCCGGCGGAATTGCCGAAGCTATTACGCGAATTGTACGGCGATGCCTGTAGCTCGCCCCTTCAGGGGTGAGGCCTTTCCCAACCCGGTCAACCAATCCTGATTCGAGCAATATCCCTCCCTCCCGTGCCAGGCGTGCCTGTGGCCGTGGAAACCCTCAGGCCTGAAGGCCTGAGCTACAGGGCGAAGCGTCAGGGTTTGGCGGCGGAAGGCGGCGGAGTTGCCGCGGGCTGCGCGACTTCGACGGGCGGGTAGGGCTTGAAGTCCGACCATTTGATGGTGACGCGGACGGGAACTTCGTGGTCCTTTAATTTGTAAACGTCATCGGCGCGCGAATAATTGGGGAACCAGTATTTGCCATCCACGTTTTCCCGATACGTCTCGAACATGTTGAACGGCAAACTGCCCGTGCGCATCGGGCCCAGGTCGGTAACCCACTTGCCGTAAGTCTTCACCACCTCAAGATACTTCTGATCCACCCAGATGATCCCGTCGAAGAGCGGGTGCTTGCGGTCGAGCGTCTTCGGATGAACTTCGAAAATGTAGCAGTCGATTTCGTCCACAAGTTCGTTGCTCAGGAATTTCACGTTGTATTTGGCGATCTGGTCGGTGGTTAGCGGGAAAGCCGGGACGCTGCCGAGATAGTGCGTGTCATCGGGCTCGAACTGAATGTATTGCAGCGAGGATTCCGGCGCGGCGAGGGCCTTTTCGTAGAGTTGGCCGCTGGCGGAGCGCACTCCCTGGTAGGTGGCGTTGTATTCGCCGGCGGGCTTCCCATCGGGGCCGAATTCCTGGATGCGCACCGTGCGGCGATAGGAGTAAAGCGGCCGTTCGGCCAGATAGAGATCCTCTTTTTTCGTGAACGCGCTGATGATCTGCGCGGGCGGCAGGGAGGGCGGCGCTTCCGGCTGGGCCACGCCGACGACGCGCTCCATTTTGTGCTCGGGCGGAGGCGCCTGCGGGCCGGCGGGATTTTCCTGCGCGGCCGCATAGGGGAGAACAAGAAAAGATCCCGCCAGGATCGCGGGCCAAATCCGGCGGAGCGATGGCAATTTCACGGAATTTGAAGCGGAACGATTCATAAGGATTTGGATGCAAGGAGCGGAGGATTGCGCCGCCTGACGCCCAAGCGCAAGTGTAACGCAATGGCCGCATCGGCGGGCGGCGATTTGGAAGAACGGGCGGAGGCTCTGATAAACTCTGAATATTGTGACTATGGAGATCGTTGCTCGGCGCTATCTGGTTACGGGACGCGTGCAGGGAGTGGGCTACCGGAATTTTGTGGAGCACACCGCGGGAAAACTGAGTGTGGCCGGATATGTGAGGAACCGCCGCGACGGCAGCGTGGAGGTGTTCGCGATGGGCGGGGACGAAGAGTTGCAGAAGCTGCGCAAGGCGCTGGAGCGCGGGCCGATTATGGCGCAGGTGGGGCGCGTATACGAGGAACCCAGCGTAGTGGAGGAGAAATACGCGGGAAATTTCACCGTTGAGTTCACGGAATAACATTTCAAGGAACAACCAGGAGCCGAACGAATGGAAGATTTGAAGAAGTTGATCCGCGAAATTCCGGACTATCCGAAGCCGGGAATTCTGTTTTACGACATCACGACGCTGCTGAAGGACAAAAAGGGTTTCCATATGATGATCGACCGGCTGTGCGGTCATTACGAGGGGCACACGATTGACCTGGTGGCGGGGATCGAGGCGCGCGGATTTATTTTTGCCCCGGCCCTGGCGTACCGGTTGAACGCAGGATTTGTGCCGGTGCGCAAACCGAACAAGCTGCCATCGAAGACGGCGAAGATTTCCTACGCGTTGGAATACGGCACGGACTCAATGGAAATCCACGAGGACGCGGTGCAGAAGGGGCAACGCGTGCTGCTCTGCGACGATCTGCTGGCCACGGGAGGCACGGCCGCCGCGGCGGTGCAGTTGATCCGTTCGCTCGGCGGGGTGGTCGAAGGCGCGGCATTCGCCGTGGAACTGAATTTCCTGAATGGACGCAAGAAGCTGCCGGGGATTGACGTGTTTTCGCTGATGAACTATGACGCATGAAAGCGCTCCCTAGCCTAGCGCCGTTTCCTAGTAGTTTCCTTTCTCCTCGTAAGTTTGCGGCTACAGGAAGCTGAGAACTGCCGTGCTGGGCCTAGGACCCACATGGAAGGTAACCGCGTTTATCAGGACCTATCTCGACCTTTATCGCACAAGCCTTTGCCGCTACTATGTGTTGCGACGATTCCATTGGTGCGCTCGACTCAGATGAAGAGTGATTCAAACCTCCCGAATGTTGCACCCTTAGGCGATGCCACGGGTTTGTCCTGCCTTGCCGATTCGGACAATTACAGAAGACTGGACGACAGAAGGCGCTTCTTCGTGCAGAATCAGTATTCTTTGGCCGTGGCCCCCTTTTTCCTTGCGATTGTCTTTGGCCTTGGCATACTTCCTCGCATCGTCCCTGATACTGCGTTCTGGGCAGGCGTTGCAGAAACGCTCATAGTTGGCTCCTTGGTCTGGGCAGGGATTGTTATCTTTTACGCTTTGTTCGTTTACTTGCGTTGGTTCCTATACCGATGTCCCCGTTGTGGTTGGCGTTTTGGACCGGGTGACCGTTGCGGTTCCTGTGACCTGCCACGAAGCAGAGACAATCTCACTCCATCTGACTCTATGTGACTTCATCGAACTGCAAAACAGTGCAACTCCTGATTTGTCGGCTAACCGGAATAGTGGATCCTAGAGGGTGAGGAGAACCAGTGGCAGGGACACGCAGATTTCCAAGCACACTGGGTCTGCGTCAGTGACGCGACATCGGGGACTCGGCAATGTCGCGTTCACCTGGTTCACCTCAAGAATCAGCGTCGCGTCCATTGCCAGTCCCACGCCAAACAGAATTTCCGTCACTGACAGTTGGGGAGAGGGTTCAGGGCATCTCCAGAGCCGCACAAGTGCTCCGCTGGCGGCATGTAATGTCTTACAATCCACAGCCCTTCCTCGTTGACCAGGTACACCAGCTCGTGGGCATCGTCCGCGTACACGCTCGTAACTCCCGTAATCGTTTTCACGCTCGTCACATTGTTCGGATCGGACATATCCAGAAACTTCACCGTCTCCGTCGGCAATGGCTCGGTACCCACCGACGGAGACGCCGGACTGCTTTCGGGGATAAAAGCAAGAGCCAGGACAGAACCCGCCGCCGGGGGCTGCACTTCACTCCCAGCCGTTTCTTGCAAGGCGTCACGGCTCAGCAAGACCGGCTTGTGCGGGTTGGTCACATCCACCACGGCAAAGGTCTCTTTGCTGGGTCGATGGAGATAAAGATAAACTTTGTTGTTGTCCAGACTTTCTACAAACATTTCATTGACGTGCATTCCGTCCAGTGGCAAATGCGCCACGTCGTCCACATGTTCCTTCGGCGACTCGCTCGACGTTGTCCGGGCTGCGGCCCCCGGCGCGCCCGCCGCCAGAATTCCGATTGCCACAACACTCGCCAACTTGAAAATCTTGTTTAACATTTTGCTTTCTCCTCTCCTCGTCGCTCCCTGTACACAAGGCAATAAGAGGCAAGGCAAGGGCCACACGCAAGGGCTGCACTAAAATAGTGCGACTCCTTGATTTACAGTGAGTTCCACAAATGCGGATGGGAATCTCAGGGACCAGCCTCGAGGGCTCACGAGTGTCATGACATGTTAAAGAGTCTTTCGACAGTCGGATTACCGGACAAACCGATTCTAGTACTCAAGGTTCCCAACAACCCCGCTTGACGGGCAATATTGGCAGGGAGACTCCGTCTTTCTTATTGATTGCTGATATCTGATTACTGATTACGCTTGCCGTGGCGCTGGCGGAGGGCTTCGAAGAGAACTACGCCGGTGGCTACGCTGACGTTGAGGGATTTTACCGGGCCAGTCGTGGGGAGCGAGACCAGGAAGTCGCACCGCTTGCGGGTTAGTTCGTGGAGGCCGTTGCCTTCGCCGCCCATGACGATGCCAGTGGGCGTGCTGTAGTCGATATCGCTGTAGCTTTTTTCGGCGGTTTCATCCAGGCCTACGAGCCAGTAGCCTGCTTCCTTTAATTCTTCCATCGCGCGTACAAGATTCACCACCTTCGCTACGGGCAGGTGCGCCAATGCGCCCGCTGAGGCGCGTGCCACCGTGTCGGTGAGTCCTGCGGCGCGGCGCTCGGGAATGACGATGCCGTGGGCGCCGGCGGCGAGCGCGGTGCGGATGATGGCGCCGAGGTTGTGGGGATCTTCGACGCCGTCGAGAAGGACGATCAGGCCGAGCTGGCCTTTGGATTTGTTGGCGTGTTCGAGGAGGCTTTCGAGCGTCGCCGGTGGTCGGGCGGCGGCGATGGCTACGACGCCCTGGTGATCGCGGGAACTTGCAAGGCGATCGAGCTGGCTGCGGTCTTCGAAGCGGACGGGGATGTTTTGCGCGCGGGCAAGCTGCACGATTTCCTCGACACGCGTGTCCTGGCGGCCCTTGGCGATGAGGATGCGGTCGAAGGCGCTGCCTGCCTCGAGGGCTTCGCGAATGGCGTGAATGCCGGTGAGACGATCCATGGAGGAAGTTTACAGTTGAAAGTTCAAAGTTAAAAGTTTCGGAGAAGAGGCGGAAGCAACTTAAAACTTAAAACTCAAAACTTATAACTATCAACTGTGAACTCAATCCAGCGCGGAGCAGAATTCGAGGATGCGGGTGCGGACGGATTTTACGGGGACGGTGAAGGGGAGGGCGGCGGCTTCGTCGAGGAGGAGGAGGACGCGGTCGAGTTCGCCTTCGCCGACGCGGCCAGCGAGAGCGAGGCGGATGGGATGGAAGAGGTCGCGGCTGCGCAGGCCGCAGGTTTCTTTCAGGTGGGTGACGATTTCCTTGAAGCGTTCAGAGGTGAACGGTGCGGGATCGAGGAGGAGCAGGGCGAGATGCCGGATGACGTCGCGGGCGGCGTGCCGCGAGAGAGCGGCGTGGGCGTCCGGGGATTGCAGGATTTCGGCGGCGTCGTAGTGGAAGACGGGACCGAGGAGATTGGCGAGGGCGACGCGGTCTTCGGCGTAGTGGCCGAGGAGTTGGGCGGCGCGGTCGGCCCAGGCGAGGTGGTCGGGAGTGGGAGCCGAAGTTAGCCAATGGTTTTCGTGGAGGAGGGTGAGGATGTCGGATGCGGAATAGGGATTTGGGTGGGGGGGATGTTCGGCTCGGTAATCGTTGAGGGGCATGAGGAGAGTTTAGCGCATTAGGAACGGCCAACCGCAGATGGTGGGCCCTCCAACAGCAAGAGCAACCCACGCTGGGCCACCTGAAGGTGGCCGCTACGTGGAGAGAGTGGCTACTACATGGGCGGCTATGGCTTCGCCGCGGCCTACGGCGTCTACGCCTTCGTTGGTTTTGGCTTTCAGGTGAATTTTTTCGGTGGGGACGCGGAGCGCTTTTGCCAGGGCTTCGCGCATTTTGGGGAAATGCGGGCCCAGCTTGGGCCGTTCGAGGATGACGACGGCGTCGACATGCTCGATGGCGAGATTTTTTTTGTCCAAAAGTTTGCGCGCGTACTCAAGAAATTGCAGGCTGTTGGCGCCTTTCCACTTCGGATCGGTATCGGGGAAATGCGTGCCGATGTCGCCCAAGCCTGCCGCGCCAAAAAGCGCGTCGCAGAGCGCGTGGGCGACTACGTCTCCGTCAGAATGTCCGACGGGGCCTTTGTCGAACGGGACTTCGATGCCGCCGATGATGAGCTTGCGCCCCTCGGCGAGGCGGTGCAGGTCGTAGCCGATGCCGCAGCGGACGCTCATGCTTTTTTCTGCTCGAGCTGCAAATAGAAGCGAGCAAGCTCCATGTCGGCGGGCTTGGTGATCTTGATGTTGCGCTCGGAGCCCTGGATTACGTGGACGTCGTGGCCGAGGCGCTCGACCAGGCCGGCTTCGTCGGAGGCGCTGACGCCGTCGGCTTCGGCGCGAGCGAAGGCTTCTTTCAGGAGCCGCGTTTCGAAAACTTGAGGCGTTTGCGCAAGCACGATGCGTTCGCGGGGAACGGTGTTGGTGATCAGCGCGACGTCTTCGGGCAGGCTGGCGCGTTTTACTTCTTTTACAGTGTCCATTGCCGGGATGCCAACGATGGCGGCCTTGCAGCGGCGCGCTTCTTCGATCACGCGGGTGATCTGTTCGACAGCGACAAAGGGACGCACGGCATCGTGGACCAGGACGAGTTCGGTATCGTTCGGCACCAGCTTCAGCGCGGCGGCCACGGAATCTTGCCGGGAGTCGCCGCCTTTAATCACGCGCATAGGTTGCTTGAATTTTTCCTGGCGCAGCCGGGCTTCCAGCTTTTCGATGCCATCCTGGCGGGTGGCGACGATGATTTGCGTGACGAGCGGGCAGGACGCGATACGGCGCACGCTGAGAACGGCAATGGGCACGCCGTCGAGTTCCAGAAATTGCTTCGGCGTCTCGGCGCCCATGCGCGTGCCGAGACCTGCGGCGGGAAGGATGGCGATGATTTCACCCATAGCGTGACAGCAGACCGGCTGAAGCGACACCTTGCGGGCCCAAGCGCGGGATGCAGAAGGGAGAGTGTACCGCAAAGATGGGGTGGAAGAAAAATGGGGGGAGGGGCGGTATTGGGTCAGTTTCCCCTAAGCGTATTTCAGGAACTGACACCCATTCTCAAGATGAGTTGCAACAACCCGCGTCACTTTGGGTATGTGCCCCTCTCTGCCAGAAAAAACGCAGTCACAACAATAAAGAAGAGCAATGAACAAAACGCCGCACTCATCCGAAGTTCCCATTGCGTCTCTTCCACTTCTCCCCCGAGATAGCGGCGATTCACCTGTTTGAGAGGAGAATATCGCCAGAGAATCCACAGGAATATGGGCAGGATAACTGGCGAGGTCCATAACGCTAACAAGATATTTCTGTGGAAACCCTCAAGAGCTTGCATCGACCCTGAAATCGTCAGCAACAGGAACAAGCAAATAACGACGCCCAGTGAGCGCATGTGCACACGATTGAGAGGCGTATCCGGCTGCGAGGGATTCTGAACGTGGCGCAAGAACTTTGACGGCCAAAGCAAGAGAACGACGCCTATACCTGCAAAAAACAGAAGAACAACGGCTAGGAGGATTGCGAACCAAGTGTCCGACATCGGCAGAATTTAATCACATAACCGCAGAATCTTACAGAGATAAACCTTAGCCTGGGCGTTACTGCCTGGTGAGTCAGATAAGCGGAAACTGACCCACAACCGAATGGGAAAGGAAGGGTGGCAATTACGCGCTATGATACGGAGCCTGGAACGATGGGAATTTACGAATTTCCGCCAAGTCCAAAGGGAAGATTCATGAACATTGAAGAGGATCTGGAAAAGATTTTGCTGCAGGAGAAGCGGTTGCAGTTTAAGCAATTTGATTCGGAAGCGGCCTGGGCGATTGGATCGGCTTTGAAGGCGGCGGCAGAAAAGCGCAAAGTTTCCGTGGCCATCGACATCCAGCTTCACGGCATGCCGCTTTTCTCCTGCGCGATGGCCGGGATTACGCCGGACAACTGGGAGTGGATCCGCCGCAAGCGGAACGTGGTGATGCGGTACCAGCGGAGTTCGTACGCCATCGGATTGAAATACGAGCGCACGAAAACAACGTTGCACGCGACGACGGGGCTGGAGCTGAAGGATTACGCGCCGCACGGCGGGTGCTTCCCGATTCTGCTGGCGGGGACGGGTTGCGTGGGAACGATTGCGGTTTCGGGATTGCCGCAGCGGGAGGATCACGCACTGGTGGTGGAAGTGCTGCAGGAGTATCTGCATTTGGAGAAAGAGGATCTGGCGCTGGACGCGGGGACGTGAGGTTGAAGGAGTGCCCAATCTTGGGAACGGCCCGCATCAGAAGGCGCGCCCTACATGGGATCAGCGTCGGGATAAGGATTGGCTGTCGGCGCGTCAATTGGGGTGGACGGTTCGGGGCGCGGCGGGCGCAGCGTGTGACCGTTACCGCCGAGGGCGGATTCGGTACGAGTGCCTGCAGCGGCGGCGCGGACCGAGCCGGAGTCGTTGCGGTCGTCGAGGCGTCCGAAAATCATTTTGCCCGCGGGCGTCTGGTGGACCGAAGTAACCAGGATGTCTACGGTGCGGTTGATGAGGCGGCGCGCGCCGTCCACAACCACCATCGTGCCGTCGTCGAGATACGCCACACCCTGGGTGGATTCCTTCCCTTCGCGCAGGATGAGCACGCGCATGGATTCACCGGGAAGCACGGCGGGCTTCAGAGCGTTGGCGAGCTCGTTGATGTTCAGTACGGGAATATTCTGAACGCGCGCCACCTTGTTGAGATTATAGTCGGTGGTGACAATCTTGGAGCCGGTGCGCCGCGCCAATTCCACAAGCTTCTGGTCCACGCCCGCGTGACCGGTGACATCGTCGTCCAGCACGCGAATTTCGAGGCAGGGCATTTTCTGCATGCGCTGCAGAACTTCCAGGCCGCGACGGCCACGCTGCCGCTTCAGCGAATCGGAAGAATCGGCCACCATCTGCAGCTCGTGAAGAACGAAACGCGGCACGCCGAGCGATCCATCCAGAAAATGTGTCTCGCAAATGTCGGCAATGCGCCCGTCGATCAAAACGCTGGTGTCCACCAGCTTCATCAGCGAAGCCGGAGCCTCGGGCGCGGAGACATTCGCATGGGCTGGCCACGGGATGTGCCGAAGGTCGCCCCCTCGCCGAGTGCCAATCACCAGTCCCAGGTAGCCGAGGGAAATTAGCGAGGCGAACTCGAAGAAAGATTTGGTGGGTTCGGGAACCGAAGCGCGGGAAACAACGAGAGTGATCAGGAGTGAAATGCTGAGGCCCAGGATCGCGCCGGCCGCGCCTCCCACAAGCCCGCTGAGTTCCGCGTGGCGCAGCCTCAGTTCGGCGAGCAAAATCACCATGGCGATGAAAAAGCCGAGACCCGCCGCGGGAAGCCCGTGAAAACCAAAGGGATGCTGAGCGAAGCAAATCCCGATACAGCTCCCCACCAGCGCAAGGCGAATGCCCCAGGAATCCCACCCCCGGACAAACAGGCTGCGATGCACCGAGCTGGACACGGAACTGGAAATCGAAGAATCCGAATGAGGACTGCCGGCTTGCCTGGACCCTGAACCGCTCATAAGACCTCACGGTACGGCTGGCGATGAACCGCTCCGTGGAGAATGGGAGCCAAGAAGGAGGCCAGGGGAAAGAGCCCTTCCTGCCGGAGCAGGTAACGTGATGGACTGTATACTCTTGAATTAGCGTTACGTCAAGTCCGAGTAAGGAAGAGCTGAAGAAATTTCAGGGCAGATAGAAACGCGGGACCCGTTGGCTGACCCCGCTGATCAGATCGGATGTGACCGTACCGATGCTGCGGGCCACCACATTGGCGGGATAGAGGTGGCTGCCGTCGGTGCCATAGAGCGTGGCAACGTCGCCAACCGCGGCGTCGGGAACGTCGGTGACGTCAAGCATGACTACGTCCATCGAGACGATGCCGATGATCGGCGCGGCGTGGCCACGAATGTACAGGACGCCGCGATTGCCGAGCGAGCGGTGAACGCCGTCGGCATAACCGGCGGAGAGCACGGCGATGCGCGACGGGCGCTGCGCGATCCAGGTGGCATCGTAGCCGACGGCTTCCCCAGTGGCGATGCAACGAACGCTCATCAAGCGGGCGCGGAGGCTCATCACCGGGCGCAGAGGCAATTTCGCTTCGAACTCCTTGCGGCGCTCCGGCGGGTCAAACCCCGGATGATAGCCGTAGAGAATCGCGCCGGGACGCACCATGTCGGCCCAGGTTTCGGGACGCGCGGCGATGGCGGCGCTGTTGGCGATATGAAGGATGCCGGGATCGGCGCCAAGAGAGCGGAGGCGCTCGACGGTGGAGTAGAAACGCTCGAGCTGCTGCTGCGTCTGATGGCCGAGTTCGGTGTCGGTTAGAACTTCGGAAGAAGCGAGGTGCGTAAAGGTGCCGGCGAGATTTACGTGCTTGCACTTCGCGAGTTGTCGCGCAAAGCAGTCGGCGTCCTTTGGCATAATCCCGAGGCGGTTCATGCCGGTGTCGATCTTTAGCTGCACGGGAACATTTTTCTTGCGCAGTTTTGCGGCCGCGGCTTCGAAGGCGAGCAACTGCTCGCAGCGATGAATCGCGGGCGTCAATTTGTGCTGGAGAAGATTTTTTTCCTCGCCGGGCCAGAAGCCGCCGAGAACGAGAATGGGTGTACGAACGCCGGCTTTGCGGATCTCCATACCTTCACCGGCAGAGGCTACGCCGAACCAGTCGGAGCCGGCTCTCTCAAGAATCCTGGCAACTTGCGGGCCGCCGTGGCCGTAGGCATTGCCCTTCACAATCGAGAGAACTTTTCTGGGCGTCTTGCGTTTTTCGGACGGCGGATTCACGTACGCGCGAATCGCGTCAAGATTTCCGGTGAGCGCCGAGAGCGAAACTTCGGCCCACGCGGGGCGACCTATGAAATCGGGGGGACTCTGATTTTTATTACCGCGAGCCATGAATGTTCCTGAAAGAACTAGTGTACGGCATTCAAGCGCAACGGTGAAAACCTGGGATGCGACGCCGCGCGCGAGAATGACAACAGCGCTTGAGATAGCAATTCGGAGACCATCCAGCGGGATGCCGAGTGTTCCAAGGGCGCGTGCAAGTTCTTGCGGGAGAAGGATTTGCAGGAAACGCCGATAGGCGGTAGTGATGGACGACGGAAGCGAGCGTGCCAAGCAAGACACGGTGTGTCAGGCGGGCAAAAATTGCAGATTCGAGGGAATCGTTACGTGAATCGTGGGTTGTGGAGATGCGGCCCTTAACGAGGGGAAGAAACCCAAGAGGGACGGGCGCGCCCGTCCCCTACAAAGGAAAGCGAACTGAAGCTAATTAAGTGGCGATCCTAGTCGCGGCGGTCGTCGTCGCCGCAGGAGTTGCCTTGAGGTTCGCGGTGATCGTCTCCGGCATGCTTCGAGCTATCAACGAAAACCATGCCGCCCGGGCCGACCAAGCCAGTAACGATCGGTGTGACGATTCCGGTGGTCAGGTCCAGGGTTCCCACAAACGGCCCGCCGTCAGCGGCGGTGAACGCTGTGCCAGGGACGAACGCTTTCTTGCTCAGCGTGTACACAGTGTTCAGCCCTTTATCGGCGAAGAGAAGAAAACCCTCGGTGGAGGTGATGAAAGCGGTGTCGTCGGTTTCGACGGGCATCGGGCCGCCTGGCGTGAGGTAGCTGAGAGGCAGTCGGAGAGCGCGCTGCGTGGATTCGCCCGGATGGCTCACGATAATCAACTCCTGATCGCCCTGGCTGTCGAGAACAATGTTGCCCAGCGGATCGAGCGTCATGGAGTCAGGATCCTGAAGGTTCAGCTGGATCGTGGCGTCCGTGGGGATATCGGTCGCCGTGGCCTCGCCGGCGAGAACCGGCTCGATTTCAACGGTGCTGCCAACAAGGCGGAGGCTGACGATGGCCGGGCCGCTGTTGGGGTTGTTGGCTGGATTCGAAGCGCTGGCGTAAACCTTGCAGCCGCGGAAGACGAGGTCGTCGTAGCCGCCGCCGTGCAGCGTGGGGCCGAAGGTGTAGAGCTTCTGCTGATGATTTTCAGGATTAATGATCACGATGTTGGCGTTGGCGTCTTCGTTCTGGACCGCCCAGAGCAGATGCGTCGAGGGATCGACTTTAAGACCGTCGTTGTGGCCTGGGACGGTATAGGTGAAAACAACCGTGCCGTCCATCTTGTATTCCACGACCTGGCTGTTCAGGCCGTCGGAGCCATCGGGAAGGTGGCCATCGCCGTAGCCGACAAAGACGTGATCCTTAAGGACGGCAATGGAGTCAGGCGCGCTGAGTCCGGCAGGGGCTTTGGCGAAGACCGTTAATTGATAAGGAGCGGGGGCGGCGGGTCCCTGCGCAAACACGGGCGTGGCGACCGCGAAGGATAGCGCCAGAGTTGCGGACGACAGGAACGGCAGAGTTAGCTTTTTCATAGTGCTGGATTCTCCCTTTCTTTCTGTGAACTAAGACGTAAAGAAACTAGCCTTCTGAGAAATCGTGATCGTGAATCGCCGGTGAACATTTGGCTGGCGGGATGCCGGCGCGGATGAGAACCCCCTTGCGGAGGGCGGAGCCAGGACGTTTTTGCAAAATGCGCCCGCCACAACGAAATCCAAGAAGGGACGGGCGAGCCCGTCCCCTACAAGGTGAAGGCTCCGGCAGACGAGGCTGCGCCTCAGTTTCCGCCGGTTGTGGGGGCAAACGCCACGCCGCGGAAGACTTCGCCGGCTTGCGCGGAGCGAATGATGACGAAGTGGCCGGGCTGCTCGTCGCGGCCAATGCCCGGATTCGCGACCGGGAGCGTCGTGGAGGCAAGAAGATCCTTGACCTTGACGAGTTTGTTGGGATCGGCACCTTGATCGCCGTTGGCGCTGATGGTGGAAGTGATGGCGTAGAGGTCTACGGTGCCGTCGCCATTGTTGCGGCCAGTCATGTTGCGGCAACCGCCGGTTGCGGGGTTGAGCGAGGCCGGGTAGTTGGGAGTGTTGTAGGGGACGCCGATGTTCAAGCCGTCCTGCAGCACGTAAAGCATGGTCCAGGTGCCGTCGACGAGCGACCACTTTTGGACGCCGGCGGTGGCGAGGGATTGCGCGTCGGCCACGTTGCCGTTCACCGCTGGGGAGACGAGCACGCCGTCGCCCTCATCGCAAACATACAGCGTGGTTGCATTGGCAAACCAGATGCCGAACGGGAACGCGGTGGAAGTGCTGGCGGCGGTGTTCGGGAAGCCTGGAAGAATCGTGATGGGCACCTGCGCGAGATCGGCGGCGGTGCCGGTGGGAAGCACGCCGGGGGCGCCAACTTGATACACGGTGTTGATCCCATTGCCGCCGCTGCCCTTGGTGATGTAGAGCGTATTGTTGAAGATGGTCATGCCGCGGAAATTGGTGTCTTTGCCCGGCTTGTCGGAACCAAAGAGCAAGCGCCCGATCATGCCGACGTTGGGAGGAGCGGGAGCAGTGGCGCCAGGCGTGAGCGTTTCAGAACCAGTGGCATTCACCAGTTCGATCCCGATTGGGGTGGTGCTGAGTTGCTTCTTGGATAAGTTGCCGCTGTTGTCGTTTCCAACCATGTAGTACTGACCGTTGCCACCCTTGATGGCGGCGCGGCCATTGTCGCCGCTGTAGGCGTTGCCATCCGTGATGGAAAGGCCGCCATTGGCGTCCACTTCGGCGACGGCGCGATAGTAAGCGGTGGGAACGACGGGCGTGCTGACAAAGCTCGAGATGACCGGGTTGGTCGGGTCGCAGATGCCGGGAGTGCTGGAGGCGGAGACGTCCACCAGATTGGGAGCGGTGGGAGAAACAGGAAAACCACCGCAGCCGGGGCCGCCCTGATAGCCCATGAACGTGATGGACCTTCCGTCAATAGAACGGTTGAGGGCCAATTCGGATTTCGAACTGAAGCTGGTGACCATCTGATTGGTAGGGATAGGTAGCGAGCCGAAGAGTTTGCCGTTGGTGGAGAGGTTGTCTAGGAAGATCGGAGAGGAGACGCCAAAGCTGCCATCGGAGCCGGAATTGTTCCAGACGTTGTGATTGTCGGAAAGGTTCGGGGCTTCGCCGTTGTCGACGGCGACTCCGCAGGGGACGGTGACACTGGTGGTGCCGTTCGAAGTGGTGGGAACGTTGACAACGGAACTGCCATTGGCGCCGCCCGCGCAGCCGCGGGGCAAAGTTTCGCCGATGGTGACGGTTGAGGCGTCGCCGACGTAAACGCTGCGGCTGAGCACTAAACTGTCTGGCGCAAACTTGAACTGATTCGACGAGCGGTTGTCGCCCGCGGAAAGATTGCCGATCGCTGTCGCCGCCGCCAGCGCCAAACCTGCCGATGCAACTAAGAAAATCTGAATACGTCGTTTTTTCACGTGTGGACTCCTCCAGGGAGCCTGCATGTTCGCACACCGAATGAACGGGAGCTTTGCAGGTTTGTTAAGAGTCTGTGAACCTCGGATGGCAATCCGTCGAAGTCCAGTGAGTACTGGCCATCGGTCGAAAATTCTCGGGGGCGGTCAGGCCGCCATTTGCGTGGGAATCCACCAACTGTTGCCGCAGGGGTCTGTTACGTCGGCGAAGAGGTCCAGGATGATAACAGAACCGGCAGATTCATTTCAGAAGTTCCGCGCCGCGGGCGACGAGATCTTTCTTCAGGTCGTCCTGAATCGGTTTCTCACCGAGCCAGATTGCGAAGATGGCGGAGGCCAGGGCCTTGTCGTTGATCGCCGGCTTATCGACCGCGGCGACTTTGGTCTCGAGGCCGACGCCGGGCGTCCAGCCGATCTTCAATTCCTGTCCGGAGCGGATTTCGGTGAAGTACGCAATCCACTGGTCACTTTTCACGCCTGAGTTTTTGAACGTGTCGCTGAAGGCATCGCGGATCTGTTCTCCGCTGACGTTGCGAAGAAACTTCATGACGACTTTCTTTTTGAAATCGCCGGCGACGAGCTGCCGGTAGAGTTCCGGCGTGCCGGCCTTGCCTTTCAGCGGCCCTGCGATCGCGGAGTCGGCGACGTAGAGGCCGATCGCGTAGATCTTTATCTTCGCAAAGGTCTTCGTGCGCAGGCCGACTCCAAGCAGCGAAGTGTCGCCATCCTTTGCAGCAAACTTTGCGCCGGATTTCGGTTCGGCAATGTCCTGAGCAAACGCAGGAACCATCATAGAAAGAGCAAATAGGAGAACAAGCAAACGATTCATGGGTAATCTCCGTTTCGGCTTGAGCCTAGCACATGCACCGTGGCGGGGCGCGTTACTAACAGTCGATTATTTTCAAGCGCCGCAGGAACTGAGGATTACGGAGTCTTCTTGCTGGCTTTGAGTAGGATGATATCGGCGGTGCGATTGCCGCGAGCGAGGATCAGGGTTCTGCCGTCGCCGGACCATGCGAAATTGTAGATGAGCCCGGAAGGGAAATGTGTGTATTGCTTTGGCGGACCGCCGGAGAGCGGCTGGCGCCACATATCGGAAATGCCGCCTCGCGTCACCGGGAAGTCGATTCCCTTCCCATCGGGGGCCCATCCGTAGCCGCCGGCACCGATCATTCGTTCGAAGGAGTACTTCAATGGCCCTCCTTCGAGTGACGCAACGTTTACGCGGATGCGGGCCTGCAAGTGGATGGGATCCTGATAATTATAGAGAACCAGCTTGGAGTCGCTGGAGAGCCAGGTAAACCCCAAGGGAAGGTTGGGCAGTTGCAGCGGGCGGGAAGTTCCCCCGTTGATGGAAATCATAAAGGTCGCAACTTCGTTTGTGTCCTGGTAAGTGACCCACAGTCCGTCAGGAGAGCAAAGGGGAATGGCAATGGATTTCTCGTGCGTTAATTGGATGGGGTTTTTACCATCCGCATCCATGCGCCAGACGTTCGCCTCCTCGTTTTCCACTTTTCGGTAGACGATGTGTTTGCCGTCGCCGCAACCGGACGCAAAACCCACATGCTGGTCACTGGCTGCCAATTGGGTTGGACCGCCGCCCTCCACGGAAATGGAAAACAGATCTCGATTGTCGGTCTGATAAAAGAGGCGATCTTTCCCGAGCGAGGTGACGTAGGCAATCGGAACACCGCCAGAGGAGATTTGTTTCGCGCGAGCAGAATCCCCCGCCGGCAGCGCCCACAGATCCGAAGTGCGGTTGTTCTCGATGGTGGCAAGCGAAGAACCGTCCCTCGAAAGGTCCAACCAGGCGAGACTGTAGTTGGTGAGGTCGTTGGAAAGGCGATGCGCTTCACCCGCGGGAAACGAAACGGTCCAGAGTTGGCCGCGAGTGGCCGGGCCCTGCTCGCGAATGGGAATAAGCAGAGCGGAGCCGTCCGGCAGCCAATGAGGCAAGCCTAACTCATCGCGCGTGGAATAGAGCGAACGGACCGAGCCATCAGCGGGCGACACTGCATACAAAGTTTGCTTATTGGCCGCCTCATAGACGGTGCAGACGAGAGTCTTACCGTCAGGAGACCACGCGGGACGAAGCATGGAGAAGGGGTTGACGCCGCCGCCCTTGCTGAACAGGAGGTGCTCGCCGGTGCCATCGGTATTCGCGAGCAGGAGATTCACGCTTCCCTTGTCCGGCATACCCCGCAGGAAAGCGAAGCTCTTGCCGTCGGGCGAGAAACTGATACCGGTGTCAATGTCGCGAATGATCTCCGTGGGCGAGCCGCCGAGGACGGGCATTTTATACAGCGAGCTGAAAAGATTGTTTTCCTTGCTGGAGGCGGTGAAGTAAATGTAGACCCCGTCGGGGGAAAAAGTGAGGCCGTAGATAACGATAACCTCCGGAGGGAGCACTTGTACGTCGCTGCCGGTAGCGACCTGGCGAACCATGAGGCTTTGCTTTTCACCGTCAGTCAAGACATAGACCACGTACTGGCCATCGGGAGAAATGGCGACGCCGGAGGCTTTGCCGCTCTGAGTGAGCTTGGTGATTTCCAGATCCTGCAGATTCAGGGGCGCTTTGCGATTGCCAAACTTGTAAAAGCCAATGCCGGCGATTGCCAGAACGACCAACCCGCCGATCAGCCCGATCAGAGCACCCTTGCTGCGCGCCGGGGCGGTGGGCGGAATTGTGCTTCCGGAGCTCGCAGCAGCAGCGACGACGCCGGAAGAAGGGGCTGGAGCACCGGAACCGGAGGAAGAAAAGGGTGTGCCTGCAGGTTCGGTGCCTGCAGCGACCGGAATACGTGAGGAACTGGTGTCGCGTTGGAGGCGTTTCAGGTCCGCGCGAATGTCGGAGGCATGCTGGTAACGAAGAGCGCGGTCCTTTTCGAGGGCTTTGTTGATGATGCGTTCCAGATCTACGGGTAGGTCGGGATTCAGGCGGACCGGAGGAACGGGAGCGCGGTTTAGGATAGCGTCAAAAATGGTTGCGGTGCTATCCCCGCGAAAGGGGAGCTGGCCGGTGGCCATTTCATAGAGCACGGCGCCGAAGGAAAATAGATCGGTGCGGGAATCGAGATCCTTTGCGCGGGCCTGTTCCGGAGACATGTACGCAACGGTGCCGATAGTGCTGCCCGGACTGGTGAGTTGAGCGGTGTCCACACCTTGCGTGGCCAAGGTTTCAGTGGGTGCGCTGGCGGATTTTTCCGAGCCGACTTTCGCCAGACCAAAGTCGAGAATTTTTGCATGGCCGCGATCGGTGACGAACAGGTTTGCGGGCTTGATGTCGCGATGAACGATGCCTTTGGAATGCGCGGCATCGAGGGCGTCAGCGATGTCAATGGCGAGCGTGAGGAAAGTGTCGAGATCCATCGGGCGGCCGACGATGGTGTGTTTGAGCGTTTTTCCTTCGAGGCATTCCATGCCGATGAAGGCTTGGCCATTTTCTTCGCCGATGTCGTAGATGGTGCAGATGTTCGGGTGGTTCAGCGCGGAAGCGGCCTGAGCTTCACGCTGGAAGCGTGCAAGGGCTTGTGTATCTCGAGCCACATTTTCCGGGAGAAATTTGAGGGCAACGAACCGATGGAGACGGGTGTCTTCTGCCTTGTACACGACCCCCATTCCGCCTCCGCCGAGCTTTTCGACGATTCTGTAATGAGAGACAGTTTGACCGATGAGGGAGGGAGTATCAGGCATTCCCGCGCATTGTAAAGAGGGCGGCAGAGTAAGTCAACGAAGCCGGTGAGTTTGCTGAATTATCCGAGTTGCGTGGACATCCACCAGGTGTTGCCGCACGGGTCTTTGACGCCGCCGCGGAGGTCGGGGTCGCCTTGCTTCTGGACAGGTTCCTGAACGGAGACGCCGCCGGCGGCGAGGGCTCTTTTGTATGTGGCTTGCGCATCCGGCACGTAAACGTGGAGCCAGACGGGGAAGGCTGGGTAGGCACCGCTTGCGTCGGCGAGCATCACTACCGTGTCGTCGAGGCGAACTTCGGCGTGCATGATTTTACCGTCGGGGGCGTCGAAACGGCGGAGAGGTGTGGCGTCGAAGACAGATTTCAGGAAGTCGATTACGCGCTGCGCGTTGCCCGCGACGATGTAGACGGAAACGGAATTGTAATTTTCGGGTTTCCAGGTTGCAGTCATTGGGGGAGGCTCCTTCGGGTGGAAATCGTGGCGGGCCGAAGTGCGCCGCTACAAAGTCGCCCGCCTCGGAAGGCGGCCGCTACATCGGAAGCGCCAATCAGGAGATTGGCGTTCCCAGGGCTTGGCGGGCTGAAGCCCGCCGCTACTGCTCGTCTCCGCCGGAAAATTGCGAGAAGGCGTCGGGCGCGGCCTCCTCAAAACGCGTCAGGCGGCTGCGGAAGACGAATTTGAGTCTGTCGGTGGGACCGTTGCGCTGCTTGGCGATGATGATATCGGCCATGTCGCGTTCTTCCGGCGTCATATCCAGTTTTCCCCAGTTGGGGCGGTAGATGAACATGACCACGTCGGCGTCCTGCTCGATGGCGCCGGATTCTCGGAGATCGGAGAGCTGCGGCCCGCGCTCTTCGCGCTCCGGGGCGCGGGTGAGCTGGCTGAGGACGAGAACGGGAATCTGCAATTCCTTGGCGAGGCCCTTGAGGCCGCGAGAGATGCTGGCGACTTCTTCCTGGCGCGAGCTGAAGCGGCCGCGCGCGGTGATGAGCTGGAGATAGTCGACGATGACGAGCGAGAGGCCTTTGTCGCGCTTCAGGCGGCGCGCCTTGGCGCCAATTTCGAGCACGCTGGTGGAACCCGCGTCGTCCACCCAGAGCGGCGCAGAAGAGATTGTGCCGAGAGCTTCGGTCATGCGGCGCCAGTCTTCGCGGCTGAGGTGGCCGGAGCGGAATTTGTGCGCGTCCACCTGGGCAACGGAAGCGACCATGCGCTGCAGCAGGGATTCCTTGGACATTTCGAGGCTGAAGAGGGCAACCGGCAGGCCGCCGCGAATGGAAATGTTTTCCGCGAGGTTCAGCGCGAGCGCGGTTTTTCCCTGCGACGGGCGCGCAGCAAGAATGATGAGCTCCGAGGGCTGCAGGCCGGAGAGAAGCTTGTCGAGTTCGCCGTAGCCCGTGGAAATGCCGGTAACACTCTTCCCTTCCCGGAAGATTTTTTCCAGGCGTTCGAAATTGTCGCGGACGATGTCCTTGACCGGGATGAGGCCGGCTTTGACTCGGTCTTCGGCGATGGCGAAGATGCTGGACTCCGCGCCATCGAGGATGGCGTCGGCGCCGTCTTCGCCTTCGAAGGCTTGCTGCTGGATGTTGTGCGTGGCGTGGATCAGGTTGCGCAGCATCGCCTTTTCCTTGACGATGCGCGCGTAGTGCTCGACGTTGCTGACTCGCGGCACGCCATCCACGAGCGAGGCAAGATACGGCGCGCCGCCGGAAGCGTCAAGCTCGCTCCGGCGGTGCAGCTCTTCGGTGAGGGTGACGAGATCGATGGCCTGCTGGGCTTCGCCGAGAGCGATCATGCGGGTGAAAATATTGCGATGCTGGGGGATAAAGAAATCGTCGGGCTTCAGCGCTTCGACCGCGGCGTTGAGCGCGTTGTTATCGAGGAGGATGGCGCCGAGGATGGAACGCTCCGCGTCGAGGTTGGCGGGGAGAGGGCGTTCGAGGGTGGAATCAGCGGACATAGGGACAGAAAGGCCTTTCGCTATTTCGCTTTTCCTTCGCTATAGTTAGCACGGCTAGCGCGGGAAGGCAAGGGAAGATTTTATGCTCCGGCGGACGATTCACCCCGAGCCGAAGTTCTGAAATGCAGTGTGCGCGGAACGCGAGCGCGCGTCAATTGGAGTGCCTGTGAATCGTGAGGATAATGTCGGAAAACTTTCGAAAGGGATTGTGGCAAGATGCTGCGGCGGGAATTTGGCAAAGGGAGCGTGATCATGAGCGGAGTGCGGGAGCATTGGATGCGGAAGTGGAGAAAAACAAGTTGGCTGATGGTCGCAGTTGCATCCTTGTTGGTGAATGCGTGCGCCGCGCAGCAGGGAGCGCCCGATCCCCACGCGGCGGCCCGGGCGAATGCCGACCGGCAGGCGAAGGAGTGGATCGCTCGCGGGATTCCCGGTTTATCGCTGACCGTGGCCGTGGATGGAAAAATTGTGTACTCGGAGGGATTCGGTTACGCGGACCTAGAAGAGCGCGTGCCCGTCTGGCCGACAACCAAATTCCGCATCGGCAGTATTTCCAAGCCGCTGACGGCCACCGCACTGATGCAGCTTGTGGAAGCAGGGAAACTCGATCTGGATGCGCCGGTGCAGAAGTATGTACCGTCGTTTCCGGACAAGGGAGCGGTGATCACCACGCGGATGCTCGCGGGACACTTGGCCGGCATCCGGCACTACCAGGGCGAGGAGTTCAAGATTCAGCAGCATTACGGGAATGTGCTGGATGGGCTGAAGATCTTCGAAAATGATCCGCTGGTGTCCCCGCCGGGAACAAAATTCAATTATTCGAGTTACGGCTTCAACGTGTTGAGCGCGGTGGTGGAGTCCGCTTCCGGCGAAAATTTCCTGGCATACATGCAGAAACGCGTTTTCGACGCGATGGGCCTGGCGCACACGGTCGCGGATCAGAATGCGCAGATCGTGGAACAGCGCTCGCGTTTTTATGAAAAGGAAAAGGATGGAACGCTGGAGAACGCGCCCTATGTTGACAACAGTTATAAATGGGCGGGCGGTGGATTTTTGTCGACTTCGGAGGACTTGGTGCGCTTCGGGTCACAGTTGTTGGAGCCGGGGTTTCTGAGAGCGGAATCGCTGAAGCTCTTATTTACATCCCAAAAAACGAAGTCAGGCGAAGAAACGGGCTATGGGATGGGTTGGGGCATCGCAAAATCGCCGTCCGGGCGAGTGGTGTACGAGCATTCGGGCGGCTCGGTCGGGGGAACTTCGCAGCTGATGTTGTACCCCGAAACGCATGTCGTCGTGGCCCTGGTCACAAACCTTTCCAGCGGCGAATGGAAAGCGGCGGAAGTGGAAGCGGTGGCGGAAAAGTTTGAAAACGGGAAGAAGTAGCGCTCTGGACAGCTGCGCTAATAAAAAGAGGGCACCCGCCGCGGCGGGTGCCTATGGAATGCGTTGGATTGAGCTCCGCGATTAAACTTCTTTTTCGACGTGGACTTTGATTTCGGCCGTGACGTCGCGGAATACTTTGACAGTGACCGGGAATTCGCCGATGGACTTGATGGGATCGGCGAGTTGCACCTGGCGCTTGTCGACTTCGAAGCTCAGCTTCTTCAGGCCTTCGGCGATGTCACCGGTGGTCACGGAGCCGAACATCTGGTCATTCTCACCGGTCTTGCGGTGGAATTTGATGGAAACGCCGGTGAGCAACTCGGCCTGCTTCTTTGCGGCATCGAGTTCCGTGGCGGTTTTCTTTGCCAGCGACCCGCGAATGCGTTCGAGCGCCTTCATGTTGCCCGCCGTGGCTTCGATGCCGATTTTGTTGGGCAGCAGGAAATTGCGGGCGTAGCCGGGCTTGACGGTGACAACGTCGCCGCGGTGGCCGAGCTTTTCTACGTCTTCTTGAAGAATGATCTGCATGACTCGCTCCTGAATTCTTTCGAAACTCTTTGACTTCTCGACGGCTCGCCTCGGAAGGCGGGCCCTACGTGAATTTCTTACCCGTATTGGCCTGGCCGGTCTAAAGACCGGCCACTGCTTCGGAAAACCTGGCGACCTAAAGGTCGCCGCTACAAGTGCGCCAAAGAGCCGGCACAGGCTGAAGCCTATGCTACTGGGGCCTTGGGCGCTTCGACGGCGCGGGGGGCTGATGCGCCCGCGGCGCTGCCTGCGAACGGCAATAGAGCGATATTGCGGGCGCGCTTGATCGCCACGCCGAGCCAGCGCTGGTGACGCGCGCAGACGCCGGTCATACGGCGGGGCAGAATCTTGCCGCGCTCCTGCACGAACTGCGAAAGAATGTCGGCGCGCTTGTAGTCGATGAAATCCATCTTCTCGACACAGAACTTGCAGACTTTCTTTTTGCGGAAATACTGGCGCTTGCCGCGGCGCGGGCCGCCCGGACCGCCACCAGGACCTCCGGGGCCGCCTTCACGGCGTCCACCGCCCGGACCGCCTTCACGGCGAGGGCCGGAATGCGAATGTCCGCCTTCACGGCGAGGGGGACCTCCGCCTTCGGAGCGATGCGCGGGAGCGGACGGAGTTGCTGCGGCTGCGGGAGCTGCCGGGGCGTTGCCGCCTTCCGCGGCTGCCGGTCCTGAAGGGGGTGCGGCTTGCACTGGTTTCTGTTCCTCTGACATAACTTCCTACCTTTCCAATATGACAAATCTAAATTCGGTTCGGAACTTCTGCCGATCTGATAGCGCACGTTCGCTTACCACCAGAGGCCGGCCACTGCTTCGGAAATCGTGGCAACCTGAAGCTCGCCGCTACCTTGCTACGCGGCGCCGGCGGTTTGGTCAGCCGGGGCCGAGGGGACCGGCGGTTGCGTCACGCGGCGCGGACGGCGCGCGGCGCGCACCTCGCGCTTGTGCGAAAGCTTCTTCTGGCGCTTCAGTTCCTCGTCAAGGCGAATGGTTTGGTACTTGATGATCGAGTCCTGCACGCCGAGGCGCCGCTCGAGTTCGTGAACCAGCTCGCCGTGATTGGTGCGCACCTGCTGGTAGACGTAAATGCCTTCACGGTGCTTGGCGACCTTGTAGGCAAGCTTGCGCGTGCCCCAGTGCTCGGTCTTTTCGATCTTGCCGCCCTTTTCGGCGACGGCATGCTCGATGGTGGTAATGACTTTCTTGATTTCGTCTTCCGGCGTTGCCGGGCGGGCGATGAAAATCAGATCGTACAAACGTTCTTCCATGATGACCTCGTTTCTTCCTGTTCCGGGCGCTGAGCCCGGGAAAATCGTTGACTGCTCACCACCGTAACGGCCACCTTCAGCAGACTTGGCGACCTGAAGGTCACCGCTACTGAACCCAAGAGCGGGCCGGCCGAACGCGGCCCTTACAAAGCTTCTTCCGGCGGCGGGACGCGCCGGTTGTACTTGTTCATGGCGGCAGCGATTCCCTGTTTCAGAATCATTTCCACCGCGTCGCCCGCCGTGGCCACCATTTCGGCCGCTACTTCAAGGGCCGCTTTTTTCATCGGCCGAAGAACGTAGTCTGCCAAATCGCCAACCGGATGATCGGGTCCGCAACCGAGCCGCAGCCTTGCAAATTCCTGCGTGCCGACGACGCTGGTAACCGATTTCGCGCCGTTGTGCGTTCCCGCACTGCCGCGTTCCCCGATGCGAATCATGCCCCACGGCAGGTCGCGCTCGTCGAACATCACCAGCAAATCCTTGGGGCCCAGTTCGTACTTTTCCAGCAGGTCGCGAACGCTGATCCCGCTGAGATTCATGTACGTCTGCGGCTTGGCCAGGATCACTTCTTCCCCGGCCACTTTCCCCAACCCAACCAGCGCCTTGCCTTCGGGCCGCTCGACGCGGATGGAAGCGCGATTCGCGATTTCATCCACGGCGAGAAAACCGAGATTATGCGGCGTCCACTGATATTCCGGGCCAGGATTGCCGAGGCCGACAATGAGCCGCATGATTTTTGGCGCGTGCCGGGCGGAAAAGAACTACTTCTTCTTTTCCTGCTTTTCGGCAGGCTTCGCGCCTTCCTCGCCTTCCTCGCCTTCGACTTCCTTCTTGCCCTTCTTGATGACTTCTGGCTCGGCCGGAGTCGTGGCAACCGCCGCTTCGACCGGCTTCTCTTCCTCGGCACGCAACGTGACGACGTGAGAGAGAACCGTCTGCGGGTCCGTGACCAATTTCAGTTTCTTGGCGTCGATCGGAAGTTCGCCGGCGCGCAAGCTCTGGTTCAACGCCAGGCCGCTGACGTCCACCTTGAATTCGGTGGGGATGTCCGCGGGCAAGCACTCGACTTCGACTTCGCGGGTGACGACTTCATAAACGCCGCCCTGAACCTTCACGCCGGATGGCTCGCCGAAGGTGTGAACCGGAACTTTCACCTTCATGCGAACGTCCATGGCGATGCGGAGCAGGTCCACGTGGAGCAGATTGCCGGAGACTGGATCCACCTGCCAGTCTTTCACGATGGCGGGTTCCTGCTTGCCGCCCAGGTCCACCTGGAACAAGGTATTGTGTCCGGATTCGGAGCGGAGAATCGCGGTGACCTGTTTGGTGTTCACGGCGAGTGCGAGCACTTCGCCTTTTCCGCCGTAGAGAGTGGCGGGAACGCGGCCTGCGACGCGCAAACGCCGCGCTTCGTTTTTGCCCCGTGTTGCGCGGGGCGCGCCTTCAACAATGATTTGAGCCATAGCTTCTTTCCCTTCCTGAAATCTTTTCCGGCCATTACTGCCTGCCGGAAACCTTGGCGGCCTGAAGGCCGCCGCTACAAGTCCAAAACTTCACAGGCCAAAGCCTGTGCTACAGCATGAAACTCAAATAAACAGCTCGCTGATCGAAGTTTCCTCGTGAATCGAACGAATGCCGCGGGCGAGCAGTTCCGCGACACTCAAAATCTTGATTTTCTTGATGCCCTTTGCGGCTTCACAGAGCGGCACGGAGTCCGTGGCCACGACTTCGGTGATCTTGGACTTCACGATGCGTTCCACGGCCGGCCCGGAAAACACCGCGTGGGTGCAGGCGGCGAAGACCTGAGTGGCTCCTTCGCGCATCAGTGCGTCTGCGGTCTTCACCAGCGTGCCCGCGGTGTCAATGATGTCGTCGACGATCAACGTGCTGCGGCCTTTGACGTCGCCGATGAGGTTCATCACTTCGGTGACGTCCATGTCCACGCGGCGCTTGTCCACGATGGCCAGCGGCGCGTCGAGTTTCTTCGCGAAGGCACGCGCGCGCTCCACACCGCCTGCGTCGGGAGAAACAACGGTGAGGTTCGGCAACTTCATGTGGCGGAAATACTCGACCAGTACGGGTGACCCATACAGGTGATCGACGGGCACGTCAAAATAACCCTGAATCTGGGGCGCGTGAAGATCGAGCGTCAGGGCGCGGCTTGCGCCCGCTGTCTCAAGCAGGTCAGCGACTAACTTGGCTGATATCGGAACGCGTGGCTTGTCTTTGCGGTCTTGCCGCGCATAGCAGTAGTACGGGAGGACAGCGGTGATGCGCCAGGCGGAAGCGCGTTTGAACGCGTCGATCATCAACAGCAACTCAAGAAGATGGCTGTCCACCGGAAAGGAGCAGGGCTGCACGACGAACACATCGGCCCCGCGCACGTTTTCGAGAATCTGAAAATAAATCTCCCCATCGCTGAAGCGGTCGAGCTTGGCCTGGCCGAGGGGCACGTCCAAGTGCTTGCAAATCGCGGCAGCCAGCGCCGGATTGGCGGTACCCGTGAAGATTTTGAAACGCTCGTCGTTCACACGCTTCTCGCTTGATCGCCAGGTTGCGGCGATACATTGCTTCTTATCTGCTTGCCGAAAAGTGCAAGCTTGGCGACCTGAAGGTCGCCGCTACAAGTGCATTTGGGAGACGGAGAGACGCTGAGGATCAACCGACAATCGCGCTTTTTACCAATCGCGCATACCTGCTCCGCGAAATTGTCTCGCAGACGAAGGCTTGATCGTGCGGAAACCCGACAACGGCTCGGCGCGCCTTAGCTGGGCTCGGGAAAACTCCAAACACCGCCGAACCGCTACCAGCCAGCAAGGCTTCTGCAGCTCCTCGATGAAGCAAATCCCGTTTGATCTTGCCAAGACGGGGATGGCGCCGGAAAACTGCCGCTTCGAAATCGTTCGAAAGGGAGCCTTCCTGCGCGCTCCAACATAGAGCACAGAACCTGAATAGTTTATGGTTCGCGGCCGATTTTGTCAACGAAGCCATGTCCGGAGCATGAAGCCAGCGGTAGGCGTCGGGCGTGGGCACATGAATATCATTTGGCGACACGATCAGCAGGGTCAGCCGCGGAGCATCCGGGAGGGGGTAGATTTCTTCGCCCCTGCCGATGCCCAGCGCGGTCCCGCCAAACAGAAAAAAAGGGACGTCGGCACCCAGGCTTGCGGCGATGTCCATGAGCAGCGAGGTCTCCAGCTTTTGACGGGTGAACTGGAGATAGCCAAGCAGCGCGGCCGCCGCGTCGCTGGAACCTCCGCCCAGGCCGCGTCCAGCGGGAATGTTCTTCTGGAGGGTGATTTCGACGCCGGGGCGAACGCGGGTTTCACGCCGCAAGGCCTCCACGGCGCGATAGACCAGATTTTTTTCCAGGTCTTCCTTGGCAAGGGTTTCGTTGCCCTGGACTTGCAGGGAGATGCCGGGGCGGCGCGAGGGCCGGAACTCCAAAGTGTCATGCAGCCCGACGGTCTGAAAAATCGTGCGCAGTTCGTGATAGCCGTCCGCGCGCTTTCCCAGCACTTCCAGACGCAAGTTAACCTTGGCGTACGCAGGAATTCGGATTGTTCGCATTCACCGACTCAGGGTTTGGCGTCGGCAGGAGGAGTTTTCTGCGCGACACGATGCTTGTTCTGGCTGAGCTTCTTCTCCACTTCCGCGACTTTATCTTCTTCCAGGTCGGCTGGCAAGGCGCGGTGCCATTCGTTGAGAGACTTTTCCCATTCGGCCACTGCAAGTTCCGTGCGGCCTTGTTTCGCCAGGACGTCGCCCAGGTGTTCGCGAATCGTGGGATCGTGCGACTCCCGCTCAACGGCCTTCCGCAGCGTAAGCTCGGCCTGGTCGAGTTTGTTCTGCTTGTAGTAGGCCCAACCGAGACTATCGAGATAAGCGCCGTTGTAGGGTTCCAGATCGAGGGCGCGCTGGATCAGGTCGTGGGCTTCGTCGAGCCGAATGCCCCGGTCGGCGAGCATATAGCCATAGTAGTTGAGGACCATCGCGTTCTTGGGATTGACGTCGACGACCTTCTTGAACTCTGCCTCGGCCTTGTCGTATTGCTTCTGGCGTTCGAAAATAGCGCCCAGAATCAGCCAGGCCAATTCATTGTCGGCGGGCTGAACGGCAAGGGATTCGGCTTTGCGTGCGGCTTCTTCGGCTTCCTTAAAGCGGTGGCTGCGCTCGTAGATCTGCGCGTAATTCAAATAGGTTTCGCGATCGCCGGCGCCGCCTTTCAGGCCGGCTTGCAGGAGCTTGATCGCCTCATCGGGCTGCTGCGCTTCCCCGAGCATCATCGCCAGGCTGCTGCGGATGGAGGTGTCGTCGGGATATTTGGCAAGAGCTTCCTTGCCGGCTTGCAGTGCTTTCGCCAGGTCGCGGGCCTGGCGATAGGTGTCCATGACCATCAGGCGCGAGCGGCGGTCTTCTTCGTCGCCGAGATGCCCGAGTTCCTGAAAGGTGTAAATCGCCGCCTGGAAGTTCTGCGTGTCGCGATAAAGCATGCCGAGCTGCTGGTAGAGAATGGCCAGCGAGCGGCGGCGCGACGGCAACACCTTGGACTGGGCCTTTACGCCGGTGACCGCATCGGAGAGAACGCGAATGGCGTCTTCGAATCGTCCCTGCGATTCGTAAATCATCGCCTCGTTGTACATCACCTCGAGGCTTCCCGGAGCGTATTGCCGCGCCTTCACCAGATTTTCCTCGGCTTTATCGAGCTGGTGGAGTTCGCGATAAATTTGCGCGATGCGAAGGTAAGTGTCCGCGTCGTCGGGCAGCATGTCGGAAAGCTTCTGATAGGCAGTCAGCGCTTCGGAATACTTCTCCTCGGAAAGCAGGGTTTGGGCAAGCCCGCGAAGGTGGCTGATTTCTGCGGGGTCCAGATCCATGGCCTTGCGGTAGGCCGCTTCCGCCTTGGCGAAGTCGTGCGTCTGCGTGTAGGCGTCACCGAGGTGATCGTAAAGCGTGGCAGAGGGCGAACGGTCAATCATGCCGTTCAGCAGCGCGATGGCTTCCTCGGCCTTGTTCTGGTCCAGCAGCAATTGCGTGAGTTGCTCGACGCCGGAATCGTTTTCCGGATCGTCCTTCAAAAGATCGCGCAAGACGCTTTCGGCTTTATCCGGCTCGCTGTGCAACCGGTAAAGGCGCGCCAGCCAGATGGTCACTTCCTGGTCCGAAGGATCCAGCCGGTGAACGGCGTTGTATTCCTGGATGGCCTTCACGATGGTTTCGCTTTGGATATTGTTGCCGTTAATGTCGCCGAGGCTCCGGAGATAGACGAGGGCCAACAGGCGGTGGGTGGGCAGATCGTCGGGATTGCGTTTCAGGACTTCGTTGGCTTCCGTGACCGCTTCGTGGACGCGCTGCGCCTTCCAATACATTTCCGCCAGGCGCTCGCCAATAATGGGCGAAAGCGGGTCGACAGCGTAAGCCTTTTTATAGGACTCGAGCGCACGAGTGGCGTATTCGCCAGCGCCGGTCTGTTCGAACTGCTGCTCGTAGATGTGCCCCATAGTGAAGTTGTAGTAAGCGTCCGCGCGAGCGGCATTCTTGCGTACCGTAGACGGTTGCGCGGGAGCGGCATTCTGGGCCAGAGCGGGTAGCGCCAACAGGGAGGCGCAGAAAAGGGAAAGGGTCAAACGGTTTGGCGTCATATAGTTCGTTTTTTCAGTATCCCATGCGCCGGAAACGCGGTCAAAAGCGAAAAGAGGGGCGTTTCAAGGAGAGCCGGTACACAAGGGTAGGATGCGGAGGGCGGGGTGAGGGTTTCTGAAAAAAAGGGTTGACGAGTTTCCATACTTCTGCAATTATCGAAATATGAAGAAGGCCGATCCACTCCTCGTTACCCGCTGCGCCGACCGCTTTTCCGCTATCGGCGCCGAGCCGCGCCTGCAAATCGTGCGTTTGCTGCTCTCCGCCCACCCGACCGGCATGGTGGCGGGAGAGATTCAGGAGGAACTGGGGATCCCGGCTTCGACACTTTCGCATCACCTGGAAAAATTGCGCCAGGTTGGATTGGTTGACGTGCGCCGGGCAGGGACTTTTCTGTGGTACACGGCGAACACGGACGCGTTGCGCGAGGTGCTTGGGTTCCTTTACGAGGAGTGCTGCACGCGGAATCGAGCGGTATCGACGGAAGATTTTGTGCAAATTTCGAAGTAACGCCGGAGGAAACGATCATGAGCGAACCAAATATCCAGGAAGTGGTGAAAGAGAAATATGGGGCGGCGGCGAAGCAGGTTGCCGAAGGGAAGACCGCATGTTGCGGCGGCGGAGCGTCCTTGCGCGGGTGCGACCCGATCACGAAAAATCTTTACGGCGAAGCCGAGAAGGGCAGCCTGCCGGCGGATGCAGTGGCCGCGTCGCTTGGCTGCGGGAATCCGACCGCGCTTGCGAAGTTGCAGGCGGGCGAAGTGGTGCTGGATCTGGGCTCTGGCGGCGGCATTGATGTTTTGCTTTCTGCCAAGCGCGTCGGGCCAACCGGCAAAGCGTATGGACTGGACATGACCGACGAGATGCTGGCGCTGGCGCGGGAAAACCAGCGCAAAGCCGGCGTGCAGAATGTGGAATTCCTGAAAGGGGCGATCGAGAACATACCCCTGCCCGATAACAGCGTGGACGTGATCATTTCGAATTGCGTCATCAATCTCTCCGGCGACAAGGACCGCGTGTTGCGCGAAGCGTTTCGCGTTTTGAAGCCGGGAGGCCGGCTGGCGGTGTCCGACGTGGTGTTGCGCGGCGAGGTGCCCGCGGAAATCAGAAAGAGCATGGAGTTGTGGGTGGGCTGCATCGCCGGCGCGCTGCAGGAAACGGAATATAAGCAAAAGCTGGACGCGGCGGGATTCGATGCGATCGAAGTGGAGCCCACGCGGGTTTATCAGGTGGAAGAGGCGCGCGAATTCCTGCAAGCGGCGGGATTCGACGCGGACAAAGTGGGACCTGAGGTTAAGGACAAGTTCATGAGCGCGTTCCTGCGGGCGACGAAACCCGTAGGCACGGACTGCTGCAATTGAACTCCACCGCCATGCAACATCCTTACAACGTGCTGTTTCTCTGTACCGGGAATTCCGCGCGCTCGATTCTTGGGGAGGCGATCCTGAATCGTCGCGGCCAGCCTAATTTTCGAGCGTTCAGCGCCGGCAGCCACCCCGCCGGGCGAGTGCATCCTTACGCTCTCAAACAACTGGAATCGGCGGGCCTGGCGGTGGAAGGCTTGCGGAGCAAAAGTTGGGACGAATTCGCGAAGCCTGGTGCGCCGCAAATGCACTTTGTGTTTACCGTTTGCGATTCCGCAGCCGCGGAAGTCTGCCCTGTGTGGCCCGGTCAGCCTGTCACCGCGCATTGGGGAGTTCCCGATCCGGCCGGCGTTGTGGGTTCACCCGATGAGATCGCATGGGCGTTCCGGGATGCATTTGTGACGCTGGGACGGCGGATTGATCTGTTTTTGAGTTTGCCGATGGAAAAACTCGATGCGCTGGCCGTGAAAAAAGAAGTGGACCGGATCGGGCGGGAATAGACTTTTGTTGGGGATTTAGAAGGAAAGAGTTTTAACACAGAGAAGACTGAGGGAGAGCACAGAGGGCACTGAGGAAGCGGCAAACCTGGGAATGCCAACTCTGCTCCATCCCGCGCGTTTGGCGGGATGAATCTCCCGATTGGCGTTCCCAGGAGCTCAGTGCAGGAAATGCCGCATGTTCGTGAAGACCATCGCGAGGCCCAGGCGGTCGGCGGTTTCGATGACCTCGGAATCTTTCACGGAGCCTCCCGGCTGAATGATTGCCGTGGCGCCGGCTTTGGCAGCTTCTTCGACGCCGTCGGGAAACGGAAAGAAGGCGTCGGAAGCGACGGCGGTTCCCCGCAGCGGGTTTTGCGCCTTCATCACGGCAATCTTCACGGAATCGACGCGGCTCATCTGTCCAGCGCCCACGCCCACCGTTGCCCGGTCTTTGGCGAAGACAATGGCATTGGATTTCACGTGCTTGCAGACCTTCCATGCGAATTTCAGGTCGTCGAGTTCGGCAGCGGTCGGCTCGCGCTTTGTGGCGACTTTCAGTTCCTTGTCATGCAGATTGCCGAGGTCGGGCTGCTGGATCAGCACGCCGCCGAGAATCCGCTTCATCTGTAGCTCCTTGTCGTGGTCGAGCCCGCCCTGCGGCAAGTGCAGAAGTCGCAGGTTTTTCTTGGCGGCAAAAATTTCCTGCGCGCGATCGGCAAACCCCGGCGCCACGATGCATTCGACGAAGAGCTTGCTGACTTCCTCCGCGGTCAGCGCGTCCACGATGTGGTTGAAGGCAAGCACGCCGCCAAATGCGGAGACCGGGTCGCTGGCGAGCGCCTTCGTGTAAGCATCGAGCAGGCTGGATTGCTCCGCGGCGCCGCAGGGATTGTTGTGCTTGATGATGACGGCCGCGGGGCCTTCGAATTCGGCAACCAGGCTGCGCGCCGCTTCCAGGTCGACATAATTGTTGTAGGAAAGTTCCTTGCCCTGAAGCTGCTTCGCCGCGGCCAATCCCTTCGCCGGATGCCCCGCGGGGATGTAGAGCGCGGCGGCCTGGTGCGGATTTTCGCCATAGCGGAGTTCCTGTTTGCGGCGGAGCGTTATGTATACGCGTTCGGTGAGCGGGGCTTTCGACTGAATTTCCAGTTTTTCGGCGTGCACAGCCAGGCGCTCGAGGTTCATGGTGATGACGCTGTCGTAGCGCGAGGTGGCGCCGAAGACTTTGCGCGCAAGGTCGAGTCGCGTGGCAAGCGAGGTGTCGCCCTTGGCCTCGAGTTCCTTGGCGATGCGGCCGTAATCCGCGGGGTCCGTGACCACCGTAACACTTTCGAAATTCTTCGCGGCGGAGCGCAACATCGTGGGGCCGCCGATATCGATGTTTTCGACGAGTTCATCGGGCGGGAGATATTCCTTCGCGGCGGTGGCTTCGAAGGGATAGAGATTCACTACCACCAGATCGATCGGCGTGATGCCGTGGTCTTTCGCTTGTTTCAGGTCGTCGGGATTGTGGCGGCGGTAGAGCAGCCCGCCATGCACCTTGGGGTGCAGCGTCTTCACGCGGCCGCCGAGCATTTCCGGCCAGTTGGTGAAGTCGGAAACGTCTTTCACCGGCACGCCGGCTTCGCGCAGGAGTTTCGATGTGCCGCCGGTCGAGAGAATTTCGATTTTCAGCGCCGCCAGCCTGCGGGCAAATTCCACGATACCGGTTTTGTCAAATACGCTGAGCAGCGCGCGCTCCACAGCCATGTAGCCTCCAATGCGGGAAAGAACCTACCAGTTTAAGCGGAGGCGCAAAAAACCGGAAACACAGATCTGTGGGAAAAATTGCAGGGGAAAATCAGGACTTGACGAGGGCTTTGAGTTTCACCTGGCCGTCGACGGTTTCGACGACATACTCGACTTCATGGCAGTTCTTCTGTGTCTGGAGATCCTTGGTCTTTTTGCGCACGAATTCGTTGAAGCCGGCTCGCGTCATTTTGCCCATTTCTTCTCCGGCTTGCTGCTTGGCGCGGACAAAGGCTTCGTAGAGCTGCTCGACTTTGTCGGCTTCCTTCTCCGGCGCGGTGCAAACCACGCGGAAAACCTTGGCGGCTTCGGCGGAAGCGGAGGCGTTCGCTGCGGCTTGGGCCCTGGCGCGTTCGGCCTCAATGGCCTTGGCTGCAGCGCCGAAGTGGCGCTGCACTTTGCCTTCCTCGCGGTTGGCTGTGCGTTTGCGAAAGACGTCTTTGTACTTGGCGTAGGTTTGCGCCAAATTACCGAAACGAAAGCGCTGGCCGAACTTCATGTCGCCGCCGCGCTCGCCGTAGCGCTTGACGATCAATTCAATGCGCCATTCGATTTCGGTGGGAGGGCGCTTGCGGCCGCCACCGAAATACATGTCGTACTCAATCTTGAGCTGACGAATGTCGCGCTCGAGTGCCGAGAGATCCTCGTCAATGGTGGCCATGAGATGGAAATCCCCGAGAGTTCATCCTAGATTCGCGCCCAGCCGACGTCAACCTTGGCGCGGTGGCGCGCTGCGCATGAAACAATGGCCGGGGGAGCGTAGGACTGACCGTTCGTACAGTTGGCAATTGCGGGGCGATTCCCTGCTGTGCTCCAATGGCGGCATGCCGGAAAAAGCAAAACCCGCGTCAAGTGCGGACCAGACGGCGCTGCTGCGGCAGTTGCCTTCGGTGGATGAGTTGCTGCTGCGACCACGGGTGGCGGATTTGGGCGGGAAGCTGGACCGCGGATTCCTGGTGGAGCTGGTGCGCGGCGTACTGGCGCAATTGCGGCGGGAAATTGTTTCAGGCGACCCGGTCGAGGAATCCCAACTCTCCGTGGATGCGCTTGAACGGCGCGTTGTGGGGAGTGTCGAGCAGGCGCTGGCGCCCTCGCTGCGCGGTGTGATCAATGCTTCCGGTGTAATTCTGCACACGAACCTGGGACGAGCGCCGCTGCCGGCAGCGATTCTGGAAGAGTTCCGGCAATCCGCAACGCAATATTCGAATCTGGAGTACGACGTTGCCGCGGGAGCGCGCGGGAAGCGCGACGTGCACACTTCCCGGCTGATCGAACGATTGACCGGAGCCGAGGCGGCCATCGTGGTGAACAATTGTGCGGCGGCGGTGCTGGTGACGCTGGCGGCGCTCGCACGCGGCGGCGAGGTGATAGTTTCGCGGGGCGAGTTGATCGAAATCGGCGATGGCTTCCGCATTCCGGAAATCATGGAGCAGAGCGGTGCGGCGCTTCGCGAGGTGGGCACCACGAATCGCACCCGGATTTCCGACTACGAGAACGCGATCAATGAGAAGACTTGCGTGATCTTGCGCGTACATCCTTCGAATTTCACCGTGACCGGGTTCACGGAAAAGCCGGAAGTGGCGGAATTGATTGCGCTCGGCGAGCGCACGCGGCTGCCGGTGGTGGAGGATCTGGGGTCGGGTTGCCTGGTGGATCTTGCAGCGGTGGGGATTCGCGAGCCCACCGCTAGAGAGAGTGTGGAAGCGGGATTTTCGCTGGTGCTTTTCAGCGGAGACAAGATGCTGGGCGGGCCACAGGCGGGCATCATCGCCGGAAAAAAGGATCTGGTGCAGAAAGTGCGGCGGCATCCGCTGTTCCGCGCGCTGCGCGTGGATAAGCTGACGATTGCCGCGATGGAAGCGACGTTGCGCACGTATCTGAGCGGGGCATGGAACGAAATTCCGGCGCTGCGCATGATGCGGATGAGTATCGAGGACATTTGCATGCGGACAGACGGATTTTACAACGCGTTGGCGGCGAAAGTTGCCGGTGCCGATGCGGAATTGGAAATTGCGGACGGGCGCTCCCTTGTGGGAGGCGGTTCTACCCCGGCGCAATCGCTGCCGACGAAGGTGTTGCGCATCGCCAGCGCGCGGCATTCCGCTAGCGATTTGGAGGTTCGGCTGCGGTCGGGCGTCGCCGCAGCTCCTGTAATTGCCCGCATTGAAGACGACCGGCTGCTGATTGATCTGCGCACGGTTTTCCCGGAGCAGGATGCAGTTCTCGCGGAGGCACTAGCCCTGGCGCTGCGTTAGTGGTTGGCCCAAAACTGTGCGCTCGGCGGCGCCAACCCGCCGCAACTTCCCGGAAATATCCGAAAAGTGAAAAAGATGAAGATGATCAGCTTTGTGGTGCGCGGGAAAAAACTGACAGAGGTGCGGAAACCGATTCCGAAGCTGCGGCCGGGATGGGCGCTGGTTCGTGTGCGGCTGGCGGGGATTTGCAACACGGACGTGGAGATTCTGCGCGGATACCATGCGTTTCGCGGAACGCCGGGACATGAATTTGTTGGCGAGGTGGCGGGTGTGGCCGGAGTTTCCGCGGCAACGAAGAAGCGGTGGGTAGGCAAGCGCGTGGCGGGCGAAATTAATGTCAGCTGCATGGCGTACGGAGTTCGCCCACTGTGCGGTTTTTGCAAGCGCGGTCTGAAAACGCACTGCGAACGGCGGACCGTTCTGGGGATCGTGGCTCACGACGGGGCGTTCGCGGAATACCTGGCGTTGCCGCTGGAAAATCTACAAATCGTGCCCGCGAACGTGAATAATGAAAAGGCCGTATTTATCGAACCGCTTGCCGCGGCGTGCCAAATACTTGATCAACTCGACATTCGAAAGTATCCCAGTGCGGCTGTCTTGGGCGATGGCAAGCTCGCACAGTTGATCGCGATGGTCTTGAAGGCCGCGGGTGCGCGCGTCGTTCTTTATGGAAAACACGCAAGCAAGCTGGCTTTGGCGCGAATGGCCGGCGTTGCGACGAAGATGGTCCGCGGCGATGCGAGCGATTTAACGCGCGTGAAAGACAATTTTCGCCTGGTGGTGGAAGCGACCGGCTCTCCAACGGGCTTGGCGCTTGCGCAAAGGATGACCGAGCCGCGCGGCACGCTGCTACTGAAATCCACGTTTCACGGCGCGGCGCCCGTGGAAACTTGGCCCATCGTCGTGAAAGAAATCACCGTCGTCGGCTCCAGATGCGGACCATTCGCCAAGGCAATCGCGCTGCTTCGCTCCAGTAAAGTCGATCCCACGCCGCTGATCTCCCGGACCTTCGCGCTGAAAGACGCTCCCGCTGCAATCAAGCACGCCCAAAAGCGCGGCGTCATGAAAGTGCTGCTGAAAAATAGTTGATTACAGACGGTTGATGCAGGACGCGACGCAGGCGGCACCGAAGCCGTTGTCGATGTTCACCACGGTGACGTTGGAGGCGCAGGAGTTCAGCATGCCTAGCAGCGCGGCGACGCCGCCGAAGCTTGCGCCGTAGCCGGTGCTGGTTGGCACGGCAATAACCGGAATGCCGACGAGACCGCCGACCACACTCGGCAGGGCGCCTTCCATTCCGGCGACACAGATAATCACTCGCGCCTCCGTGAGATTCGTGCGGTGCTCAAGTAAACGGTGGATTCCCGCGACGCCAACGTCGAAGAGCTGCTCCACGCGATTGCCCATCATGCGGGCGGTGAGCACTGCTTCTTCAGCCACCGGAATATCGCTGGTGCCGGCCGAAACGACGAGGATCGTTCCCTTCCCCGAAATTTCCGCGCTTCGCTCGATGGTGATCACGCCGGAGAGCGCATGAAATTTCGCGGCGCGGCTGACGCGCTTCACCGCGGCGAACATCTTCGCATCTGCGCGGGTGACCAGCACGTTGTGGCACGACGCTTTCTTCGTCACCATGGCGCGCACGATCTCCGCCACCTGCGCGGGCGTCTTGCCCTTGCCGAAAATCACTTCCGCGTAACCCTGGCGCAGCGCGCGGTGATGATCCACCTTGGCGAATCCGATATCTTCAAACGGCAGGTGTTTCATCTTGTCCAAAGCCGCCTCGGACAAGAGTTTCCCGGACTCCACCGCTTGCAAAAGTTTCAATAGTTCGTCGGATTTCATAGTGTTCGACCGCTACGCATCTTAACATCGGTGCGATATCCAGCCTAAGCTTGACTTGCCTGCAAGCCGCTGCGAGACTGAATAAACCGCACACAATTCCATGCCTTCGAACAAGGGACAAACGATTACCGTGGGTGTGACCGGAGCCAGCGGCGCCGTTTTCGCGCAAAAAACGCTCTCCATGCTGGAGGACGATCCGCGCGTGTCCCAGATTCACCTGGTGGTGACGGAGACCGGGCAGCGGCTCTTCGCCGAGGAGCTCCGCATCACTTCCGGTGATCTGAAGAAGCTGCCGGGACGCGTTCTGGGCCGCACGCCAAAAAAGATTGAGGTCCTCTCCAATAAAGACGTGGGCGCGTCCATCGCTTCCGGCAGCTACAGCGTGGACGCCATGATCGTGATTCCCTGCACCGTCGGCGCGCTAGCGTCGATCGCTTGCGGGATGTGCGACGACCTGATGGCCCGCTCCGCCGACGTGATGTTGAAAGAAGGCCGCAAGCTGATTCTTTGCGTGCGGGACACGCCGCTAAACAGGATTCACCTGGAAAACATGCTGCGGGCGCAAGCGGCCGGTGCGGTGATCATGCCGGTGATGCCTTCGTTCTATCACCTGCCGAAAACAATCGACGACCTGGTGACGCAATACGTCTGCCGGGTGCTGGCGCAAGCGGGGCTGCCACAGGAGAAAATGTTCCGATGGACGGGCAGTGGCGCATCGAAGAAAGCGGAGAGTTGAACGCATGGCCGGGCGCATTCGCACCATACTGGAAATGATCAAATTTGAGCACTCGGTCTTCGCGCTGCCGTTTGCGTTGACGGGCGCGCTGCTGGCGGCGCGCGCGACGCTGCACGGCTGGCCCACGGTGCGGCAGATCCTATGGATTGTGGTGGCGATGGTGGCGGCGCGCTCCGCGGCGATGACGCTGAACCGGATTGCGGATTTGCGCTACGACAAGGAAAATCCACGCACAAAGATGCGCGCACTGGCCACCGGAGCGCTCTCCGTTTCGTTTGCCTGGGCCTTTACGCTGCTTGCGGTGGCGGTGTTTTTCGTCGCGGCGTGGCAACTGAATCCGCTGGCGCTGAAGCTGGCCCCGCTGGCCATCGCCATTCTCTTCTTCTATTCCTACACCAAGCGGTTCACCAACTGGTCGCATCTCTTCCTGGGCTTTGCGCTGGGCATTTCGCCGGCGGCGGCGTGGATCGCGATTACCGGCGGGCTCGATTGGCGGATGCTGATTCTCTGCGGCGCGGTCACCCTGTGGGTTGGCGGTTTCGACGTGCTTTACGCCTGCCAGGACGTGGAGTTCGACAAGGACGCGGGCCTGTATTCGATCCCGAAGCGGTTCGGCATTGCCGGCGCTTTGCGGATCGCCCGGGTGATGCACATCGGCGTGGTGGCACTGCTGAGTTGGCTGGCGTACGGATTTGGGCTGCCCTGGCCGGCCTGGGTCGGAATCGCGGTGGTCGCGGCGCTGCTGGCTTACGAGCATTCGCTGGTAAAGGCTGACGACCTGAGCAAGCTGAACGCTGCGTTTTTCACCGTGAACGGCTATATTAGTATGTTGTTCCTGTTGTTCTGGGGCGCCGCAGCAGCATTATGGCGCGTTTGAAGGGTTCGATTTTTTCGAAAAGCGAATACAAGCAGCGGCGAAGCGCAATTCGCCCTCTAATAGATTGGGATGGCCGTGGCTGAACTGACGATTACCGACGCAACATTGAAACCCATCGCCGACAAGGTGCTGGCCGGAGAACGCCTCTCGTTTGAAGACGGCGTAGCGTTGTTCCGCTCGCCGGACCTGCTTACCGTCGGCTGGCTGGCGAACCATGTGCGCGAGAAGCGCCACGGCAACGTCACCTATTACAACGTGAATCGCCACATCAATCCCACCAACGTCTGCGTGGCGCACTGCAAGCTATGCGCGTTTGGGCGCGATCCCAACGCTCCTGGGGCATACACTTACGCGCTGGAAGAGGTCTACCAGCGCGCCTCGCAAGGCGTGCGCGAAGGCGCGACGGAATTTCACATTGTTGGCGGCCTGCATCCCGATCTTTCGTTCGACCATTTTCTGGAGATGATCAGCGGCTTGAAGCAGCGGCATCCCCACGTGCACCTGAAAGCGTTCACCATGGTGGAGGTGCACTATTTCGCGCGCATCGCAAAGCTGACCATCGAGGAAACGCTGCAGAAGATGAAAGATGCCGGCGTGGATTCCTGCCCCGGCGGCGGCGCGGAAATTTTTCATCCTCGGGTGCGCAAAATCATCTGCGACCACAAGGTGAGCGGGCGGATGTGGCTGAGCATCGCCAAGAAAGCCCATCGCATCGGCCTGCGTTCAAACGCTACAATGCTCTACGGCCACGTGGAAACGGTCGAAGAGCGCGTGGATCACCTGGTGCTTTTGCGCGAGGCGCAGGACGAGACGCACGGCTTCGTCGCTTTCATCCCGCTGGCGTTTCACCCGGACAACACGGCGCTGGCGTACATTCCGAAGCCGACCGGTTATGACGACCTGCGCTGCATCGCGGTGTCGCGCCTGATGCTCGACAATTTCGATCACATCAAGGCGTACTGGATCATGCTGACGCCGAGCATCGCGCAAATCGCGTTGCGGTTCGGCGCCAACGACATGGACGGCACAGTCGTCGAAGAAAAGATTTATCACGATGCGGGTGCAAAGACGTCGGAGTTCACGCCGCTCAGCGAACTGGAACGCCTGATTCGGGCAGCGGGGCGCGTGCCCGTCGAGCGCGACACCCTCTACAATCCCGTTGACCGCTCCAAGCTTCCGCCTATCGTGCCGGCGGCGCCGCTGGGCCTCGTGTCCCTCAGCCTGAACTCATAGCTCCGTGTTAGACTCCTGTTTCGGGAGGCGCCATGCGGCAAGTCATCCTTTATCCAGGAGAATCAGGCTATTGGGTAGCAGAGTGCCCTTCTTTGCCCGGATGCATCAGCCAAGGCACAACCAAGGAAGAAGCAATTGCTAACGTCCGTGAAGCAATTGAGGGCTACATTCTTGCGTTGAAAGGCGACGGCCTACCCGTCCCTGAAGAACGATTCGAAGCCATTGTTCTGGCGGTATGACCTCACTGCCCCGCATTTCTGGCAAAGAATGCGTTCGCGCACTCAAGAAGTCTGGATTTGAAGTAAAAAGACAGCACGGCAGTCACATCATCCTTCGTCGGGAGAATCTTTTTGCGCAGGTTGTAGTTCCCGACCATTCGGAATTGGACACCGGCACCCTAAGGGCTATTCTCCGGCAAGCAGGAATAGACCCTGACCAATTCCGGCTGCTCCTCTAGCTTCTCAAGTCCAGTACCATCCACAAATTTCTCGTAGCCATTCTCATGCGCCCGGTCGTCCTGGCTTTATAATTCAGCCAGGAGCAACTCTTGCGCACAATTCTTCTGCTGACTATTTCGAATATTTTTATGACGTTTGCGTGGTATGGCCACCTGAAGTTCCGCAACGTGGCGCTGTGGAAGGTCATCGTCGTCAGTTGGGGAATCGCCTTCTTTGAATACTGCTTCCAGGTGCCGGCCAACCGGATCGGCTCCTACGAATTCAACACCGCGCAACTCAAGACCATTCAGGAAGTGATAACCCTTTCGGTCTTCTCGATATTCTCGATCACCTATCTCGGCGAGCCGATGAAGTGGAACTACCTGGTGGGCTTCGCCTTCATTACCCTGGCGGCGTTTTTCATCTTCCACAAGTGGTAGAATTCTCGCCTGGCTGCATAACCACCCCCTGCCCTGGTGAATCAAAGCTGTCTGACCTGCAGCCACCAGTCAGCAATGAGGAGAAACCCATGCAACGCAAAGCTTCCGCAGTCTGGCAAGGCGATCTGAAATCCGGCAAAGGCTCCATTTCAACGGATAGCGGCACACTGAAAGAAACACAGTATTCCTTCTCCACTCGCTTTGAGAATGGCGTAGGAACCAATCCCGAAGAATTGCTGGCGGCAGCCCACGCTGGCTGTTTCACGATGGCGCTTTCCGCGCAACTGGCGGGAGCGGGAATGGTCGCGTCGAAGCTAGAGACCACCTGTACGATTTCGCTGGAGAAGGTGGGCGAAGGTTTCTCGATTACCAAGAGCCAGCTCGACCTGGTAGCCACGATTCCTAATGCCGACAAGGCCAAGTTTGACGCGGCCGTGAAGGGCGCCGAGACCGGCTGTCCCGTCTCCCGGCTTTTCAAAACGGAAATTACGGTGAACGCGCGCCTGGTCACCTCGATTTCCGCTTGAGCCTCGCGCCAGCCGCGATGAAAGAGGCAGGTTCCGCATGATTCTCGCTCCAGGTGTATTCATCGCCGGCTTCGTGATTTTTCTGATTGTGCTCTGGGACGCGTTTGAGGCCATCATCCTGCCGCGGCGCGTCACCCGGAAGTTTCGCCTTACCCGCTTTTATTTCCTGTTCACCTGGTCCACGTGGAAAATGTACGCACGGCTGATTCCGTCGAAAAAGCGCCGCGATTCGTTCCTCGGGTTTTATGGGCCGATTTCGCTTTTGTTTCTAATCGGGGTGTGGGCCGCCGGGCTGATTCTCAGCTTCGCCATGATGCAATATGGTTCCGGCTCGGCCCTGAGTCTAACGGGCGGCATGCCCAGCTTCTCCACGGATATGTACCTCAGCGGCACGACGTTCTTTACGCTTGGCCTGGGCGACGTGGTGCCGCGCTCGGGGTTTTCCCGCTTTCTGGTGGTGGTGGAATCCGGATTCGGGTTCGGGTTTCTTGCGGCGGTTATCGGGTACCTCCCTTTCATTTATGGCTCGTTTGCCAAGCGCGAGACGGAAATCGTGCTGCTCGACGCCCGAGCAGGCACGCCGCCCACCGCCGGCGAGCTCCTGTTGCGCCACACTTTTCCTGGAGGCCAGGAAGCGTTGCGCGACCTTTTTAAGGATTGGGAGCGCTGGAGCGCGGAGCTGCTCGAAAGTCATCTTTCCTATCCCGTGCTTGGGTACTTCCGTTCGCAGCACGATAATCAATCGTGGATCGGCTCGCTTACCGCGATTCTGGATGCTTGCGCGCTGACAATCTCCGGAATGGAAGATGTATGCTCCCGGCAGGCGCGCCTTACGTTCGCCATCGCGCGGCATGCGGTCACTGACCTTTGCCAGGTGTATTCCGTGGCGCCACACCCGCTGGAACAGGATCGCTTGCCACCCGAAGTGTTGCACCTGATCCGCGAAACGCTGGCGAAGCACGGGACAACACTTTCGTCGACGCACGAAGCGGATGAAAAACTTGCCGAGCTTCGCAATCTTTACGAGCCTTATGTTTACGCGCTTGTCGAACGGTTCAACCAGTCCCTGCCCCAATGGATCCCGGTGAGAAAATCGAAAGACAACTGGCAGACTACTGCATGGGCGAAGACTGCCGACGGTACTGCGGCTGCCGCGCTGGTTCACGACGATCATTTCTAGGCGGGCTGCGATTTTCGATTTTGGACTCGGTTTCCATTGCGGTTATCTTGTTGTTGCCCAAGCGATGATGGATTCATCTAACGATTTGGGAAATCGCACGCCTCGGGGGGATTCTTATGAAAGCAATACAAGTGCATCAATTCGGCGGGCCAGAAGTATTGCAATTGCAGGAAATCCCCACGCCCAAGCCGGGACCCGGCCAGGTGCTCGTGCGGGTGCACGGCGCGGGCGTGAATCCCTACGACACCTACATGCGCAACGGAACGTACGCGATCAAGCCGCCGTTGCCATATACGCCGGGCTCTGACGCCGCGGGAGTCATCGAAAGCGTGGGCGAAGGCGTCACCAGAGTGAAGCCGGGCGCACACGTTTACACCGCGAGAACGGTGAGCGGCGCCTATGCCGAATACGCATTGGCTCTTGAATCCCAGGTGCACGCTCTACCCGGGAATATTTCCTTCGCGCAAGGAGCGGGAGTTTGGGTTCCCTATGGGACTGCGCTCACCGCGCTGATTCACCATGCGCACGCGCGTCCGGGCGAGACTGTTCTGATCCACGGCGCCAGCGGAGGCGTCGGGACGGCCGCTGCTCAATTCGCGAGAGCAATGGGAATGACAGTCTTCGGCACCGCGGGAACGCAAAAAGGTCTGGAGCTGGTGAAAAAAGAGGGAGCGCACCAGGCGTTCAATCACGGCAAGGCGGGTTACGCGGAAGAAATTCTGCAAGCGACCGGCGGGCGCGGTGTGGATGTAATACTGGAAATGCTCGCAAACGTGAACCTTTCCGCCGATTTGAAATTGTTGGCGATGAACGGCCGCGTAATCATCATCGGCAATCGGGGAGAAATTAATATCAATCCGCGAGACCTGATGGGGCGGCGCGGCACGGCGAAGGGTTTTACGCTTTGGGCGGCGACGGAACCTGAACTGGCGGAAATTTTCGCTGCCATCGGGGCCGGCCTTGAAAATGGCACTCTGCGGCCGATCGTGGGCAAAGAGCTCCCGTTGAAAGAGGCCGCGAAGGCGCACGTGGACGTCCTCGCTCCCGGCGCGCACGGCAAGATTGTGCTGGTCCCTTAATCCGGGATTTTCAGCCCCATCCGAAAACACGAAGCACAATCCCCGCGGCGGCTCCGCCGAGCACCAGCCACGTGGAATTCACTTTGTAACGGAAGACCAGGACACCGCTGAGCACGGCCAGAATCACCGCCGGAATATTCACCAGCGCGGCTCGCCCAAATTGCCAGCCCACGAAGGCCATCAGCGCCACCGCCGCCGCGTTCACGCCGTCCAGAAACGCGCCGGCCAGCGGTGACTTGCGGAGCTTCGGCAAAAACCCGGACGTGATTCCGACGTAAACGAATGCTGGCAGAAACATGCCCAGAGTTGCGAGCGCCGCGCCCTTCCAACCGGCGAGGATGAAACCAATGAAAGTGGCAACCGTGAAAAACGGCCCCGGCGTCGCCTGGCTGACGGCCACCGCATCGAGCAATTGCGCATCGGTCAACCAGTGAAGTTTCAACACCAGGTCGCCGCGCAGGATGGGCAGGAGCACGTAGCCGCTGCCAATCAGGACCGCGCCGATTTTCAAAAAGTAAAAAAAGATCGGCAGCACACCCAGCGCTCCGCCCATGGCGCTGGTTCCCAGGCCGAACCAGGCGCCGAGAGCGGCGCGGTTGCTGGCGAGCCGCTTCCCTTCGCGAAGGATCATCCAGAGAAGTCCTGCGCCAATCAGCAGCCACACCGCGTGAACTCCCACCATAGCCAGCAAAATGACACTCACAGCCAGCGCGGCGAGAGCCACATGGCGCAACGCCGTTTTTCCGAGGTTCCAGACGGCTTGGGCTACAAGCGCCACAACCACCGGCTTGATGCCGAACAACAACCCAGCCACCTGTGGCAACGCGCCGAATTTCATGTAGGCCCAGGCAAGCCCCGTCACAAGGGTCGCCGCGGGCAGGATAAAACACGCGCCGGCAACGATCAGCCCCGCCAGCCCGGCGCGAATTTCGCCAAAATAGATCGCTAACTCCGTCGAACTCGGTCCCGGCAAGAGGTTCACCGCGCCGAGCAGGTCCAGAAACCTCTCCCGGGTAAGCCACCCGCGGCGGCGGACAAATTGCTCCTCCATCATCGCCACGTGCGCTGCGGGTCCGCCATAAGCGATCAACCCGAGGCGCAGAAATTCCCGCGCGACTTCAGCTAGACTTCCGCGTTCCTCTTTAATCGTGGTGCTATCCATTGATATCCCTAGACCAGAAAATTGTGCTCAAGCTCGAAATCGTAATTTTCGCAGCAGCCACCCGCCGACAAGCAAGCCGTAGAACGGTGCGTACACCAGCCACTGCATCAGCGGATCAAACTTGAATTGGCCGAGAATTCCGTAGCCGATCAGCACGTTGTAGGACAGGAATTGCAGTACGGTCAGCAACAGCCACGCGGGATTCGGGAAAAAACAAAGCAACGGCACGATCCACGTGAAATACCACGAATAGCCATTGGGCCAGAACGCCAGGCTGGTGCCGACGAGCAGGTATGCGGCACGAGCAGGTTCGGCGCGTTTCCACGCAAGCCATAGCGCCAACCCCCAGATCGCGGCGGCGCTGGCAAGCGCAGGGATTCGGGTTCCGCCACCGGTCAGCCAGTCGATCACGGTGTACAAGCTGGCGTGATAGTTTTTCCAGTTTGCTTGGTAATGGGCGAGGTTCGCACGAAACTCTCCCATCCCATCGATGTAAGGCAAAGTCACGAGTAAAGCTACTGTCCCCGCGAGCACTGCTGCCCACCAACCCGAGCGCTTCTCAGGCCAGCCCGCGCGACGAATCCACACCGGCAGTAGCACCGCGGGGAAAACTTTGGCCATTGTAGCTAAAGCGATCGGGACGCTGGCAAGTGTCGGGCGTTTTTTCAGAAGCGCAAGTCCACCCACAATTCCCAGCAGGGCCAACACATCGTTGTGGCCGCTGCCGGCAAATTCCACGATCACCAGCGGATTCCACGCGTAAATTGCAACGCGAAATAGTCGATCCTTATCCTCGCGGAACATCCATGCCAGGAGCAACAGCACCAGGACATCCGCCGCCGCAAACGGCACTTTGAACGCCGTCGGCCCCGGAAACACCTGCCAGGTCGCGCGGTAGAGCAACTCCGTTGCCGGTGGGTAGATCGTCGGCGTCTCCCGGCCCGGCATGATTTCGTAAGAGTGGTCGCGCAGGTAGGCCAAGCGCGGGTCCTGGGGCGCAACGGCATACGGATTCCATCCGTTTGCCTGCACCTTCGCGTCCCAGCGGTATCGCTGCAAATCGTCCGAGAGGGTGGGCAACATCGGCCAGAGCGTAGCGCGGAACACAAGCGCGCAAAAAATGAGTAAAATGAATGAAGCGCGCGATGCCGGTGTTCGTTCGAAAACATATAAGGCAATCAGGTAAACTAGGCCCGCGGCCAGCGCGAGAACCATAAACGCAATCGCGTGATTTTTCAGGTAGCAAAGGCTGTGTATCCGCAGGTAGAGCGCTTCCAGCAGCGCTCCCGCCGCCAGCAGGGCGGCAAGCTTCAAATTTTCAGTTTGAGTTTCGGAAGACATTCGGAGAGGCACGCATCTTGTTGAACTTCGCTCCACTTCTGTTCGCAGCGTTTGTCCAGGGCGGCTTCAGCCACTACTGGCACAAAATCACGGACAAAACGTTCACGGGAGTCTACAACGCCAACATGTTCGACCTGGCGATGATGATTCCCTACTTCATCGTGCTGTTCATGCTGGCGCTTTACGGGCTGCACCGCTATGTTTTGCTCTACGATTACTTCGCGTATCGCAAGAACATTCCCCCGCCGCCACCGCCCGTGGAAAACTGGCCCAAGGTTACCATACAGCTTCCGATCTTCAACGAACGCTATGTGATCGAGCGGCTGGTGGACGCGGTCGCGCAGTTCGACTACCCGCGTGAACTGCTGGACATCCAGGTGCTCGATGATTCGACGGATGAGACCCGCGAAGTGGCCCGCGCCTGCGTGGAACGCCACGCGATCCAGGGATTGCCCATCGCCTATATTCACCGCACGAATCGCGAAGGGTTCAAGGCGGGCGCGCTGGAAAATGGCTTGAAGACCGCGAAAGGAGAATTCGTCGCGATCTTCGACGCGGATTTCATCCCGCAGGTCGATTTTCTCAGGCGCACCGTGCCCTATTTTCTTGACCCTGCGACCGAAGGCAAAATCGGAATGGTGCAGACCCGTTGGACCTACCTCAACAGCGACTATTCCCTGCTCACTCGCGTCGAAACCATTCTGCTCGACGGCCATTTCGTAATCGAGCACGGAGGGCGCTCGCGTCGCGGCACTTTCTTCAATTTCAATGGCACTGCCGGTGTTTGGCGCCGCGCGGCCATTGATGCCGCGGGCGGCTGGGAACACGACACGCTTACCGAAGACACCGATCTTTCCTATCGTGCGCAACTTAAGGGCTGGAAATTTCTCTACCTGCCGGAGATCGAGTGCGCATCCGAACTTCCGGTGGACATGAACGGTTTCAAGGCGCAGCAGGCGCGCTGGGCCAAGGGCCTGATGCAGACGGCCAAGAAAATTCTCCCGAAGGTATTCAGAGCCGACGTTCCGTTTTACGTGAAGTCGGAAGCCTTCTTTCATCTCACCGCGAATATTTCCTATCCGCTGATGGTGCTTCTCTCCACGATGTTATTGCCCGCGATGATCGTGCGCTTCTATCAGGGTTGGTTTCAGATGCTGGTGATCGACCTGCCGCTTTTCCTGGCGTCCACGTGTTCCATCTCCAGTTTCTACCTCGCGGCGCAAAAGGAGTTGCGTCCCAAAACCTGGCTCACCACTTTTTTGTATATGCCGTTTGTGATGGCCACGGGCATCGGCATCAGCGTGCGCAACGCCCAAGCCGTTCTGGAAGCCATCGTCGGGAAGAAATCGGATTTTGCGCGCACTCCCAAATTCAAGATCGAAGGCAAGTCGGGCACGTTTGCCGCCAAGAAGTATAAGAACAAGGCCGGCTGGATGCCGTATTTTGAGGTCGCCCTGGGCCTCTATTTCGCGTTGACCGTTGTGTACGCCATCATCAACGAAAACTACGCCACCGTGCCATTCCTGCTGCTCTTCGTCTGGGGATATCTCTACACGGGCTTCATGTCGCTCAGCCAGTCGTGGTTCGCACACCTTCGCTTCGGCGTGAATGCTCCGGAAATGCGCCCGGCCTCCTCCGGCGCTCCGGGATTCTAATTGTTCGATGTGGTTGCCGACCTAAAGGTCGGCCACTACATAACGGCCCACATTCCGGCTTTTCGCCAAACAGTTGTTTGATAAAATGCAGGAATGGCCATCCAACGCGAACAACTGGAAGCGGACGTACTGATCGTCGGCGCCGGCCCGGCGGGGCTCGCCTGCGCGCTGCATATCGCAAACCTGATCAAGCAGCACAACGCCACCGGCGCCAAACCCGAACTCTCCGCCGAAAACATTTATGTCCTCGAAAAAGGCCGCGAGATCGGCGCGCACCAGCTTTCCGGCGCGATCATGAATCCCAAGGCGCTCGCCGAACTGGTTCCGGACTTTCAGAAAACCGCGCCGCTGGACACGCCCGTCACCGAATCCGCCGCGCTTGTGTTCACCGAGAAATCTTCATACCGCATTCCCGTCACGCCGTTGCCGTTCAACAACGCCGGCAACTACGTCATCTCTCTCAACAAGCTGGTGAAGTGGATGGGTGGATTGGTCGAAAACGCCGGAGTAAACCTGTTCAAGGAATTTGGCGGCGCGGAGCTGATTTACGAGGGCGACGGCATCGCCGGCGTCATCACCGAAGACAAGGGCCTCGACAAGAACGGCAAGCCCAAAGACAACTACACCCCCGGCTACGAACTGCGCGCCAAAGTGACGGTGCTGGCCGAAGGAACGCGCGGCTCGCTGACCAAGCAACTCGTCGCGAAAAAGAATCTGGACAACGTCAATCCGCAGAGCTACGGGATCGGCATCAAGGAACTTTGGGACATTCAGCCGGGCAAACTGAAGCCCGGCTACGTTGCGCACACGCTCGGCTGGCCGATTTCCACCAAGATGTATGGCGGCGGCTGGATCTACGGCCTCAGCAACAACCGGGTTTCGATCGGACTGGTCATCGCGCTCGAATATGAAAATTCGCGATTCGATCCCCACGCCGCGTTTCAGACCTGGAAAACGCACCCCCATGTGCGCAACATTCTCGAAGGCGGGAAACTGGTCCGCTACGGCGCGAAATCTCTTCCCTACGGCGGGTGGTACGCAATGCCGCGCAATTATCTTGATGGAGGACTGATTGTCGGCGACTCCGGCAGCTTTCTGGATTCGCAGAGGCTCAAGGGTGTCCACCTTGCCATGAAGAGTGGCATGCTGGCCGCCGAAACCATTTTCGAGGCGCTGAAGAAGGGCGACTGCTCCGCCAACACGCTGCAGCTCTACAAAGAAAAAATCGACAAAAGTTACATCAAGGAAGAACTTTGGAAGGTGCGCAACTTCCACCAGTCGTTTCGTAATGGGCTGCTCGATGGATTCTTTTACTCCGGACTGCAGGAAATCAGCGGCGGCGCCGGCATCATCGACCCGATGCACGCGCACGCGGGCCACGAAGCCTACCGCCAGATTTTCGGACGTCCCGCGCCGGAACGGTTCAAGGGCGACGGAAAGCTCACCTTTGATCGCCTGACCGACGTCTATCACTCCGGAACGCGCCACGACGAAGATCAGCCGTGCCACCTGAAGGTGCAGGACCTGAACATCTGCGCGACCCGCTGCGTGGAAGAATTTGGAAATCCCTGCCAGTATTTTTGCCCGGCAGCGGTCTACGAAATGGTAAAAGAGGGCAACGGGCAGAAACTGAAAATCAGCGCCGCCAACTGCGTACACTGCAAAACCTGTGACATCGCCGACCCCTACCAGATCATCGACTGGGTCGTTCCCGAAGGCGGCGGTGGCCCCAACTACGAGGGCATGTAGCGGTCGCCTTCTGAGGTCCGATTCTTGGACCCCGGCTGCTTCTGCGGGGCGGGCGCCTTTTCGCAGCCCGATAGTAAGCGGACTTTTCGCGACCCGGGTCAGGTGGAAGGTGACCAAAGCTTGCGGAAATAAGTTTTCACGCGGCTCCAGGTGGAATCTTCCGTTGGTTTTTGCGGCGTTGGCGGTGTTTTCACCGATGCGGGACCACTCCCCTGTGCCACCACAGGATCGCCATCCACGCGCCCCTGAAAAATCAGCGTGGGGCGCACGCGCACCCGGCGCACCAGGATAATCAGGTTCGGGTCGAAATCGGACTGGGCCTTCGACTTGGCGTCGTAGTGCAGCGGCGGCATGAACACCTGGTACACGGGCCCGTCGGACTGCTCCGATTGAGCGGGATCTTCTTGCGGCGCCGGCGATTTTATTTCAGCGCCTTTTTTCTTGAGGTCTTCTTTCGTAGCCAATTGGCTTATTTCTGTCCCCGTGGTCATGGGTTTCATCACGGACTGCATCGCGCAGGCGCAGTGCCCCTGTGCGGGCCGCAAACTTTCGACTTGCCCGTTGGCCAGGGTGACGTCGCCGCTTTGCGGCACCAGCACGCTTTGCCCCGTCAATTGCTGCTCGATTCGCACTGCCCCCTTATTCGCGCGGATGCACATGGCCCCGGCGCTATCGAGGCCGACCAGGATGTCCTCGGCGCCATTCCCGATCGAAATCGGATGCGCCTGGATTTGCGGAGTGTAAATGTTGAGCGAGACCTCGCTGCCGATCGCTGCGTGAATGGTGCCCGAATCGAGCGCGAGAGTGATTGCTCCGCCGGCCTTAAGCATGGAAAAATGCGCCGGGCCGCAGATCATGATCTGCCCGCCTTCCACAAGGTCAATGCGCGCCTGCCCCGCCTTCACGTGAACGTCGCTGCCGCTTCGCAGAATCGTCTTCACCTGTCCGCGCACAACCTCCACGCTCATCGGCCCATCTACGGTAATGGCTTCGCCTTCGATGACGCCGATCGCATCCGCGGGCGGATTGTCGGCGTGCGCGACGAGTCCAGCGAAGCAAGCAGCGAACACGGCGGCGCAGCCCAGAAAGCTGGCGATGCCACGTGATATCCGGTTACTGGCCGCGCTTGTCACTTACGGTGATCTCCATCGGGGCGGGAGAATAGGGGACACTCTATATACTATAGGAAGATGGAAAACCGCGACATACGAAGCGAAGAGCCGGAAACAGCTGTCAGCGCGCATTACGATACACGACTGCCAGACTTGCCATGGAAGAGGCGGATCCAGATTCCACTCATCGCGGCGGCTGTCTACAGCGTGATTCGCCTGCTGGGGCCCACGCTGCGCTTTGAAACCGCTGGGCGCGCCAGGGTGGATGAGTTCCTTGCAAAGGAAGAGCCTTGCATCTGGGCTTTCTGGCACCGGGTGATCCTGCCGATTTCGTGGTATGCGCGGAACCGGGAAATTGTGGTGATGAACACCACGGCGTTTGACGGCCAGTGGACGCGAAAGGTAATCGAGCGCTTGGGATTCGGCACGGCACAGGGCAGCTCTTCGCGCGGCGGGTTGCGCGGCTTGCAGGTGATGGCGCAGCGAATCGCCGAGGGTTACGACTGCGCGTTCACGATTGACGGGCCGCGTGGGCCGAGGTACGTGGCCAAGGTCGGCCCCGTTCTGCTGGCTCGAATGACCGGCGCACCGATTATGGTGTTCCACATCGGTGTGGACCGCGGGAAGACGATCGAGAAGACTTGGGATCACTTCCTGTTGCCGGGACTTTTCGCTAGAGCTGTGCTGATTGGCGGCAAACCGATTTACGTTCCGCAGGATGCCGACGCGGCCATGATCGAGACGAAACATCAGGAGATGCAGAAGGAACTGGAACGCGTGCGGGATATTGCGGAGGGATGGTTTTCGTTTTCGGAGGAGGAGAAGGAAAAGTATCGGACGGAGTTTGGGTGGTGAGATTCCTCTCCTGGCCTCGGAACTCGAAGTCGGTTAATTTCGAGTAAGACTTTACGCTGAGATCCTGAAGCCATCTCCGGTAAACAGCACCGGAGTCCAAACACCGGACCTTATCGGATGGCTTCAGGATGACAACGCGCTAGTTGGTCGTTACCTGCAGAAAAATCACGCAAAAAATGGGGTTAGTTGCCGTCGCGCTCGCCCAGCTTCACGGGAATGTCGACTTTTTTTGCACCACGATAGACGCTGACGGTGACCGAATCGCCGGGGCGCTTGCGGTTGAGCAAAACATTCATGTCGAACTGATTGCCGACCTTCTGGCCGTCAATGCCGACAATCACGTCTCCGCCAATGGTCAGGCGGCGCATTCCGGATTGCACGGTGCGGTCTCCGCCGCGGATTCCGGCGGCAGCCGCGGGGCCGCCTTTCGTGGCCTGTTCCACCAGCAATCCTTCCTGCACGGGCAAATCGAGAGCCTCGGCGAGCCAGCCGGTCAATTCCAGCGTGCTCACGCCCAAATAAGCGCGGCGGACTTTGCCTTCGGTGATGAGGTCGTTGGCGATCAGCTTCGCCGTGTTAATGGGAATTGCGAAACCAATTCCAGCCGCGGTGCCCGAAGGCGTATAGATGGCCGAATTGATCCCGATGACGTCGCCGTGAGTGTTGATCAACGGGCCGCCGGAATTGCCGCGGTTGATCGAGGCGTCAGTCTGGATCGCGTCGTCAATAAACGTGCTCTGGCTGGTCTGCACGGTGCGGCCGAGAGCGCTGACGACGCCAGTGGTAAGGGTGGACTGAAAGCCGAAGGGATTGCCGATGGCGAGAACTTTCTGCCCGACCTGCAGCGCGGAAGAATCTCCGAGCGTCAATGAGGCAAGGTGCTTCCCTTTCGGGTCAATCTTGACCAGTGCGACGTCGTTGCGCTGGTCGGCGCCGACGAATTTAGCGGGGTAGCGAGTCTTGTCGCCGAGAATCACCTCGATGGTCTGCGCGCCAGCCACGACATGGTAATTCGTGAGGATGTATCCGCGGGGATCGATCAGGAATCCCGAGCCTGCGCCTTCGACCGGAACGGGGTCCATGAAGAAATCATACTCCGTGGCTTTGGTGAGGACGTTGGCAACCGCAGGCGAGGCCTGACGATAGATACGGACGTTGATGGACTCGTCTTCGGTGAGGGACTCCGGGCGCTCGGGAGTGTTCTTCAAGTTGAGGCCCGGCTGGTCCCCGCCGAGGCGGCGGGCTTCGACTTCCCTGGACTGGTGGGGGCCGTAGCGCGCGCCGACCCAATAGGCGCCCAGAATAATGATCAGGGCGATCAGAATTAGCCGTGCGCGGCTGCTGCCGGTTTCGTGATTGCTGTTCGTCATGGGCTGCTCCACGTGCTCTCTGCCAGTATAAGGCAACCGCGGGCAGGCGGGTGCGAGAGGTAAACGCCGGGAATAGAGTGGCTGGGTCAGGCGGGTTCAACAGTGAGTTTCAGGCCGATAGCTTTGGTAACAGCGACTAGCGTGGAAAGACGGGGATTGCCGTCTGCGGACAAGGCCCGATAGAGACTTTCGCGCTGAACGCCGGCTGCCTTCGCAATCTTGGCAATGCCCCGGGCCTGGGCAAGATGCCGCAGGGCGAGCAGCAGGACGCGAGGCTCATCGGCGTCTTCCAGTGCAGCCCTGAGATATTCGGCGGCAAACTCGGGATCATTGCGAAGCCTGCGAACGATTGCATCGTCGTGCGAACGGCTGGCTTTTCGTTTCATTTGTTCGAGCTCCTCTCCTTGTAATCCCTCAGATACCGGATCGCCCGCTGAATGTCCGCAGATTGCTTGCGCTTGTCGCCACCGCACAGAAGCAATACGCAGACCCGTCCGATGAACCCGTAGTAGACTCGGTAGCCGGGGCCCCAACCGATCCGGAGTTCGTAAACGCTTTCCCGCAGCGGCTTACAATCGCAAAAATTGCCGGCAGCCAGGCGGTTAATTCGAGCGGCGATTTTCGCCTGAGCCCTTGGGTCCGCAAGCCGCGTCAGCCACTCGTCGAAGATATCCTTCCCAGAAGGAGTAACGTAATGGCGGACTTCAATAACAATATCCATTGTAACTTATACATCACACAGATACAAGCGAAAGAGGAAGGATTCAGTGGAACGGTTTTTATTACCATACATTTATATCACTGCTGTTAAATATATCCATGGATGAGCGGTGCGTTGGACGTTTAGGGACAGTCTGGCTAGTGGCGCAAAGGGCAAGCGGGAGAGCAATTGGGGTAAAAGCGCGAGAAGATAGAGGTACCGAAGCACGAAGCACCGATTCTAGATTCTGGAACGAAAGCACTTCCTTGGGAGGAACGATGGAAAGCGAACGCCGGCGTACGCCACGTTACATGTTTTTTGCCAGCGCGGAACTTTTGGAAGAAAGCTCGGAAGTGCGGATTGCGACGCGCGTCAGCGAACTGAGCCGCAACGGCTGTTATCTCGACATGATGAACCCGTTCCCCATGCATACGGTGGTCAAGCTGAAAATCTGGACGGAGGAAAACACCCTTATCGAAACGAGGGCCTGTGTGGTTTATTCGCAGGCGAATCGAGGAGCCGGACTGTCGTTTGTGGATTTGGACCCGAAGCACCTGTCGCTTCTGGATAAATGGCTGGAGAAGGCCAAGAAAGAATCGTGAGCGGTGGTAGCGCGACCCGAAAACAGCCCACATCCCTTCCCCAGTCACGGAAAAGGGAAGGCGGGTCCCGCGAAGGCTCGCGGAGTTCCCTACTTCAATTCAATCTCGACAATCTGACCCTGTTCATTCCCCGCGTTTGCCAGAGAGTGCGTAATCTTCGTACTGACCCAATGAAAATCACCGGGCTTTACCTCGTGCGTGTTTGACTGACCGTCCGGCGCGGTCATTTTCAACGGGAAACCTGTTACCGCAACGATCAAATACGGCCGTTCGTGCGTGTGCAACGGAGTCACACCGCCGGGTGCGAGCGTCCACTTATACACGCGGGCGCTCGGATTTTCACCCGCCACCGGTCCGGCGACGGCTGGCGAAGGACGCTCCGGCCGCTGGAGAAGTTCGACGTCCAACACGTCGAAAAGTCCCGGTCCGACGTTGTGTACTCGGTGCGTGAAGGGCGTTTCATGCAAAGTGCGCAAGGAAATGTTCCCGGGCTTTTGCTCGACAGGAGAACTTTCAGGCAAGTTGAGCAACTGCTGGGTTGCGCTGGTGTTCCCGATCCAGACGGCTACATCGTCAACCGAATGGACGTGGTACAAGCTGCGATCCCCAGGCTGGAGCGTAACTCGCAGCACGAGAACGTTCTCATTTTTCAAGAGCAGATGGTGGTTAGGCTCCTGCTCAACAGGAACGGGCGCGGATGTTTCCTGGGTGGCGACAAGACTGAGGAGAACGATCGCGGGCGCGACATTGAACCAGAGTTTCATGGCTGGAGCCTTTCGCGTGAGTTAGTTGTGGGTTGATTCTACTTTCAGATGAAAATTGCGCCAACGGGTTTCTACAAAAAGAGCCCCGGCGTTCAGAATTTGTACTCGAGATTCAACTGGAAGCGGCGGCCGGGATAAGCCGCGGCGGGAAGACCAAAATTGGGATTGACGGGGCCGCCGTCAGGCCCCATCACCCCGATAAAAGTGACATAGTTCGGATGATTAAGGACGTCGAATACGTTGAGGGAGGCGGTGAGCACGGGCCCGTCTTTTCTCTCTTTCTTGAAATGAAAGTCGCGGGCCACGTTGACGTCAAGATTCAGCAGCCCAGGCCCGTGCATCGAATTGCGCGGAAAGAGCCCGCCATCGGGCCGGTCGTTGAAAACCCCATCCCCATTCGAATCCAGACCCGTGGTCACGTTGACGGGCTTGCCCGAGTACGCCTGAAGCGCTACGCCTAGACTGAACAGACTGGAAGGTTCGAAGGTGCCGAGCAGATCGAATTTATTGCGCCGGTCATTGTCGGAGCGCGCCCAATCGAGATTCGCAAAATTGCTGTTGCCGGGAAAATAGTTGATGCCACTGGTGTTGTTGTAGGACTTGCCGAGAATGTACTGCGCCTGACCGGCAAAATATTTGGAGGGCTTGCCGCGGAATGTCAGCTCAAGCGAATTGCCCTTCTGATAGCCCTCCGATTCAATCTGGCGAATCTGGCCGAAGGCGGTATTGGGTCGCGCGAGATAATCAGGCGCGAGCGGCGCGTTAATGTCACGCGATGTAAATAAATCGATGCCGCGCGTGCCGACATAGGTGGCGCTGAATGTGCTCTTCGAAGTGATTTGCCGCTCGATGCCAAAACTATATTGAACGATGTAAGGAATCCTGGCGCGCGGGTCGAGTTGCACCAGGCTGGTGGGGACACCCACAAGGTCCGCCGGAGTGACGGGGTAAGGAACAAATACCCCCGGCGGCGAAAGGATCTGCCGCAAGAGAGATTGCCCGTCGTAATGCAGCAGGTCGGCAATGGCGCGATTGCCGGAGCGGTCATAGAAAACGCCGGCCCCGCCGCGAAAAACGAGTTTGCCATTGGGACGGGGCGCCCAGGCGAAAGCGAACCGGGGCGCAAAGTTGTTGACGTCGTCGTTGAAATAATTCTGGAAGTAGTAGCGCACACCAAGAGTGACGGAAAAATTCGGTTTGATCCGCACGCTGTCTTCGATGAAGCCGGAAACGATGCGCTCCCAGAAAACGAGATGCCCATTGCCCGTCTGAATCCGAAAGCCGGCGGGCTGGTTTGCATTAAACGAGTTGATGTCGGCAAATGTGTAGGCGCCTTGCTGGTACGTGAAGTCATCGCTGCCGCGGCGGCTGAGGTCGGGAACGTCCACGCCAAAAACCAGCATGTGGCGGCCGCTGGTGTAGGAAAGAAAATCGGTGCCGTCAAAGTGGGCTTCCGTTCGGTGGAGATCGGCCTGCGCGCCTCCGCCCGTGAAATAACCTTGAACGACAATCTGCGGCGCCGCGACATTGCTTGTGGTGGGGTTATCGTTGTGGCCGAAGAGAAAGCGGAGTTGATTCACCCACTTCGACGAAAAGATGTGGCGGTAGCTGACGTTGACTTCGTGCTCCGTGAAACCCGTGGTGTAACCAGCCTCGGGGAGCACTGTGCCGCCCACGCCCTGATTCTTTGACGACTGATCCTCGTAGGAATACCCGATCCAAAACTGGTCGCCATTGTCGAAATCGTGGAACGCTCGAAACGAGCCGAAGAAATGGCGCTGTGGCGCGGGCACATTTTCGTCCAGGATGGAGGTGGGAGTAGGCAGACCAAAGGCGTGGACGACCGCCTGGAGATTGTCGTTATCCTGCTCGAGCGACAGAAGAAAAGTATTTCTCTTGTCGTGGCCGAGCGGCCCGGTGAAAGAGCCCTCTTCCATGTAGCGGCTCTCGGAGGGCTTGGTGGTGGCGAAAGTATTGCTGGCATCGAAAACGGAATTGCGGGTGAGGAAATTCACGGTGCCGTGATAGGCCGGCGTCCCTCCCTTGGTTGTGATTTCGACGCGGGCGCGGCCGGGGCGCGCGAATCGCGCGGAATAGGGATTCTGATTGATCTTCACTTCCTGCACCGCGGAAGCTGAGACTCCCGGACCGTTGGCCTCGACGCCGTTGACAACCAGGGAGACGCCGCTGGTGGCAATGGCGTCGTCACTGAGGAAGCGGGAGAGCAGGGTGATGTAATCGAGATCGAAGACGGGAACGCGATCGAGAGCGTCGCGGGTGATGTTGTTGGCATTGAGATTTTCTGATGCATCGGAGGAAGTCTGAGGGTTGCTTTCATCGGCGGTGACGCTGACAACCTCGCTGACCGCGGAGATGGCCAGCGTGATGTGGAGAGGTGCAAGCGGTTTTGCGCTTACATTGACGTCAACCTGGCCGTCTTTAAAGCCGGCAGCATGGATGCGAAGGCGATACTTGCCACGGGGAAGCTCGTCGAAGAAAAAGTAACCGGCGCGGTCGGTGGTGGCGGAAGCCTGCGCGGATCCGTTGGGCGTCAGCAGGGTGACTTGGGCCCCCGCCACTTCGGCAGAAGAAGGATCCAGCACCGTGCCGGAGAGCGCGTGGGCGGGAGGGGCGGGCTGTGGCGTTTGCGAAAAGAGCGCGCCGGGTTGATTCAACAGGATCAGGCAGAAAATCGCCCAAGCCGCGCGATGAAGGCGAACTGCTGAATTGGATATTTCCGATTTCATTTGGCCCGTGAACAGGGGACTGCGCAAAGAAACACGGAAAACTCCGCAAAAGGAAACAACGGACGCACCCTGTCAGCTTTAGCAAAATAAACAAGGCAACTTAAACAGAAGATAAAAGCCGGGAGCCGGGAGTCGTTAGCCCTTCGCTTTTTGCAGCTCTTCGGTGAGCGCGGGCATGATTTCGAAAATGTCGGCGACGATGCCATAGTCGGCGATTTCAAAGATAGGCGCGTTCTGGTCTTTGTTGACGGCGACGATGGTGCGCGCGCCTTTCATGCCGACAACGTGCTGGATGGCGCCGCTGATGCCGAGCGCGAGATAGAGCTTTGGCGCGACAGTTTGCCCGGAACTGCCAATCTGGCGCTCCATCGGGAGCCAGCCTTCGTCACAAATGGGACGCGAGGCGGCGAGTTCCGCGCCCATGGCCTTGGCGACGGCTTCAGCTTGCGCAATATTTTCGGGCGCCTTGATGCCGCGGCCGATGGCGACGATGAGCGGGGCTTGCGTAAGGTCTACGGCGGATTTTGCTTCCTTGAAGAGTTCCAGCGGCTTGGTACGGATATCGGCGGCGTTCACGTTGACGCTTACCGCATTGACCGGAGCTTTGCCGTTTGGGTGTGCCGCGAGTTGGTCGGCGCGAAAAGCACCCGATTGAAACGACACGAACCAGGGAACTGCGCCGGTGAACGTAACATCCGCGGCGGTTTTGCCCTGAAACATTTGGCGCACAAAAATTAATTTGCCGCCTTCGCTGCGGAAGCCGACGCAATCGCCGACCATCCCCTTGCCGAGCATGGCGGCCAGTTTCGGCGCGAAGTCGCGCACCTGATAGGTGTGCGGGAAAAGAACGAGGTCGGGTTTGGCTGATTCGATGACCTGCTTGAGCGCCGCGCAATAGCCGTCCGGAGTGTAGGCATCGAGCAGGTCGTGCTCGACGAGAAGAACTTCGGCGACGTTTTTTGATGCGAGTTCACCGGCCAGCACGGCGACGCCTTTGCCGATCACAAGTGCACTTACGGTGGCCGAACCAGCAGAAGCGATTTGCTGCGCGGCGACGAGAGTTTCAAAACTCGAGTTGTTCCACTTTCCCTGACGTTGTTCCGCAATGACTAGAATCTTCATGGTCAGATCACCCGCGCTTCGAACTTGAGTTTTTCCACTAGCTTGGCCGCGGCTTCCTTTGGCGTGCCGGTGAGGAATTCGGTTTTCTTGGTTTTGGTGGGAACGTAGATTTTTTCGATTTTCTGCGTCGGTTCGACGGTGACCCCGAGCGCTTCGCGGGTAAGCGCGGCGATCTCTTTTTTCTTCGCAGCCATGATGCCTTTGAGCGTGGCATAGCGGACCTTGTTGATGCCGGACTGAATGGTGAGCACCGCGGGAAGCGGGCACTCGATCCACTGGAACCAGCCGGCCTCGAGTTCGCGCTTGAGCTTCATTTTCCCGTCCTGCACGTCAATCTGCATGATCAGCGTGGCGTGCGGCAGATTCAGCAGCGCCGCAAGCAGAACGCCGGTCTGGCCGAAGCCGTGGTCGTCGCTCTGTAATCCGGTGAGGACAAGATCGACTTTCTGGCCGGCGATGGCGGCGGCAATCACTTTGGCGGTTCCGAGCGGATCAAGTTGCGCGAAATTGTCGTCGGCGATGTGGATGCCGCGGTCAGCGCCCTTGGCGAGAGCTTCCTTTATGGTCTGCTTCACGCGTTCGGGGCCGAGGGACAGCGCAATCACTTCGCCGCCATGCTTTTCCTTCAGGCGCAGCGCTTCTTCGAGCGCGTAGGAGTCGGGCTCGTTCATCTCGAAGCCGATGTCCGATTCCTTGATCCAGTTGCCGGCAATAGCGAGGGGAGCGTCCTTCGCGGGAACCTGTTTAATGCAGACGAGAATGTTCATAGGCCGTTTCCTATCCGGGGCAGTCTTCGCACAGACTCGGGCGCGCGGCCGTGCCGACGCTGAGATCCTTCGCTTCGCTCAGGATGACAAACTTAGAAAGGAGCTGTTTACTTCCCGGCCCAGCGCTTGAAAATCAGGGCGGCGTTGGTGCCGCCAAACCCAAAGGAATTCGAAAGCGCGTAATCCACCGCAGCCTTGCGCGCCACATTGGGAACGTAGTCGAGATCGCAGTGGGGATCCGGCGTGTCCTGATTGATCGTTGGGGGCAGAATTTGATCCCGCAACGCGAGCACGCAGATTCCGCCTTCCAAACCGCCTGCGCCGCCGAGGAGATGTCCGGTCATGGATTTGGTCGAACTAACGGGCAATTTCTTGTTGATCGCGCGTTCGCCGAAGAGGCGCTTCATCGCCGTAGTCTCGATGGCGTCGCCGAGCGGCGTGGACGTGCCGTGCGCGTTGACGTAGCCGATGTCGTCGGGAGTGAGCTTCGCATCCTTGAGCGCAGCGCGCATCACCCGGAAAGCGCCGTCGCCATTTTCCGCGGGCTGCGTGATGTGGTACGCATCTCCGCTCATGCCGTAACCGACAATTTCCGCAAGGATGGGAGCGTTGCGTTTCTGCGCGTGCTCCAGCGATTCGAGAATCATGATGCCGGCGCCTTCGCCGACGACGAAGCCGTCGCGGTCCGCGTCAAACGGGCGGCTGGCCCTTTCCGGCGCATCGTTGCGCGTGGAGAGCGCCCGCATGGAAGCGAATCCGCCGATACCCATGGGAGTGATGGTCGCTTCGGTGCCGCCGCAAATCATCATCTCCGCCGCGCCGCGCTCGATAATTTTGAAGGAATCGCCGATGGCATGCGCCGAGGCGGAACACGCCGTGGCGGTTGCGGAGTTCGGTCCGCGCGCCCCGTAGCGAATCGAAATATGGCCCGAAGCAAGATTAACGATCGCCGACGGAATGAAGAACGGAGAAATTTTCCCCGGGCCACCCTGCATCAGCTTGATGTGTTCGCGCTCGATGATGTCGAACCCTCCGATGCCGGACGCGACGTATACGCCCACTTCATCCAAGTCCGAATCTTCTGGTTTCCAGTTGGCCATCTTGACGGCAAAATCCGCGCCGGCCAGGGCTACCTGAATGAACCGCCCCATCTTCTTGAGTTCTTTTTTCTCGATCCACTGGAAGGGGTCGAAGTTTTTCACTTCGCCGGCAATCTTGCAGTCAAAGTCCGTGGTGTCAAAATGCGTAATCAGGCCTACGCCGCTCTTGCCGGCGACGAGGTTCTTCCAGCTTTCCTCGGTGCCTACGCCCAGCGCGCAGACCAATCCAACTCCCGTAACGACAACCCGGCGGGTCAACTTGCTTGCTCCTTCAATCGGGGTTTAATGTGCGACCTACTTGCCCTTCGAATGCTTATCGATGTACTCGATCGCGTCCTTGACCGTGGTCATCTTTTCGGCGTCCTCGTCGGGCACTTCGATGCCGAAGGCCTCTTCGAACGCCATGACCAATTCGACCTGGTCGAGCGAGTCCGCGCCGAGATCGTCCACGAAGGACGCGGTGGGTGTGACTTCGGCTTCATCCACACCAAGCTGCTCGACGATAATCTGCTTTACGCGTTCTTCCACGCTGGCCATTCCCATTCCTCCGCGACCTGATGTCGCTCTGACGTAATTCGTACTTTCGTGCACCACTTCGAGCCGTGAGGCGTCTTACATGTCGTTTTGGCTGCCCGAGGTAACCTTGCCAGTCTACTTACCCTGCGCAGCAAGGTCAACTTCGGAAGCTTTTAGCCGACAGTCAACAGCCGACAGCATTAAGTCAACCACCGAAAAATCCTCTCACGCCAAATACATGCCGCCGTTGACGTCGAGGACGTGGCCGGTGATGTAGGCGGCTTCGTCGCTGGCGAGAAAAACGATGGAGGCGGCGACGTCCTTGCCGGTGCCCATGCGGCCGAGCGGAATGCGCACTTTCAATTCTTCTTTCACTTTGTCGGGAAGGACGGCGGTCATGGGCGATTCGACGAAACCCGGAGCCACGGCGTTGACGGTGATGTTGCGCGACGCGATTTCAATGGCGATGGCCTTCGTGAGGCCGATGAGGCCGGCTTTCGAGGCGACGTAATTCGCCTGCCCGGCGTTGCCGCTTTCCG
>Ga0210387_10000047_pt1 | contig 95968 bp, 98 predicted proteins | sample IncBWC7OmetaG_FD_160108 | JGI IMG/M metagenome (GOLD analysis project Ga0210387, IMG submission 160108) | Forest soil microbial communities from Barre Woods Harvard Forest LTER site, Petersham, Massachusetts, United States - Inc-BW-C-7-O ...
TGGATACGCAGCTGCTCCAGGAAATTCTTGATCATGGTCTTCCCCAAAAAGGATGAGTCGAAGGAACTCTACAGGATTTCGATGTCCGGTGTGTGACATCATCATAATGTCACACACCGTTTTGCGATAACGCTGTCACAAAAGTCGGCCGGGCTTGAAACGCCGGCCGGAAGATCAGGCCGGTTTGGCGACCTTGCGGATCCGGACCAGCGAGAAGTGGCCGAGAGGCGGAATCAGGCGGCGCTCCGCCAGTTCGACGTTCTTCGCGCCTGCCAGCCAGGTCGTGTAGCGCGACCAGGAGAACTCGGCGGTGCGGAAACCGAGATGGCGGACCACCGGCTGCAATCCCTGCTCGATGAAGCGGCGCACACCTTCGTCAGCGCTGACACGGGTGAGGATGATCAGTTCGCCGCCCGGCCGGAGCACGCGGGCGAATTCATCCAGCGCCACTTCTGGATTCGGCACGGCAGTGACGACGTATTGCGCCATCACGACGTCGAAGGAGTTGTCTTCGAATTCGAGCTTCTCGGCGTCCATCACCGCAAGCCCTTCGACATTCTTCAGCTTTTGCTCGGCGACGCGCTTTCTCGCCTTGTTGAGCATCGCTTCGGAAATGTCGGTGCCGAAAATGCGCACGTTCGGCGCATAAAGCGGCAGCGAAATGCCGGTGCCGACGCCGACTTCGAGCACGCGACCGCCGAGCTTGTTGGTGGCCTGGATCGCGGCGGTGCGGCCCTTCGAGAAGACCCCGCCGAACACGAGGTCGTAAATCGGCGCCCAGCGGTCATAGGCCTGCTCGACCATTTCGCGGTCGAAATCCAGGTGCGTAGCGTCGTCCAGTTTGATGCTCTCTGCCATAGTCGTTTTCTCGTTTTCCTTCTGAGGCCGATCCGGCGTCGCCCGATCCGGCCGATGCTGTGGTGTTTAGCCGCCCACCGCGTGACTTTCGGCTGCGATGGGGACCTGCCGCGACGCGCGGCTCGGCTGCAATGCACTCAAATTACCGATGAACTGCCGGGCGCTGTTTTCCCAGGAACGCTCCAGCGCAAACTGGCGGCAGGTTTCGCGCGACATGTTGAGCGCGCGCAGGCACGCGAGCCGCAAATCCTTGTCCAGGGCGCCAATCGGATGGTTGGCGATCACGTCGATCGGGCCGGTCACCGGAAATGCCGCAACCGGCGTGCCGCAGGCCAGCGCCTCGAGCTGCACGACGCCAAACGTATCGGTCAGGCTCGGAAACACGAAGGCGTCGGCGGCGGCCAGATGCGCGGTCAGGTCCGCGCCCTTTTTCTCGCCAAGGAAGTGCACCTCGGGATATTTCTGCGCGAGTTCGCGCCGCTGCGGCCCGTCCCCGACCACGACCTTGGAGCCGGGCAGGTCCAGCGACAAAAACGCCTCGATGTTCTTCTCGATCGCCACGCGCCCCATGGTCATGAAGATCGGGCGCGGCAGGTCGAGGTACGCGGGATGATCCGGATTGAACAGTTCCGTATCGACGCCACGCCCCCAGAAGCCGAGCTTGCGGAAGCCGCGCGCGGCGAGCTCATTATATAGAGAGGGGACCGCGACCATCGTTGTCGCCGCCGCGTTATGAAACCGCCGCAGCACCGCGTAGGGTACGGAGGCCGGAATGATCGAACGGACCGCGATATATTCCGGAAAGCGCGTGGTGTAGGAGGTCGTAAACGCAAGCCCGCGGCGCAAGCAATAGGCCCGCGCCGCCCAGCCGACCGGGCCTTCGGTGGCGATGTGGATCGCTTCAGGGGCGGCCGCCTCGATGCGCCGCGCAATCTCGCGCCGGTTGGTCCATGCGACCCGCAAACCTGGATAGGTCGGCAGCTCCATCGAGGGGAAACCCTCGGGCGTCAGGAATTCGATGTCCGCGCCGAGCGAGCCGGCCGCGCGCTTGAGCGAGGTCAAGGTGCGCACCACGCCATTAACCTGTGGGTGCCAAGCGTCTGTCGCGATCAGGATTCGCATCGGTGGATGCCTTGTTGATTCTTCAAGGCGCGACGTTGTGCCAGAGATATTTCAAGCGTGTGACGTCATAGAGGTTAACGACCCCGAATTTCGCATCTCCGGTCTGTTTTCCCGCTTACTCGCCGCTTCATGACAGTGAGATGAAATAATTCATGAACGCGGCGACGCGATTTTTGCCCTTCGGCGAAAATGTCCGGAAATGATTTGCGGCTATGAATCGCTGCCAATGACGCACGGAAAGCGTGCGCAAGAGATCGACAAGAGATCGACAGGGCAAGACAGGGAATGGCAGATGTTCGCTTCCAGCGCCTTCAGGCCAAAGATCCGCCGCGCATTCGCGGCCGCCGCGTTCACCGCTGCTGTGATCGCGTTAGCGGGTTCGGCGACCGCCGCGCCGCGGCCATTGTTTCCCTTTGCGATGCCGAAGCCATCGCAAGCGGTCCAACCGGCGCCGTCCGATGAAGGCGATACACCGTTCGAATTGCCTGCACGCTTCAAGCGCCAGATCGTCAATTATTCGACCCATGAAGCAGCCGGCACGATCATCATCGATACGCCCAACACTTATCTTTATTATGTGCTCGGTAACGGACAAGCGATCCGCTACGGCATCGGCGTCGGCCGCGAGGGCTTTATGTGGTCCGGGACGCAGACGATCACCAGGAAGGCCGAGTGGCCGGATTGGACTCCGCCACCGGAGATGATCGCGCGCCAGCCTTATCTGCCGCGTCAGATGGCCGGCGGCCCCGGCAATCCGTTAGGCGCGCGGGCGATGTATCTCGGCGGCACCGTGTATCGCATTCACGGCACCAATGCGCCTTCGACCATCGGCACCCATGTCTCATCCGGCTGCATCCGCCTGATTAACCCCGATGTCAGCGATCTCTATTCGCGGGTAAACGTCGGCACCAAGGTGATCGTGCTGCCGATGGATCGCCGGGTCTAGAACGGGGCCTTTATCCTTCGAGACGCGGCTAACCGCCGCTCCTCGGGATGAGGAGTGAGTTCCGCTTCCATTTCCAGCCAGCAATCATTCCACCACAATGCGGCCAATGCCTTGAGCTAGCTTGGTTTTCCTCATGGCCGGGTCCGCCGCTCTAGCGCCCTCCACCCCGGCCCTATAGAGTCCAGTTGAATCAGTCCGGGGGGACGATGCGTCTTAACGCCATTCTGCTCGCGATCGCGGTGGTCGCGGTCTCGTTCTTCGTCAGCCTGAAGGCAATGGACTGGTTTTCACCGCGCGGCACGGTCTCGCGGGTGGTCCAGGCCGACTTGCCGCCGCTGCCGCCCGCCCCCCGCAGTTCCGTGATCATGGCCCAGGTGGTCATTCCCATCACCGCGATCCGCGACGCCGCCGACCGCGGCACGCCGCGCAATTTTGCCGGCAAGGCCGACAATCCGGTGGCGCAGGTGCTGCAAAACGCCGACATCGGCTGGACCGCCTCGCGCGGCGCGATCGGGGTCACCGGCGGGCAGGACGTGCTGTCGCTGACCACGGCGCTCAACGGAAAACTGAACGTCACGGGCTCGCTGGCGGCCAAGGCCACCGGCGCGGTCGGCGATGCCATCGGCGGACTGCTTGGCGGCAATGTCGCGAAGCAGATCGGCAGCATCAACATCAAGAACGTCAACGCCTCTGCCGAGATCAAGGGTAATGTGACCGTCACCGCACGGCCGAAGTTCGCGGCCAACTGGCGGATCGAACCCAATCTGAACGGGAGTGTGAATCTCGGCGACACCAACCTGTCGGTGGCCGGCGCAAAGCTCAACGTGCCGGCGCAGGTCAAGCCGGTGCTCGACAAGAATGTCGCTGACCAGATCACGGCCGCGGGCAACCGTATCCGCAGCGATCCTTCGTTCGAGCGCAACGCACGGATTCAATGGAGCCGGGCCTGCCGTTCGATTCCGCTGACGGCCGGCAACTCGTCGGCGCCGCCGCTCTGGCTTGAATTGCGGCCGACACGGGCGGTGGCAGTGCAGCCGAGCATCAGCGCGACCGCGATCAACATGACGCTCGGCATCGAGGCGGAAACCCGCATCACGCCGAAACAAACCACGCCGATGTGCCCGTTCCCCGACAAGATTTCGATCGTGCCGCCAACCCAGCCGCTCGTCAGTATCGGAATCCCGATCGACATCCCCTTTGCCGACGTCGACAAACTCGTGGAAGCGCAGTTGATCGGGCGCAACTTTCCCGAAGACGGATCGAGCTCGGTGAACGTGACCGTGAAGCACGCGCAGGTCTCCGCTTCGGGCGACCGGCTGTTGATCTCGCTTCTGATCAACGCCAAGGAGAAAGCGAGTTTCCTCTCCTTTGGCGGCGAAGCCACCGTGCAGATCTGGGGCCGGCCGGTGCTCGACCAGACGAACCAGATCCTGCGGCTCGCCAATGTCGAAATGGCGGTGGAGTCGGAGGCCGCCTTCGGGCTGTTGGGCGCGGCGGCGCGCGCCGTTATGCCGCATCTGCAGAAGACGCTGGCCGAGAAGACCACCGTGGACCTCAAACCGTTCCTGGGCGACGCGCAGAAAATGGTCGCGGGGGCCATCTCGGATTTGCAGAAGAACGACGCCACGGTGCGGGTGACCGCGGATATTGCAAACCTTGCGCTTTCCGACATCGCCTACGATTCCAAGACGCTGCGCCTGATCGCGGAGGTTTCCGGCACCATCAACGTCATGGTGGCGGCGTTGCCGGGTCTTTGACCCCTCCGATTTTTCTTAACTTTCCCCTGTCCTCTCCCAATCTCTCCCCCTTTCAGGGGGAGAGAGAAGAACATCGTTAATAGGTCGCCCCGCCTGCCTGACGTTCAGGCTTTGCGAGGCCCGCCGAAGCCGGTTAAAACAGGCGATCAAAAACAAAAAACAGCCAGATAACACCAGAGAGGGAACATGATGAAATCAGTTGCAGCGGCATTTATGGCCGGACTTGCCATCGTCGCGTCCGGTTTGCCAGCGAATGCGCAAATTTCCGACGACGTCGTCAAGATCGGTGTGCTGACCGACATGTCGAGCCTGTATGCCGATGCCACCGGCAAGGGTTCGGTTGCCGCGGTGCAGATGGCGATCGCCGATTACAAGGGCAAGCTGAAGGTCGAAATGATCTCGGCCGATCACCAGAACAAGCCCGACGTCGGCGTTTCCATCGCCCGCAACTGGTACGACAACGAGAAGGTCGACGCGATCTTCGACGTGCCCACTTCCTCGGTCGCGCTGCCGATCTCGGCGCTCACCCGCGAGAAGAACAAGATCCATATCAATTCCGGCGGCGGCACTTCCGACCTCACCGGCGTCGCCTGCTCGCCGAACACCGTGCACTGGACCTACGACACCTATTCGCTCTCCAACGTCGCCGGCAAGGCGATGGTCAAGCGCGGCGAAGACACCTGGTTCTTCGTCACAGCCGACTATGCGTTCGGGCAGGCACTTGAGCGTGACGCGTCCAATGTCGTGAAAGAAAGCGGCGGCAAGGTGCTGGGCAACGTGCGTCATCCGCTGAATTCATCCGACTTCTCCTCGTTCCTGCTGCAAGCGCAGGCCTCCAAGGCCAAGGTCATCGGGCTGGCGAATGCCGGCGGCGACACCACCAACGCGCTGAAGCAGGCGGCCGAGTTCGGCATCACCGACGCCGGGCAGAAGATGATCGCGTTGCTGCAGGAAATCACCGACACCCACTCGCTCGGCATCAAGGCGACCCATGGGCTGATCGTTACCGATGCCTTCTATTGGGACATGAACGACGAGACGCGCGCCTTCTCCAAGCGTTTCAACGAAAAGGTCGGCCATATGCCGACCATGATCCAGGCCGGCCTCTACTCGGCGACCATGCATTACCTGAATGCGATCGAGGCCATCGGAACCGACGACTCGCAGAAAGTAATGGCGCAGATGCGCGCCACGCCGATCAACGATTTCTTCGCCAAGAACGGCAAGATCCGGATCGACGGCCGCATGGTCCACGACATGTATCTGTTCGAGGTCAAGAAGCCCGAAGAATCGAAGGGCGAATGGGATCTCTACAAGCTGCTTGCCACGGTTCCCGGCGACGAGGCGTTCCGTCCGCTCGACAAGGGCAATTGCCCGCTGGTGAAGACGAACTGACATCGCTCGCCAGGTCATCATTGCGAGCGATAGCTAAGCAATCCAGTCGGGCCGAGGTTAAGATTCTGGATTGCTTCGTCGCTTCACTCCTCGCAATGACGCAAACAAAAAACGCGCCCGGCAAAACCGGACGCGTTTTTCTTGGTTCCGGCCCTCAAGCCCGAGCGCCTTCGTCAATCCTCGAATTTGAACGAGACGTTGAGCTTGGCGCGGTAGGCCTCAATCTTGCCCTTGGCATCCAGTTGCAGGTCGAGCTTGACGACTTCGGCGACGCGAAGATCTCGCACAGTTTTGCCGGCCCTTTCGACGGCGGCCGCAGCCGCCTTCTCCCACGATTCCGAGCTGGTACCGATCAGTTCAATGACTTTGTAGACGCTCTCGCTCATATGTCGTCCTCCCGTTCGGTATTAGGCAGGACGCAGGTGCTCCTGCCGCTGCCGAGCGTAGCATCGGGATATCAGCGCCGAAAGGCGCAAGTCTTAAACAGACCACCTCAAGCGAAAGCGCGCCCGGCAAGACCGGACGCGCTTTTTGTTGATCGAAGCGAGATGCCGCCTTAGCTGTTTGAATACCTGAATTCCGGCATCGCCTTCAGCTCATCCTTGGTCGCGTTGAACACCGCATGATCCGGATACCACGGATTGGATTTGGTCGCAGCCGGGCCGCCGGCCCCGGCGGAGCCCGTGGTGGTGGAAGTCGGCGGAGTCGTAGCCGGCGGTTTCATCATGCTGCTGCCGCCGCCCGGCGCGCCGGTGGAGGCCGTGCCGGTATAAACGACCGGTTCGTTGACAAACTTGACCTTGTCGAGGGGAACCGCCACCAGGTGTTCACCCATACCGAGGAAGCCGCCAACGCCGAGCACCACCGCCTTGATGCTCCCGCTCTTGTCCATCAAGAGGTCGTTGATCGAGCCGAGCTTCTCGTTGTTGTCGTTGTAGACGGAAAGACCAACGACCTTCGAGGCGCGCCAGTCGCCTTGCAGTTGGGAACTAGACGCCGTGTCCGACGACGCCGCATTCGTGCGATCGGTGGTGGCGGTCGGGGTTTGCGCCGACGCTACCGTTGCCAGTAGTGCGGTGCCGGCCAAAGCCGCCATGATGGTTTTTGCTAACATGTGTTTCCTCCTTGGTCGAAAGATGAAGAGAAAACACGATGAAGCTATCGCCGTTCCTTTGTTCCCCTAATTTCGGTTAGTGTGGCGGAACCAAAGTTCCTGATCACATCGCGCTTTCGCTTTTGCGAACACCACAGGCCGCGACAAGAAAATCAGTTTCTTCCCAACAGCTCAATTTCGGCGACGGCGGAAGGCTGCACAACGGCGCGAAATTCCACGCCATGCAAACGGATCGTCGGCGACACCCCGAAGTAATTACCACCGAACACCTTCAGCCGCCGCTCCAGTTCACTCTTCGAAATGTCGAGCGGGATGTCGCACATCGCGCGATAACATTTGCGCGAATATTTCCTGTTAGCCCATGGCACCGATAGCGCCGGCGGAGGGACCACATCCAATGCCAGCCATTTCGCCATGCGCCAGAACAAAAACGCCAGGTGCGCGTAAGCGAGACCTTCGAGGCCGAGCACCGTGGTGTGCGGCGGAATCGGAAACGACGCGAGTTCGATGATCGGACCGGCGTCGACCTGTTCAACCATCGCGTGCACGGTAGCGCCGAATTCTTCGGCCCCGTCGTAGAGCGCAAAATGCGAGGGCGCCCAGCCGGGATAACTCGGCGGCCCCGGATGGAAATTGAAGGCGCCGTAGCCGAGCTGGCTCAAGATTGATCCCGGCACGATCACCGGGGTCACGAAGGCGACCAGCCGCGAGCGGGCCAGCACGTCCGCCCCCAACTCTGCGAGCTCGCTCGCCCGTTCGATCGGCAACACGGTGAGATCAGGGTTGTGACCGAGCAGAGCCGCCGGCAAAACCGTTCGTTCGATCGGGCCGGTAAGGAGAATGACGGTATCGAACATGAGTTTTTTGTAAGACTTCTCGCCGCCGGCCCCGTGCTAAGAATCAGCCCGGAGCTGCGGAATCATATTTCCGACGACGCACTCGCATTGCAAAAGCTGACATGTTGCGTGGTGTTGCGCCTGCGAGATCGGAAATATCTGGAAACAAAAAAGCGGCGCAGTGGAGTGGATTTGACATTCGATACCGAGCCAGCCGCAAGTTTGAAATCGAATGTCAAATCCGAAAACTCCACTGGAAACTCATATCTGCTAGTGGTCCCATGGTTCTAACATTCGCAAAGGTGCCCGCTGAGAAGGGATGCGAATGTTAGAACCGAACCACTAGTGCCGGTATTCTCAGGCTGAGGAGTCATGATGCCGCCCGTGCCGCCTAACATCCTTGTCGTGGAAGACGACCGCGAGACGCGGGCGCTGATCGCGAAATATCTCCGCACCAATGCCTGCAACGTCACGACCGCCAATGACGGGCGCGAGATGAGCCGCGCGCTGACCGACCATCGCGTCGACCTGGTAATTCTTGACGTGATGCTGCCCGGCGAGGACGGCTTGAGCCTGTGCCGAAAAATCCGCAGCGAGTCGCAGGTGCCGATCATCATGCTGACCGCGCGCGGCGAAGACGTCGATCGCATTCTCGGCTTAGAGATGGGCGCGGACGATTATCTGGCCAAGCCCTTCAATCCCCGCGAACTGCTCGCCCGCATCAATGCCGTGCTGCGCCGCCAGGCCGCGGCCCAGACCGCCAGCGCGGTGATGGGCGCCACCACGCTGACCTTTCAGGGCTGGCGGATCGATTTCCGCCTGCGCGAATTGCGCAATCCGGCCGGCGCGCGCGTGGCGATGACGTCAGCCGAATTCGATCTGCTTCGCGCGTTCTGCGAGCGGCCGGGACGGGTGTTGTCGCGCGACAGCCTGCTCGATCTGACACAAGGCCGCAGCGCCGGTTCGTTCGAGCGCTCGATCGACGTGCTGGTGAGCCGGATCCGCCGCAAGATCGAAACCGATCCGCAGGATTCCAGCATGATCAAGACCGTGCGTTCCGGCGGATATCTGTTCACACCAACGGTGGAGGCGGCGGCCTCCGCGCCCCTCGACGGCGTCAAATGAAACTGGTCGACTTCCTGAACTTGAAGACCATCGGCGGCCAGATCACCGCGCTGGTGATCGCATCGATCGTCGCCATTCATCTGATCCTGACCGTCATCTTCCTGATCAACCGTCCAGACCAGGAACCGCCCGATCCGAGCATCGATCGCGGTCACGCACAGTTTGCCGCGGCCGTGCAGCTGCTCGGCGCCGCGGCGCCTGCCGATCGCCCACGGCTGATGGGCGATCTGGCGCGCGCCTTTCCCAAGCTCGACATCGAACCCCTGCCGCCGGGTCCGATTCCGACCGAGGCGGGCGACATCGAAGGCCTCGACCTGCGCAGCCTGCATCGGCGGCTCGACAGCAGCTATCACATCTTCCCCCTCGCCAATGATCAAAAACGCCACAAGGTCGGCATCGCGCTGCCCGACGGCAGCATGATCTCGGCGCGCGTGTTGCGCGATCCGCGGCCGCGGCCGCCGTTCTGGGCGGGATCGTGGATCGCGACGCTGTTGTTTGCGATCGTCAGCGTCAGCCTGCTCAGCCTGTGGGCGGCTCGGGCGCTGACGGCACCGCTATCGGCCTTTGCCAAGGCGGCCGAGAGTTTCAGCGTCAACGGCGCGGCCGCTGCACTTCCCGAACGCGGGCCGGAAGAAATCCGATTTGTGGCCAAGGCGCTCAACCGGATGCGCGAACGCATCACCACATTGATTGACGATCGCACCAAGATGCTGGCCGCCATCAGCCACGATCTGCGGACACCGATCACACGGATGCGGCTGCGGGCGGAGTTCATCGAGGACGAGGTGCATCGCCACCGCATGATGAGCGATCTCGACCAGATGCGCTCGATGCTGGAATCGGTGCTGTCGTTCCTGCGCAACGACCGCAAGCTCGAAGCGATGACCCTGACCGACATCGCCTCCACGCTGCAGCTCGTCGCCGACCAGTTCTCCGACGTCGGCCACAAGGTCTCCTACGAGGGACCGGGACATGTCATGGCGACGGTACGACCGGATGACCTCACGCGCAGCATCAACAACCTGGTGGAAAATTCCGTCAGATACGGCGCGCTCGCCACCATTCGCCTAGTGGTCTCGCCCGACACGGCGACCATCGAGGTCGAGGATGACGGTCCGGGCATTTCCGATGCCCGCAAGGAAGTGATGCTGGAGCCGTTTGTGCGCGGCGACGACGCCCGCAACATGGATGATACGACCGGCTTCGGGCTAGGCCTTTCGATCGCGCGCGCTGTCACGCTGGCGCATGACGGCAGATTATCACTGCACGACAGGCAGCCGCACGGGTTGATCGTGCGCATCGAACTGCCACTTCGGCAACAAAGCCGAAAATCGGCGGCGTGAACGCCTTAGAGCTTATTTCTTTTGACGCATTTTCTATCGCAGATAAGTCCACGCAATCTGCGTAAACTTGATTGCCATGCGAACCGGTCCGCTCGAAAACGCTCTAGGCCGCGATCGCTTCGCCGTCGGCCTCATGTGACTCGAAATACGCCACCGACTCGAAATGGTAGTCGCAGGCCATGCAGCGCCAGAGATAGAAGGTGCGGCCGGGTTCGTGCTCGACCCACTCCGGCAACGCGATCGATCTGCCGCATTGGGCGCAGGGATTTTGCCGAGGCAATGAACGGAGTCCGATACCGGGCATGACATACTCCCGCTTGCTGGTCTCTGATGAGATGTCTCTTGTCTGGCACCTGAACGCGATGGGACAGTCATGCTGTCGGACCGGCGCGTCTCAAGCGCGGCGTTTTGTGGGCCGGCAATAGGGCAAATCAACGGCAAAGTGACCGCGACGCGGCGCCGCGGTGATTTAAATTTGTCTCTCTTTTGAATTTACTTCGCGTCCGGTTCCACGACGGGACTCGCGGTGTGCAGCGCATCCGCTTTGCGAAGGTGGATCGTGGCGACCTCGTCGCTGTAGATTTTCTCCCAACCGTCCATGTGATCGAGCAGCCTGGTCGCGGGAGTTTGTGTCCGCATCAACGTCGCCTGGACCTGATACTCGTCCAGCAGGCGGAACAGACCGCCGGGCTCGATCAATTCGGACGCGTTGTGATGATCGACAAAGAATTTCTCGCCATAAAGCTCGGTGCGGCCGTCGATGAAGGGCGCGACGCCGCTCGCGATCAGATAGCCGCCGAAGTCGTAATCGTTGAAGACGCGCTCGAGGTTGAGCTTCTTGAGTTCCGTCACGGCCAGGACCGGCGAATTGGCGGTGTTCGGCGCAAAACGATGCACCGCGGCAAAGGTCAACGTGCCCGCCGCGAGCAATACCACACAACAGGCGATCGTCACGCCGCGGACGGCCCTCAGCGAAGGCAGGGAGATTTCCGCGCCGTCGATCTGAGGAGCAAGCGGGGTGGCGAGAACCAGCGGCGACAGCAGCGCCAGGATTTCCGCGGCGCGTCCCTGCGCCAGCGCCATGTGGACGAGCCCGAGCAGGATCACGATGCGCATCGGCGGCAAGGTGATACCGCGATAGAGCGCGAGCCCGATGGCCCCGAGCAGGCAGATTTCGAACGGACGCAACGTGGTGAAATCGGCCGGCCGCCATTCGGTGATCAGCGGCAGGGCGCTGCCGAGCGCCAGGATCTTCCGCGCCGCCAGCAGCGATTCCCAGCCATAGGGCGTGCAGCAGCCGGCGCCGAGCGCGAGCGCAGCAAAGACAGCCCATCGTACCGCCAGCTTCATTCGGTCGCTGGCGTTCACGTTGATTACGGCATCGAGCGCGATCGGCGCGATCATCACGACCCCGAAGACAAAGCCGCCATGGACGTTGGCCCACAGCGCCATCAACGGCAGCAGCCAGAACGACGGCGCCGTGCGCCGGTCGGCAGCCGCGATCAGTTCACCGATCCAGGCGACCATGATCGGCAAAGCCAGCACATGCGGCCGCGCCAAAAGATGCGGTGCCGTCAGCACCAGCGCGACCACGACGAAAGCCAGAGCCGCGCTCTCACTCAGGCCTCGGACCAGGTAACGGGCCAACAGTGCGAAGGTCGCGCTACTCGCGGCTGCGGCCAGCACCACCGGCCCGGTCCAGCCAAACCACGCATAGACCTTGGCGTAGAGAACCTGCGCCAGCCACTGCGTCGAAATCCAGGGCGCGCCGCCCATGGTGAAGGAATAGATGTCGGTGTGAGGCACCGCGTGATGGTCGAGGATCCATTGCCCGACCGTGATCTGCCATTGCGTGTCGGGATCGAGCAGCAGCCGGTTGCCGGCCGCGATCAGCAGCACGTAGACGGCAACGCCGACCCACAACGGCAGCGATCCGGGCACAACTTTGGTATCCGGAGCGATGTCGGCGGTGGCCAACGTCACGGGCGCGACTTCCCATCAACGACGGGTTCGGCGGTGTGCAACGCGTCCGTTTTGCGAAGATGGATGGTGGCGACCTCGTCGCTATAGATCTTTTGCCAGCCGTCCATATGGTCGAGCAGCTTGGTCGCGGCACTTTGGGTGCGCATCAGCGTCGCCTGGATCTGATACTCGTCGAGCAGGCGGAACAGGTTTTCCGGCTCCATCAGACCGGAAGCGTTGTTGTGGTCGACAAAGAACTTCTCACCATAGAGATCGGTGCGGCCGTCGATGAAGGGCGCGACGCCGCTGGCAATCAGATAGCCGCCGAAGTCGTAGTCGTTGAAGACGCGCTCAAGATTGAGCTTCTTGAGTTCGATGACCGCTTGCACCGGCGAACTTCTGGTGTTGGGCGCGAAGCGATTCATCGAAGTAAGGGTCAGCGCTACCGCCGCGAACAAGACGACAAAACGGACCATCATCACGCCGCGAACGGGCTTCGACGAAGGCAGCGGAGTTTCCGCGCCGCCGATCTGCTTGGCGAGCGGCACGGCGAGAACCAGCGGCGACAGCAGCGCCAGCATTTCGATAGCCCGGCTCTGGGATAGCGCCATGTGAAGCATTCCGAGCAGCAGCAGGATACGCGTTGGCGGCAATTGGATGCCTCGCAACAGCGCAAGCCCCATGCCCAGCAGCAGGCAGATTTCGAATGCACCGAGGCTGCCGAAATCGGCCGGCCGAAATTCCATGACCAAAGGCAACGCCTTACCCATGGTCAGGATTTTCATCGGCTCCAGCATCGAATTCCAGCCATAGGGCGTGCAACACGCTGCAATCAGCGCCGCACAACCGAATGCCGCCCAGCGCAGCGCCAGCGATTTCCGCGCGGCCGCGTCAGCACCCACGACCGCGTCGAGCGCGATCGGCGCGACCATCATCAAACCGAAGACGAAACCGCCATGCAGGTTGGCCCACAGCGCCATCAGCGGCAGCAGCCAGAACGACGGCGCCGTGCGCCGGTCAGCGGCCGCGATCAGTCCGCCGATCCAGGCGACCATGACCGGCAGCGCCAGCACATGCGGTCGCGCCAACAGATGCGGTGCGGTAAGGATGAACGCGACAGCGACGAACGCCAACGTCGCGGCCTGGCCTAAATGCCGGCTCAAGAGTTTTGTCAAAAGCGCGAAGGTCGCCGCGCTCGCGCCGGCAGCCAGCGCCACGGGGCCACCCCAACCGAATACCGAATAGGCCTTGGCGTAGAGCACCTGCGATATCCAGTACATCGAATTCCAGGGCTGGCCGCGCATGGTGAACGAATACACATCGGTATCCGGTACCGCGCGGTGGTCGAGAATCCATTGCCCGATCGTGACATGCCAGAGCGTGTCGGGGTCGTTCAGCATCCCGTTGCCGGCCGCAATCAGCAGTGCATAGACGGTGAAGCCGACCCAAAGCGGCAGCAATCCGTGCATGGCTTTGGTGTCTGGCGCGATGTCGGCGGCGGCCAATGACATGAGGAATTTCCTGTAATTTCCCTTAGGGATTTCCTTTGGGAATCTGCACTGGGATTGCAGCGGATCGAAGCACATCAGGGCATAATTCCTGGTAAACCGGACTTGCGCGATGGCCTGCATGCCGGGGAAGAACGGTGGCTTTTCGCCATATCCTTGCCGCCTCCGCCGCATTCCATACTGAAGCAGGCCGGCTTTCGGCCGGAAGGTCGCCTATTCCATGAAGCCTCTGTTAACCCTCACTTCGCTCGTCCTGACTTTGGCCCTGCTCTGCCCGGGAGCCGCCTTCGCCCAGCGCAGCCAGTATGAAGAGCTGGTCGCCAAGCATGCACAGGCCAATGGCGTGCCGGTCGCGCTGGTGCACCGGGTGATCGTGCGCGAGAGCCGTTACAACGCTCACCTGGTCGGACGTGGCGGCACGATTGGCCTGATGCAGATCAAGCTCGCGACCGCGCGCGGCCTTGGCTATACCGGCACCGCCGAAGGCTTGCGCGATCCCGATACCAACCTCGCTTATGCGGTGAAATACCTCGCTGGCGCCTATCGCGCCGCGGGCGGCGATCACGACCGGGCGGTTCGCTACTATGCCGGCGGCTATTACTACGCCGCGAAACGGCAACGCACGGAACTGCGCGTCCCGGACACAGTGCGAAATGACGTGATGCCCCGCTGAGCGGCGAATTAGCTCTCTCCCCCTGAAAGGGGGAGGGTTGGGGTGGGGGTCATGCGTGTGGGGGTCTTACGCTCGGCTTCAACAATTTGATCCCCTCCCGCTTTGCTCGACGAGCGAGCAAAGCGACCTCCCCTTTTCAAGGGGAGGTTCCGAAAGCCATGCCGCCTGGTAGGAGCAGAACCATGGCCTTCGCGTTGACACCCAGCGTCAGGGGTCTACATTAGACCTGTTCCGAGGGGAGCTCCGACGAGGAGCTGAGAGACCGCACCCTCTGGTCCCCGGACTGATCCGAAGGATTATGTCCTTGGGTCCAGAGACCGCGGTGACCCTTTGAACCTGATCCGGGTCATGCCGGCGAAGGGACAGGGATGTACCAGAGTTCGACTAGCCTGCGGGGGCAATCCCCGATTTCCGTTATCGGTGCCGGCGTCGCAGGCGCCTGGCAAGCGCTGTTGTTTGCAAGCTCCGGCTGCAGCGTCACGCTACACGAGCGCAGTGACGCCGCGATGACGCAGTCCACCAGCCACTGGGCCGGCGGCATGCTCGCGCCCTATTGCGAGGCGGAAAGCACCGAACCCGTGATCGTCCGGCTCGGCCTGCGCTCGCTAAAGCTCTGGCGCGAGTATTTTCCGCAAACCCCATTCAACGGTTCGCTGGTGGTGTCGCATGCCCGCGACCGCGCCGATTTCGAACGCTTCGCACGGCTGACAAGCGGTTACCGGCGGCTGGACGCGCAAGGCGTCAGCGAGATCGAACCGTCGCTTGAGGGGCGTTTTCGCGAGGGACTTTTTTACGCCGACGAAGGCCATGTCGAGCCGCGCAAGATCCTGCCCGAATTGCATGCGCGCATTCGGCAAGCCGGTGGCACCATCGCGTTCAACAGCGAGCTCGAGCCTGAGGATATCCAAGGTGATGCAGGAGGCATCGTGATCGATTGCCGCGGGCTCGCGGCACGCAAGGACCAGAGCGAGCTTCGCGGCGTCAAGGGCGAACTTATTCTGATCGAGACTGACGAAGTTGAACTGTCGCGTCCGGTGCGGCTGATCCATCCACGCTTTCCGCTCTATGTGATCCCGCGTGGCGATCACCGCTTCATGCTGGGGGCGACCTCGATCGAAAGCGAGAGCCATGGCGTCAGCGTCCGCTCTGCGCTTGAGCTATTGGGCGCGGCCTATGCGGTGCATCCGGCCTTTGCCGAAGCGCGTATCCTCGAATTCGGTTCGGGCCTTCGCCCCGCCTTTCCCGACAACCTGCCGCGTATCGCGGTGAACAACGAGAAGATCGCGGTGAACGGGCTTTACCGCCACGGTTTCCTGCTGGCGCCAGCGCTCGCCGAGCTCACGCTCGGCTATGTCGAGCGCGGCACCATCGACAACGAGGTGATGCAATGCGCGTGATCATCAACGGCGAGGAGCGCGAGATCGCCTCGATGAGCGTCGATACGCTGCTCGGCGAGCTCGATTATGAAGGCACGCATTTTGCGGTCGCGGTGAATTACGACGTGCTGCCGAAGAGCCGCTGGGCCGAGACGCAGCTCAAACACGGCGACGAGATCGAAATCATCACACCGCGGCAAGGAGGCTGAGGATGGCAACGCATGCTCCGTCGACGCTCCGTTTTCTTCACCTCGCCCCGCTTGCGGGGAGAGGTCGAAGCCCAAGGCTTCGAAGACTTGGGCTTCGGGTGAGGGGGACTCTCCGCAATCGCGCTCCTGGAAGCTCCCCCTCACCCCAACCCTCTCCCCGCAAGCGGGGCGAGGGAGCAGACCGCAGCGCGCGGAGACACTGATGCTGAAATTCTACAACCGCGAATTCTCCTCTCGCCTCCTGATCGGCACGGCGCTGTATCCCTCGCCGGCGATCATGCAGAACGCGATCCGAGCTTCAGGTAGCGAGATCGTCACGGTGTCGCTGCGGCGCGAGGCCGCCGGCGGCAAGACCGGCGATGCGTTCTGGAATCTGATCCGCGAACTTGGCGTGACGGTGCTGCCAAACACCGCCGGCTGCCGCAGCGTGCGCGAAGCGGTGACCACGGCGAAACTCGCGCGTGAACTGTTCGGAACAAGCTGGATCAAGCTCGAGGTGATCGCCGACAACGACACGCTGCAGCCCGATGTGGTCGGCCTGGTCGAGGCCGCTGATATCCTGATCAAGGACGGCTTTGAGGTGTTTCCCTATTGCACCGAGGATCTGTCGGTCGCGATGCGCCTGGTCGATGCCGGCTGCAAGGTGGTGATGCCCTGGGCCGCGCCGATCGGCAGCGCGAAAGGCATCATCAATCCCGATGCGTTGAAACTTCTGCGCGACCGGTTGCCCGACATCACACTCGTGGTCGATGCGGGTTTGGGCGCACCGAGCCACGCCGCCCGCGCGCTCGAACTCGGCTATGACGCGGTGCTGCTCAACACCGCGATTGCGAAAGCCGCCGATCCCGTCGCGATGGCAACGGCGTTTCGCTCTGGCGTCGAGGCCGGCCGCGCCGCCTTCGAAGCCGGACTGATGGAAGCACGTGACTTCGCCTCCCCTTCAACCCCTGTCGTTGGGACCCCGTTCTGGCATGCCGTATCCTGATCGCTTTTATCCTGTCGTCGATAGCGTCGCCTGGGTCGCGCGACTCGCGCTGCTTGGCGTCGGCACCATCCAGCTCCGCGCCAAAAACCTGAGCAAATCGGATGCGCTGCAGACGGTGAAGGACGCGCTCGATGTTATCCATGGCACCAACGCAAAGCTCGTAGTCAATGACTATTGGCGCGCGGCGATCGAGGCCGGCGCCAAGCATCTGCATCTCGGCCAGGAAGACCTCGCTGCCGCCGATGTCGGAGCCATTCGCGACGCCGGGCTCACGCTTGGCATCTCGACCCATGACGATGCGGAGCTTGAGACGGCGCTTGCCGCCAAACCCGATTACGTCGCGCTCGGCCCGATCTTTCCGACCACGCTGAAGTCGATGCGGTTCGCGCCGCAGGGCATTCCGAAGATCACCGAATGGAAGAAGCGCGTCGGCGCCCTTCCGCTGGTTGCGATCGGCGGCATCAAGCTCGAACACGCGCCAGAGATTTTCGCCGCCGGCGCCGACTCGATCGCGGTGGTTTCCGACGTCACCCAGAACACCGACCCCGACAAGCGCGTTCGCGCCTGGCTCGGACTGAAAGAGGCCGCGTGATGATGACTTTTTTCACCGTCATTGCGAGGAGCCCGCGACAAAATTGCGAAGCAATTTTGCGCTGGAGCAACGAAGCAATCCAGTCTTGCTGCATGATCCTGGATTGCGGAGCCTGTCATCGGGCGCGCATTCGCGCGACCCGTTGGCTGACGCTCGCAATGACAACAACAAGCGCCTGTGCGCATACCAATCAGTAAGGAGGACCTCATGAACATTCGTCCCAACCCCGACACGACCCTTCCCGCCGTGACCACGGGCCCATTGCCCTCCTCGCGCAAGATCTTCGCAACGCCGCAAGCAGCGAGCGATCTGCGCGTGCCCCTGCGCGAGATCATCCTCTCCGAAGGCGCCGGCGAGCCGAACCTTCCCGTCTATGACACCTCTGGTCCCTACACCGACCCGAGCGTCGTAATCGACGTCAATGCCGGGCTTTCACGCCATCGCACCGCCTGGGTGAAGGAACGCGGCGGCGTCGAGCAGTACGAAGGGCGCACCATCAAGCCGGAAGACAACGGCAATGTCGGCACGGCGCATGCCGCCAAGGCCTTCAACGCGCATCACCAACCCCTGCGCGGGCTCGACGGCCACAAGATCACCCAGCTTGAATTCGCCCGCGCCGGCATCATCACCAAGGAGATGATCTACGTCGCGACGCGCGAAAATCTCGGACGTCAACAGCAATTGGAGCGCGCCGAAGCAGCGCTCGTCGACGGCGAAAGCTTCGGCGCGGAGGTCCCCGCTTTCGTCACGCCGGAATTCGTACGCAGCGAGATCGCACGCGGACGGGCCATTATTCCTTCGAACATCAACCATGGCGAACTGGAGCCGATGATCATCGGCCGCAACTTCCTCACCAAGATCAACGCCAATATCGGCAACTCCGCGGTGACCTCCTCGGTGGAAGAGGAAGTCGACAAGATGGTGTGGGCGATCCGCTGGGGCGCCGACACCGTGATGGACCTCTCCACAGGCCGCAATATCCACACCACGCGCGAATGGATCCTGCGCAACTCGCCGGTGCCGATCGGCACCGTTCCCATTTACCAGGCGCTGGAGAAGTGCAACGGCGATCCGGTCCAACTGACCTGGGAGCTCTACAAGGACACGCTGATCGAACAGTGCGAACAGGGCGTCGACTATTTCACCATCCACGCCGGCGTGCGCCTGCCGTACATTCATCTCACCGCCAACCGCGTCACCGGCATCGTGTCGCGCGGCGGCTCGATCATGGCGAAGTGGTGCCTGGCTCATCACAAGGAGAGCTTCCTCTACACGCATTTCGACGAGATCTGCAACCTGATGCGCAAATACGATGTGTCGTTCTCGCTCGGTGACGGCCTGCGGCCGGGCTCGATCGCGGACGCCAACGACCGCGCGCAATTCGCCGAACTGGAAACGCTCGGTGAACTCACGAAAATCGCATGGGACAAGGGCTGCCAGGTGATGATCGAGGGCCCCGGCCACGTGCCGATGCACAAGATCAAGATCAACATGGACAAGCAGCTGAAGGAATGCGGCGAGGCGCCGTTCTACACCTTGGGCCCGCTGACCACCGACATCGCGCCGGGCTATGACCACATCACCTCAGGCATCGGCGCTGCGATGATCGGCTGGTTCGGCTGCGCGATGCTGTGTTACGTCACGCCGAAAGAGCATCTGGGCTTGCCCGACCGCAACGACGTCAAGACCGGCGTCATCACCTACAAGATCGCGGCGCACGCCTCCGATCTTGCCAAGGGCCATCCGGCGGCGCAACTGCGCGACGATGCGCTGTCACGCGCGCGCTTCGATTTCCGCTGGGAGGATCAGTTCAACCTCGGGCTCGATCCGGAGACCGCGTGCAAATTCCACGACGAGACGCTTCCCAAGGACGCGCACAAGGTCGCGCATTTCTGCTCGATGTGCGGCCCGAAATTCTGCTCGATGAAGATCACGCAGGACGTGCGCGACTATGCGGCAACGTTGAATGATCAGGAACAGGGCATGGCGCAGATGAGCGCCAAGTTCAAGGAGATGGGCTCAAGCGTCTATCTCGATGCGGACAAGGTAAAGGAAAGCAACAAGGCGTTTTAAGACACTCGGAAACGCCGTGGAGAAACTTCCTGACTTACTCCGGGGCGGCCTAAAACTGGTCTTCGTCGGCACCGCTGCTGGACAGCGGTCTGCCGACGTAGGCCATTATTACGCCCATCCAGGCAATCGCTTTTGGCACACGATCCACGAAGTCGGGATAACGCCACGCCAATATCGACCGCACGAATTTCCGAGCCTGCTAAATCTTGGCATCGGCTTCACCGACATGTGCAAGACCGGCGCGGGAATGGATCATACAGCCCTCAATTTCCCCATCGACGTCCCAGCTTTCCTCAAGAAGATGCAGCAATATCGGCCAAAGACGATCGCCTTCACCAGCAAGAAGGCCGCAAGTCTCTTCTATGGAAGGCCCACGAAGGCCGTTGCGTTGGGCCGACAACCGCAAGATCAAAATTCTCTGCAGGATTTCCCTGATGTCTTCGTGCTGGCCTCGCCTTCCGGCGCCGCATCGGGCCATTGGTCCGTTCGGCCATGGCAGGAGTTGGCCGATTGGGTCAGAGACGCTTAAACTCTAAGGATCGCTAATGCCCAACCTGATTTTCCGCCGCGCGACCGAGGCCGACGTGCCGGCTATTATCAAGATGCTCGCCGATGATAAGTTGGGCGCGTCGCGGGAAGCACTCGGGGCGGAAAGCCTTCCGCGATATCTCGATGCTTTTCGGGTCATCGATGCCGACGCGAACCAGTTCCTGCTCGTTGTCGACGACGGCACCGAGATTGTCGGGACGCTTCAGTTGACGTTCATCGCTGGCCTTGCCCGCGGCGGACTGAAGCGTGGCCTGGTTGAAGCGGTGCGCGTGGCAGGCGATCGGCGCGGCGAGAAGATTGGCGAAGCGATGTTCGCCTGGGTTCTCGAAAAATGCCGCCGTGAGAATTGCGGGATCGTTCAACTGACGACCGACAAATCGCGAACGGACGCGCATCGTTTCTATGACCGGCTGGGCTTTGAGCCGTCGCATGTCGGTTACAAGATGATGCTCTAGCCCGATTCCGGCTGCAGCAATCCCCAAAATTCCCTTGGCCAGCCGCGATCACGCCTTTTCTACTGGCCAAAACTGCGTCCTTGCCGCACCACCTGCCCGTCAACGCCATCACTTACGGTGGGAATCGCTTGGCCTCATCATGGCTGATGCGGTAAAGGACAACATCTCAATATCCAAATGGGGAGATCTTTTCATGCGTCGCGTTACCGCTTTCTGTGCAGCCGTCACCATCGCCGCCACGACCCTTGTCTCGGGCGCCGCCTTCGCGAAGCACATGCGTGCTCCGGACAATGGCTATTACGTCATCCGCTGGAACAACACCGGCGTCTGCACGATCTGGAATACCGATCTCCAGGAAAAGCCGTGGCACTTCTTCTCTGACTACACGGTCGTCAGCAAGCCGGTGCCGACTTTCACTGAAGCCGCCGGAATCCAGGAAAACATGCGGCAGAGCCGTCACTGCACGCTCTGAGCGTGACGCACCATAAGGCCTCGATTTCAGGGGCATGCTCGTCGAGCAGGCAACACAGAAGGCCGGGCCATTGCCCGGCCTTCTGGTTTTGACACCACCGCCGTGAAATAGTGTCGCCAATGCACGGGGGACGGGACGGCATGTCGAACGATTTTCGGCTGGAAAATTATCTGACGCGGATCGGCTATCGCGGCCCGACCGCGATCGATCTCGAAACGCTGAAAGCCCTTCAGACCTCGCATCTTGCGGCAATCCCGTTCGAAGGGATCGATCCGCTGCTCCGCCGTCCCGTCAAACTCGACCTCGCCTCCGTACAGGCCAAGCTCGTCGATAGCCCGCGCGGCGGATATTGTTTCGAGCACAATCTGCTGTTCAGAGCCGCGCTTGACGCCATCGGCTTCAAGGTCACCGGGCTCGCCGGGCGGCCGCGTTGGATCGCCCCGCCCGGCAGTCCGCTCGGGCCAAAGACGCACATGATGCTGAAGGTCGATCTCGCCGACGGCGCTTATCTGGTCGATGTCGGCTTTGGCGCCTGTCTGCTCGACGCGCCGCTGCAACTCAAAAACGACGTCGAGCAGACCACCGCGCTCGGCACCTACCGTCTCACGGCATCGGATGGCCTGTTCTTGCTCAGCGCCAAGCGGCAGGTGGGATGGCGGGACATGTACGTCTTCGACCCGCAACCGCAAATTCAGGCCGACTATGAACTCGGCAACTGGTTCACCTCGACCAGTCCGGTGGTGCCGTTCACTACCCGGCTGGTCATGGAGCGGATCGCCGGCAATCAGCGCTTCAAGCTGGTCAATCGCCTGCTGTCGACGGAGACGCGCGACGGCGAAGTGATTGCCGAGCGCACGCTGCAAAACGCCAACGAGCTAGGTGAGGTGATGCACGACACCTTCAAGGTGACGCCGCCGGTGCGGCCTGAGGAAATTTTCGAGCGCACCGGCGGTTAGATCCGCGCTTGCTAGTGCAGCGTAATCGCGAGCCCACTCAAATCCGCATTCGCCATCAGGCCCACCTGCGAGCCCGCGAGTTCGAGCACCACGCCCTTGGCATTGGTGATCGCGATGCCGCGAACGCCGCCGCCGACCACAATGCCCGCGCCTCCCGCTGCATAGACCCCGGCGATATCCGACGGGCGCCAGATGTTATGCACGCGGCCACGCAACACCGCGCGCGATCCGCCGAATACCAGGCCGTAATCGATCCCGCCGATCCCGAGCGAATAACGGCGGCCGTGGAAATCCAGCACCCCGCTGCCACCATTACCGCCAATGATCCATCCGGCCTTGATGATCGTAAGCTGCACATAGCCTTCATCGGCGCGCGCGGCCGACGAAAGACCGGCAAAAGCAACTAGCGCAAGAACGGCAGCGCGAAAGGCAGATGACAGTTTCATGAGTTTTTCCCCCGAGGTTGCGATCAGATGGATCGAATCGTCGGCCGCACCTTAGCCGATGGAAAGCGCCGGTAAAAAGGCGGGTTTTGAGGTAAAAACGTGGATGGCAGGGCTATCACCCCGCCTGTGCCTTACGCCTTCTCGGCCGCTTCCAACCTGGTGAATTCGGTCTTGACCAACTCGTGGAAGACATCCTTGTCGAGCACGCCGGATTTGCGGAAGGGCGCCGCGGCGAGCGCGTTGATGACCGCATCATGAACTTCGAGGCCGCCTTCCGAGTGCTTGACCATGCCCCATTTGAGCAGCTTCTTGTCGCTGACGATTTCCGTGAAGCGACGGAGCCGAAGGCTGAGGCTCAGATACTCGTTCGGGTCAGGAAATTCGCGCTTCACCGCGAGCATGGCGCGTAGTCTCGCGGGCTCTTCGTCCGGCGATGCCGCGTCTTCAGGGCCGGTGCCAGACTCGGCAGCGATCAGCGTCGACTGATAAATGCCGAGCGCCTGATGCAGCCGCTCCGGCTCGACGGGATTAACCTTCTCTTCGGTCGCAGCACTCATCTCATCCTCCCGTCGCGGCCAATCATGTCCCCTCAGGCCCGCGCCATGCGCCAACGGAGGCCGTTTTTGCTCCATCGGAAGCGGCTTGGCAACCTCCCCGAAGAAACCATTTTGAAGCCATTCTGAAACCCGATTGATTGAACCACTTCTGTGGTCACCGACACTCATGGGCATTCGGGTCGATCCCCCGATCCGAACGACACAACCTCCGCACAAGGCCCTCTTCAGCGGGACCGGCGGAGAACTTCAAACACCCCATCAGGAGATAACCCGTGCATCACGTTCGTACCCTTGCTGCTGCCGCCTTCGTCGCCGTCACTGCCTTTGCCGCCGCGAGCCCGGCGGAAGCCGCCCCCTTCCATGTGATCCGCTACGCGGACACCGGCTTCTGCCAGGTCTGGGACAACGGCTTCCCGACTGCGCCGTGGCCGACGCACTACACCGTCATGACCCATCGCCAGCCGACCTACGAGCGGGCGGTCGCCGTCAAGGGCTGGCTGATGAACAAGCACTACTGCACGCTTTAATAACCCTATCAGCCGATGGAACGATGGGCACTGGCAGGTTGTTAACGCTTCCAGTGCCCACTTTCCGAAGTTCGTGCTCTGCCTTCATCGGGAGGTTTGATTGTTGCTCCATCAATTCTCCAGATCCGCGGTTACCTCTATTGGCGAACAGGATGGCGCGCGCGAGCAGCGGCTCAAGGAAGCGATTTCCGTCCTGCTCGATCTCAGCGCGACCGTGGCGCGGGCCTATCTCGTCCGCGCAAGTCGCGACGGCATAACCGGCGGCGTTATGCTCGGTCTTGTGACCCACGACAAAAAAGAGAGCGGGAAGCTCGCGTTACAGATGGACCGCGCCTTCGGGGCGCTGTTCAACACCGAGGCGCATCTCGACGTCGTCTTTCTCGACGATGAGGCCGATGCGCTAGTCCGGCAAAGCTGCCGACCCTTCTATCACTACCGGGCCCGCTACCACTAAGTCCCTATCGATACCGGGGCGGGCTTCGCCGCTCCCTCATCAGCACATCATGCGCGGCCGATATCTTCAGGAAGGCTTCCGCATTGCCGCCCGCGTCCGGATGGGCGCGCTTGGCCAGCAGCTTGTAGGCGCGATGAATTTCGCTCTCGGACAGGCGGCGGTCGAGCGGCAGGCCGAGGAGTTCGCGACAACGTTCTTCCGCCGTCAAGGTTTTCAGCGCCGCCGTTCGCCTGCCGAATTGCGGCGCGGTGAGCGCCGACAGCACCTCGCGAATGACGGCGATCCGCCGCCGCGCGGCTTCGTGCGTCGTATGGTCGGCATCTTCATCCGCGGCGCGTCGCAAAATCGGCAGCGCCTGGGAGGCGGCCTGACGCAGCATTTCTTCCTCGTCGCTGGCCGCAATATGTTGCGCGAGCCGCACCGCTTCGCCGTAGTCGGGCGCATGCGCCGACCAGATGCGATCGAGTTCAGCTTTCCATTCCGCCAGACGTCTTTCCATGGCACGCACACCGTGGGGCATCTCAATACGACCTGATGGTCCGATTCCGCATCCCGCCTCGGCAAGCCGTCTGGCGAATGCCGGGATCAAAGCGCCACCAGAAAATATATGTCTCTAGTAAAGTCTTAGATTTGACATTCGCCATACCAACGCGCGGTTACTACCGTGGTGAATGCCAAATTCACTACACCAGGGATAACGCTTTCGGTTCCTGTTGGCGCGCATTTGAATTAATCTGTGCAGAAAGCTCCAAGGAAACACCCAAGGAAACCCAAGGAAAAATCTCAAGGAAAAATATCATGGCCCTGCTCGAAGACCATATTGCCGTTGTCACCGGTGCCGCATCCGGCATTGGCCGCGCGATCGCGGCCGGTTACGCCCGCGAAGGCGCCGAGGTAGCGCTGCTCGATATCAACGAACAGGCAGCCGAGGAGGCCGCGCAAGAAATTCGCCGTGAAGGCGGCCGTGCCTCAAGTTTTCGTCTCGACGTCACGAAGCGCGAGGATTGCGTCGCGGTCGCCAAAAGCGTGGGCGAACGGGTCGGGCGCGTTTCGATCCTGGTCAACAATGCCGGCATCAACCGCCGTAATGCGTTTGCCGGCGAGGCTGCGGCTGTGATCAAGGATTGGGAAGATATCATCTCGATCAATCTCAACGGTGTTTTCAACGTGACGCATGCGTTCCTCGAACCGCTTCGCGCCGCCAAGGGCCGCATCGTCAATATTGCTTCCATCCAGTCCTTTGTGCATGTGCGCACGCCGAACTCACCGGCCTACACCACCTCCAAGCACGGCGTGCTCGGCTTCACCCGCGCGCTCGCCGCCGAACTCGGCAAGTTCGGCGTGCGCGTCAATGCGATCGGCCCCGGCCTGATCGAAACGCCACTCAATGCCGCGGTGCGCGCCAACAGTCCGGAGCTGGTGAAGATTTTCATCGACCACACCCCGTTGGGGCGCGCAGGCCAGCCCGAAGATATCGTGGGACCGGCGATCTTCCTCGCCTCGGACCTGTCAGCCTACGTCACGGGATCGATCGTGATGGCGGATGGCGGCTACCGCACGATCTGAAAGCAAGGGGCGGAAAATGCGAGTGCGGTTAGTGTAGCGAACGTCGCATTCGCTTCACTGGCGATTTGACGCGCGCTACTTTTCGATGAACCGCGCCTTCAGCCTGTCCTCCGCGCTGTCCTGAACCTGCCGCAAGTGCTCGGCCCAGACGCCGCACATCAAGATCAGCGAAATCAGCGACACGCTTCCTGATATCAGTTCGAGCGCGCGCAGCACCACCGCGGTCCCGATCGCCCACAAAGGCTGCGGCACGTCGGCGAATGCGACCGGCACGATGTCAGACACAAACGTCCGCTCGGCGCCAAACGCCACGGCGAACACCACCGAGAACAGCCAAAACACCTTCCAGCCTTCGTTCATTTTTTCCTCGCGCCATGAGCGTTGTTTGCACTGATACTACCTCCGGCGAGGTTTACGATTGATGTTGATCACTCCCCCGTAGAATTGCTGGCGCCATTCACCGTCTGCTAAACAGTTGAGAAATTCACCAGGAGTTAAGCACGTGGCAAACGACACAGCCGGCCGACGCGGACCACCGGGACCACAAGGTCATCCCGGCCGGCCCGGTCCCGCAGGCCCGAGCGGCAAGCCGGGGCCGGTGGGCAAAGCCGGCCCGCAAGGCGCACGCGGCGAAGTGGGTCCGCAAGGAAAACCCGGAGTACAAGGCGAGAAGGGTCCGCGCGGCGAAGCCGGGCCGCCCGGCCAGTTGCCGTCGATCGAGCAGGTGATGCCGTGGCTGCATTTATTGTTCGACGCCTATGAAGACTACAAGCGCCAGCGCGAACGTGAGGCGATCGAGGCCACTGAAGCGGCCGAACGCGAGGCCTCGACACAAGCAGCCCTTGCCGAGCACAGCGACGACATGTTCGACAAAGAGGACGACGAACATCGCAAGAAGAAAGACAAGAAGCACAAGGACAAGAAACACAAAGACAAGAAGCACAAACACAAGAAGTAGTGCGCTTCAGGGATGCGGCGCTTCCTTCCGCACCTCGCCGAAACGCCGCGCCAGATAAAGCGCCAGGATCAGCCCGCCGATCAGCGCCACCGCACATAGCGGCCAGGGCGGCGGCAGTTGCGGCAGGAAGATATAAAGCAGCGCGATGCCCACCGCGAGGTTGAAGAATCCCCAGAGCACGTTGACGACCGCGGAGGATTCGCCGGCGCCGCGCGGCCTCGCAAACGGCGTCTGAAAGCGGTTGCCGCATGTCCCTTGCACGATATGCGGGATCGCATTCGTCAGAAAAGCGCCGGCAAAGAACCAGCCGACATAGACATACCAGACCATTGTCGATCCTTTTCGGTCGCCGACCTGGAAACGCTATCCGAATCTCAAGCGCGAGCGTTCCTTGGCCTTCTCGGCCTCTATTGCGCGGTCGCGGGCCGGTGCATGGGTATGCAGCGAGGTGAGCAGCCGGTGCGCGGCAGCGGTGACCTCCTCGACCGCGCGGTCGAAGGCAGCCTCATTGGCCTGCGACGGCTTGTTGAAGCCGGACAGCTTACGCACGAATTGCAGGGCGGAAGCGTTGATTTCATCCTCCGTCGCCGGCGGCTCGAAGTTGAACAGCGTCTTGATGTTTCGGCACATTTTGATCTTCCCTTTTGCGAAAGGTGGCAAGTGTGGCGGTTCAGAAGTCCGCATCATTCCAGCCGCGAGTTCATCATGCGGACTTCTGAACCAAAGCCACACTTGATCAATAGGTTTGCTAGTGTCCTTTCGATTCCGAAGTTCGAAACGTGGCTCCCCAAAATGCTACGAACTTCGCAATCGAGACACTAGCCGGATGGCAACCGGCTGGCTCGCCGCCCATTTTGTCGTAGAATAACCGGCGCGCTTGCTTTCTGTAAGCCCGGCCAAACCACGAAAGGCAAGTTCCCGATGAGCCATGTCACTTACAAGATCGTCGAGCATGATGGCGGCTGGGCCTATACCGTCAACGGCGTATTCTCGGAGAGTTTTCCGTCCCACGCCAAGGCGCTGGCCGCCGCCCGGCACGCCGCTGCCGAACAGCGCGTGCCCGGACGTACCGAGGCGATTGAATATGAGACGGCGGACGGCAAATGGCATACCGAGACCGCTCCCGGCGACGATCGCCCGGAGACCGACGTCGAAGACAAGCTATAATACAAGGGCGAAGCCATGAGAGATTTGCGGCTCGCGCTATCGCTGATCTTTGCTGCCATCTCGTCGGCAGCAATGGCCGGAGAGTATCCGTCACCCCGGCAGGGCGACTTTATCGCCCTGGATTTCAAATTCCATAGCGGTGAGTTGATGAAGGAGCTGAAGCTTCACTACACCACCGTCGGCGAGCCGACCGGCCAGCCGGTGCTGGTGCTGCACGGGTCCGGCGGCTCGGCCGCCAGCATGCTGACGCCGGCGTTTGCCGGCGAATTGTTCGGCGCGGGCCAGCCGCTCGACGCCGCGAAATACTACATCATCATTCCCGACGGCATTGGCCACGGCAAATCTTCCAAACCTTCGGACGGGATGAAGACGGCCTTTCCGAACTACAATTACGACGACATGGTCGAGGCGCAATTTCGCCTGGTGAAGGAGGGCCTCGGCATCAAGCATCTGCGGCTTGTGATCGGCAATTCCATGGGCGGCATGCACGCCTGGCTCTGGGCCGGAAAATATCCGGACATGATGGACGCCGTGGTGCCGATGGCCTCGCAACCGACCGCGATGGCCGCACGCAACTGGATCTTGCGGCGGATGATGATCGAGACCATCCGCAACGATCCCGATTACAATAACGGCGACTACACAAGTCAGCCGCGCATGATGAAATATGCCGTCGCGGCTTACGGCTTCGCCAGTTCCGGCGGCACGCTCGCCTATCAGAACGAGGCGCCGACGGCAGAAAAGGCCGACCGTATGGTCGACGAACGGCTGGCGGCACCGGTGACGACCGACGCCAACGACTTCATCTATCAGTGGCAGGCCTCGCACGACTACGATGCGTCGGCGCGGCTTTCCAAGATCGAGGCCAAGCTGCTTGCGATCAATTCAGTCGATGACGAGCGCAATCCGCCCGAAACCGGCGTCATCATTGATGCGCTCAGGCAGGTCAAGAACGGCAGGCTTTATCTGATCCCGGCTTCCGTCGAGACGCGCGGCCACGGCACGACGGGAAGCGCGAAATTCTACAAGTTAGAACTTGAGCAATTGCTGCGCTAGTATGCGCTGTTACACTCTGCGAAGAGATTGCTTTTCGCGGCGCATCAATTTCGCTGCGGTGCCATCGCATATTATTTGAGCGTGCATCTATCGAGCGTCTCGGGCCTAATCGCGCTCAAGTTTGATTCCCCAAAGCCGGGTGGAGGATCGAATGCGAAGGTTCGCGCCAATCGCCTTGCTCGCCGCCTGTTGCGCGTGTGCCGGCACCGCGCTCGCCTTCGACAACGGCCAGTATGAAAATGTCCCTGCCGATATCCGCGCCTGGTTCAAGGGCGTGATGGCGCCGAACGGCGTCCCCTGTTGCGACATCTCCGACGGCCATACCACCGAATATGATTTTCGCGCCGGCGCCTATTGGGTGCCGATCGAAGGGCAGTGGATGGAAGTGCCGTCGCATGCCATCATTCGCGACCGCGGCAACCCGGTGGGTCAGGCCGTGGTATGGTATGTCCACCACCGCGGCAGCATTGTGATCTCCTGTTTCGTGCCGGCGGACGCGGTCTGAGAAGCCCTTGCTGGTGTGGTGGCGGCGGGATTTGGGGTAGCTTTCGATTTCGCTGCGGTGATAATTTCGGCGTAGCCCCACGATTTTGGAGAGCGATGGTGAGCGAGCTCTGCCCCGACGACCTCAAGACGATCTACCCCGAGCCGACCGCGCGCGTGATCGCCAAGGCGCGGCCGGCGATCGACGTTCACGCGCAAAAATTCATCGAGATGTCGCCGTTCTGCGTGCTGGCGACTTCGGGCTCCGACGGCAGCGTCGATGCTTCGCCGCGCGGCGGCCATCCGGGTTTTATCCGTGTCGACGGACCGAACCGGCTGCTGATGCCGGATCGCCCCGGCAACAACCGGATCGACAGTTTCAAAAACATCGTCGATGGCACCGGCCTCTTGCAACTGGTCTTCTTCGTGCCCGGGCTCGACGAGACGCTGCGCGTAGGCGGCAAGGGCTCAGTGACGGTCGACCCTGAGCTGCTCGAGGCGATGAAGGAATTCGGCAAGCTGCCGCGCGCCGTGCTGTGCATCGACGTCACGGAAGCCTATTTCCATTGCGGCAAGGCCTTGATGCGCTCGAAGCTGTGGTCGAGGGACATCCAGGTCGAACGCGAGGTCTTTCCTTCGATCAGCCAGGTGATCCACGATCAGACCAGCCTTGGCGAGGCGGAAACGCAGGCCGAGGTCGTCGCGCGTTACAAGACGCAGTTGTAGTTATCTCACCGCTGTCGTCCCGGCCAAGCCAACGGGTCGCGCGAATGCGCGCCCGATGAGAGACCCGGCGCGAGACGTCTGAAAGCGTGCCCTATTGATAGCTTCCGCGGTATGGGTCCCCGCCTGCGCGGGGACGACACCGAATTTGTTTCGACGACGAAACTCAGCTCTCGCTCTCGAGCCCGCCGATATGCTTCTGCGTATAAAGCTCAAGGCCGACCCGCCCGATCAGGTCGAGTTGGGTTTCGAGGAAGTCGATGTGGTGCTCCTCGTCCTTCATCAGCTTCTCGAACAGGTCGCGTGAGACATAGTCCTTGACGCCGTGGCAGTAGGTTGCGGCTTCCTGATAGAGGTTGCGCGCACTGTGCTCGGCGGCCAGGTCGCACTCGATGATTTCCTTGACGTTCTGGCCGATCCGCAAGGGATCGAGCACCTGCATGTTGGGAAAGCCGTCGAGGAACAGGATGCGGTCGGTGAACTTGTCGGCGTGCTCCATCTCCTCGATGGATTCCTTGCGCCAGACCTTGGCCATCTCCAAGAGGCCCCAATTGTTCAGGATCCGGTAGTGCAGCCAGTACTGGTTGATGGCCGTGAGTTCGTGGCGCAAACCCCTATTGAGATAGTCGATGACCTTTGGGTCGCCCTGCATGGTGCACTCCGGTTGAAAGACCGCGGACGAGTCTCACGCGGTAATTTAGAACACTTCTAAATGAGATTTCGAGCGGGAGCAACTCTTTTGCCCAGTCGGCAAAAGCGGCAATTATTCAATATGATACGAGATAATCGGAGACCGTTAGCCCGCCGCGATGGCGAAATCGGCCGGCGCGTGTGAGTCGTTTTGGCCGTGGCCGTGGTTCTGGCTGTGCGGACAGCCGGCGCAGCAGGCCTTGGCGCAGGCCCCTAACGCGTCATCGATGATGGTCTTGATGGTGCGCGCGCAACGGCCGCACTCGGCACTGCATCCGAGACAGCCGTAAATCTGCTTGGCATTGCGGGGAAGGTGTTGCGAACTTTCGACGACACTGCGGACATCTTGGTCGCTAAGCACGTTGCAGGAACAGACGATCATTAGAGCAGCAGGCCCATCGGTGAGTTGAAGCTTTTCGATATTCAATGGGCGCACGGGATGCAACCGGATGCGACGGGAAAAGCCGCGTTTTGAAGCAATTCCAAACTGATAGACGGCTCACACTGGAATGAATCTAAAGAAGCAGCGGCGGAATAAATCAACCCGCGCGAGAGTCTGCGTCTCAATCCCCACCACTTCCGCCGCCGTCACCTCCGCCCCCGCCGTCACCACCACCGCCATCGCTCCCGCCCGAATCGCCGCCGCCGTGATCTCCGGAATGGCCGTGCCCACCGAACCAGCCATGGCTGGCGCCGTGGCCGCCGCCTTCCCCGCCCGCATCGGCACCTCCCGAACCATCTTGCCTCGATGCGCGGTCTTTCGTTGTCCGGCGCTCGCGATGCACGAGCCAGCCAAGCAAGACCGCGCCAGCCACGACCATCAGCGCCAATAATCTGTCTTTCACAGGCGCTATCCCGTCGAATTGTGCGTTGCACAATTGTTTCGCAACGCTGCCGGATTGAGCCGGCATTATGACCGCGTCGTTCATTGATCATTCAAGTGGAATATGGAACGTTTGGTGCACGGACAGCTTCGACAGCGCAGTCTCGTATTCAATCAGAAAGGTGATGCCATGAGGAAAATGCTGGTGGCACTGGCCACTATTGCCACCCTTGCCTTCTCGGCCTCGGCGCCCGCCCATGCCCAACGCTACCTCGGCGCAGCGATCGCCGGCGGAATCATCGGCGGCGCCATCGTCGGCAGCGCCGTTGCAAACCCGTACTACTATGGCCCGGGTCCCTATTACGGTGGACCACGCCCCTATCCCTACTACGGCTACGGCGGCCCGGCCTATGTCGCGGCTGAAGATTCTTATGGCTGTTACTGGCAGCGTCAGCGCTTCTGGGATGGCTACAGCTGGCGCATCCGCCGCGTGCGGGTTTGCGGCTAAGCCGTTCATCTTCATTAAATCAGGCGGGGTTAGCCCCTAGTTCCGCCTGATTTCGAAAACGCTCAAGAATAAAGGCCTGAAAAAACCGTTTTTAAGACGAATGTCCTTGAGGATGTTCACTACGGGTTGACCGTTGTGCGCTTCGTCGGCGGCAAGGTAAATTCCAGGCTCGGCATACGAATCATCTTAAGCTTCCTAACCCACTGGCGCTGACAGGCGCCGCATCTATCAGGAGAGTCCAAGACATGAAGAAGACATTTGCTGCGCTCCTTGCGGTCGCAACGGTCGCCGGTGCGCTCACCACGACCCCGGCCAGCGCTCAGCGCGCGCTCGGCGCCGCGATTGCCGGTGGCATTGTCGGTGGCGCCATCGTCGGCGGCGCGGTTGCCGCCAGCCAGGCGCCGGCTCCGGTCTACGTGGCGCCTCCGGGCCCGCCCTGCCGTTGGGTGCGTGAGCGCTATTGGGATGGTTACGACTGGCGCTTCCGCCGCGTTCAGTACTGCGATTGATAGCCATAGCGTTTTCAAGCGAAGTGGCTACCAGTTCGCGTGAAGAAAACGCGTCAGACTAAAACGCGTCAGACTAAAATGACAATTTGATCTTCGAAAACCCGGCCCATGCGGCCGGGTTTTTATTTGACCGGCCCTCACCCTGAGGAGCGGCACATGCCTCGTCTCGAAGGATGAGAGGCTTCATGTGGAAGGTTTATCGCGCGGCCTCAATCGAGCGCAGCACAGCTTCGCTCGGCCAGCAATCCACTTTCAGCCCGGCCTTTTTCTGATAGGCGCCAAGCGCGGCACGCGTCTTCATCCCCGCCTTGCCGTCGATCTTGTCGGCGTAGAGGCCGATGCGCGTGAGGTGGCGTTGCATCGCCTCGACGTCCTTGGTGCGCAACTGGGTCGATGCCGACCAGGGCGTGGCGAAGGGCAGCGGGCTCACCATGCGATCGGCGAGATGGCCGACGAACAGCACATAGAGATCGGAGAAATTATACTCCTTGATCACGAAGTAGTTCTTGGTGGCCAAAAATGACGGGCCGTAAATTCCTTCCGGCTGCAACAGCGAGGCATCCTCGGCCTGCTCGGCCGCGCTCAATTGTTGGCCGCGCACCGGCACGATGCCCTCACGCAGCCATTGGCGAAGCGGTTTCGTCACCTCCGGCACGCCGGAGGTGCAATCGACATTGGCAGGCGGGGTCACCTCATAGGCCCAGCGCACGCCCTTCTGCCAGCCCTTGTTGACGAGTTGCTCGGCGGCCGAGGCCAGCGCATCCGGCACCGAATGCCAGATGTCCTTGCGGCCGTCGCCATCGAAATCGACCGCGTGCTTGTAGAATTCGGACGGGAGGAATTGCGTCAGCCCGGTCGCGCCCGCCCACGAGGCGCGCAGGTCTTTGCGCGTCACCTCGCCGTCGTTGATGAGCTTCAAGCCTAAGATGAACTCGTCGCGGTATTGATCCTTGCGGCGGCCGACATAGGCCTGCGTCGCCATCACGCGCAAGCCGTCGTAAGGCAGCGTGTAACGGCCGAAGTCGGTCTCGCGGCCCCAGATCGCGAGCACGATCGGAGCGGGCACGCCAAATTGCTTTTCGATTGCCTCGAGCGAGCTGCGATATTTCGCCATCAGCCTCTCGCCCTCTGTGGCAAGCCGCGCGATCGAAGCTTCCTTGAGGTAATCGGCCGGCACCTGGACGAACTCGGCCTGCGACGGCGCGCCGGTGGCGGGCCGTCCCGGCAGGATCAGATCAGGCAGTTTGTAATCGGGCTCAAGACCTGACGTCTCACGGTCGAAGGTAGCGCGCGAGACGCCTTGCGCTTCGGCCTCCGGCCACAGTGAGGCAATGAACTGCGTGAAGGCGGGATCGGTCGCGGCGTGGACGGACGACAGTCCGGGGAAGATGGCGAGCGCGATAACAATGAGCGTTCGCCACCGCATGTCATCTCACCTTGTCAGCTTCTTGTACTTCACCCGGTGCGGAATGACCGAGTCCTGGCCGAGCCGGCGCATCTTGTCCTTTTCATAATCCTGGAAATTGCCTTCGAACCACTCGACATGGCTGTCGCCTTCGAAGGCGAGCATATGGGTGGCGATGCGGTCGAGGAACCAGCGATCATGGCTGATGATCACGGCGCAGCCGGCGAAATCCTCCAGCGCCTCTTCCAGCGCGCGCAAGGTATCGACGTCGAGATCGTTGGTCGGCTCGTCGAGCAACAGCAGATTGGCGCCGGACTTGAGCATCTTAGCCATATGTACGCGGTTGCGTTCGCCGCCCGACAACGCGCCGACCTTCTTCTGCTGGTCGGCGCCCTTGAAATTGAACGAGGAGCAATAGCCGCGCGAATTGACCTCGCGCTTACCAAGCAGGATCAATTCGTTGCCGCCGGAAATTTCCTCCCACACGGTCTTCTTGGCCTCGAGATCGTCGCGCGACTGATCGACGTAACCGAGATGCACGCTCTCGCCGACCACGATCGTTCCACTGTCCGGCTTTTCCTGGCCTGTGATCATCCGGAACAGCGTGGTCTTGCCGGCGCCGTTGGCGCCGATCACGCCGACGATGCCGCCCGGCGGCAGCTTGAAAGTGAGATTGTCGATCAGGACGCGATCGCCATAGGCCTTGCTCAGCCCTTCGAAGTCGACCACGTTCTGGCCGAGCCGTTCGGCGACGGGAATCGTGATCTGCGCAGTCTGCGTCTGCTTCTCGGATGCCTGCTTGAGAAGCTCCTCATAGCGCTGATAACGCGCCTTGGACTTGGCCTGGCGCGCCTTTGGCGACGCCGCGATCCACTCCTGCTCGCGCGCCAGCGTGCGCTGATGCGCGGCGTCTTCGCGGCCTTCCTGCTCAAGCCGCTTCTGCTTCTGCTGCAGCCAGGATGAATAGTTGCCCTCGTAGGGAATGCCCTTGCCGCGGTCGAGTTCGAGAATCCAGCTGGTGACGTTGTCGAGGAAGTAGCGGTCGTGGGTGACGATCAGGATCGCACCGGGATAGTTGCGCAGGTGGCCTTCGAGCCAGGACACCGATTCGGCATCGAGATGGTTGGTCGGTTCGTCCAGCAGCAACAGTTCCGGCTGATCGAGCAGCAACTTGCACAGCGCAACACGACGGCGCTCACCGCCGGAGAGTTTCGTCACATCGGAATCGTCGGGCGGACAGCGCAGCGCATCCATCGCCTGGTCGACCTTGCTGTCGAGATCCCAGAGGCCCGCGGCCTCGATCTCGTCCTGCAGCTTGGTCATTTCGTCGGCGGTTTCTTCCGAATAGTTGACCGCAAGCTCGTTGTAGCGGTCGAGGATTGCCTTCTGCTTGGCGACCCCCAGCATGACGTTCTCGCGGACCGTCTTGGTAGCGTCGAGCTGCGGCTCCTGCTCGAGATAGCCGACCCGGGCGCCCTCGGCGACCCAGGCCTCGCCGTTATATTCCTTGTCGAGCCCGGCCATGATCCTGAGCAGGGTCGATTTACCGGAACCGTTGACGCCGAGCACGCCGATCTTGGCATCGGGATAGAACTGCAGGTGGATGTTATCCAGCACCTTGCGGGTGGGGTAGCTCTTGGTCAAACCCTGCATGAAGTAGACGAATTGGCGCGCCATCGGGGCCCCTGAAATACGGATTTTTAAGGATGTTTAGCTTGGCCGTCATGTAGCGGCGCGGCCCCCAAAGGGCAACCGCTGGCGCCCCGAAGTTCGCCGCCTTTGCTGCACCACACCGGGTACCGCGCCCCTGCGGGGTGCCGTTTTCCCTCTGTTCACCAGTGTTCACCAGTAGAAACACCGATCGCGACAATTGAAACCTTCTTTTAATAAGTTGCGTCCGAAACTCCTGCTAGCGCCAAAAATAGGCGCTCCGCCCGTCAGAAGACGCGGGAAAAAAGACAGGATTCGTCATGGTTAGCGGCGATTTGGCGAGCATCGATTCGGCCCCCCTTCCCTCCCCGGCAGAACGCCGCGACGGACACAGCAATCCCTTCGCCGGAATCCGGACCTTCTTCGGCGCGTTCCTTGCCCGGGCGTTCGACCCCTACCGGCCGGAACTGCATTATATGCGCGGACCTGGCCCCGCCTGCCGCGCCAAACTGGCCGCCGCCCGCCGGAAGTCGAACTGACCCTCCCTGCCGCGGGATGGCAGGCTCGCCGCCATAGGACGCTTCACCTATCTGCAATCGCAATTTTGACGACGACAGCGCTTGCCTGAAAAAGCGCCGCGCGCGACCATGGCACCATTCTTTCGAAGACGCGCGATCCGGCGCTGTCCTCACCACTATGAATGGATCTCGCCATGACGCGGCTACGCTGTGCAATTCTCGATGACTATCTCAATATCTCGCTGAAACTCGCGGACTGGTCCAAGATCGAGGATCGCGTCGACGTCACCGTCTTCAACCAGCCATTTGCCTCGCCTGAGGCCGCCGTCAGCGCGCTGAAGGATTTCGAAATCATCCTGGCAATGCGCGAGCGCACGCCGTTTCCGCGCGCGATGTTCGATCAGCTCCCCAAGCTGAAGCTCCTGATCACCTCCGGCATGCGCAACGCCGCGATCGATCTGGCGGCCGCCAAGGATAAAGGGGTGGTTGTCTGCGGTACGAATTGGCCGCGCGATCCGACCGCGGCGCTCACCATGGGCATGATCCTGGAACTGACGCGCAATATCGGCCGCGAAAACGCCCGCATGCATGCCGGCGAATATCTGCAGAAGCATGTCGGCATCGAAATTGACGGCAAGACGCTGGGCGTCGTCGGGCTCGGCAAACTGGGCGCCAAGGTTTCGACAATTGCGAAAACGTTCGGGATGAACGTAATCGCCTGGAGCCCGAACCTGACGGCCGAACGCTGCAAGGAAGTCGGCGTGACCTATGCCACCAAGGAGGAATTGTTCTCGACCGCCGACATCATCACCATCCATATGGTGCTGAGCGACCGCTCGCGCGGCCTCGTCGGCGCCGCTGATCTTGCCCGCATGAAGCCGACGAGCTTCATCGTCAACAGCGCGCGCGGGCCGATCATCGACGAGATGGCGTTATTGGAAACATTGAAAGCGCGCAAGATCGCGGGCGCCGCGGTGGATGTGTTCTCGGTCGAGCCGCTGCCGGTCGACCATCCCTTCCGCAAGCTCGACAATCTCGTGCTGACGCCGCATCTCGGCTACGTCACGCAGGAGACCTTCATCGCCCACTATACCCAGATGGTCGAGGGCATCGACGGCTGGTTCAAGGGCGAGCCGGTGCGAAAGCTGGCGTAAGTAAGCGATCGGCCAAACAAAAAGGCGCGCTTGAGAGCGCGCCTTTCGTATTTTTGCTGCGTCATCTTTCCCGAGCGCTTTAGCGCACCGTCACCGGCGGAGGCAGCGGCGGCATCGACGTCGGTTGCGTGCCGGGCACGTTCGGCGCTACCGCCGGGCCAGCACTTGGTCCGGGCACGGGTGCAGCGGAAGCGGTCGTGGTCGAACCGGGCGGCGGGCTGCCTGGCCACACGACCACGCGGGTGCCGACCTTGACGCGGTCGAACAGGTCCGAGACGTCCTCATTCAGCATGCCGATGCAGCCCGAGGAGACGAACTTGCCGATTGTCGACGGCTGGTTGGTGCCGTGGATGCGATAGACGGTGCTGCCGAGATACATCGCGCGCGCGCCCAGCGGATTGCCCGGACCACCGGCCATGAAGCGCGGCAGATAAGGCTGGCGCTCGATCATTTCGGTCGGCGGATGCCAATCCGGCCACTCCGCCTTGCGCGAAATCTTCTGCACGCCATTCCAGGTGAACCCGTCGCGGCCGACACGGACGCCGTAGCGGATCGCGCGGTTATTGCCCAGCACGTAATAAAGATAGGTGTTGGGCGTATCGACGATCAGCGTTCCCGCCGGCTCTTTGGTGACGAAGTTGACCTCCTGCCGGCGCAGGTTCGGCGGCAGGTTGACCGGTGCCGCATCCGGCTGCTCTTCCGGCGGCAACAGGCTGGCCGTGCGGTTCTCCGGCCCCTGCGGAGCGGCGCCTTGCGGCGGCTGAACGCTTCCGGTGACATTGCCGGAGCCAACGACGCCAGGCGGACGAGATCCACGGCCGTAGTCATCGGCGGGGTCATAAGGCGGTTGCGGCAGCGGACCGGCAGGCCGGTCCGCATAAATGACCGCCGGCGGGTCGGCGCGGCCATAGCGTGGATCATCCGGCGACATCACGGGACCGGAATAGCCTCCCGGCGGCGGCGCGGGACGGCCGTAACGCGGATCGTCCGGCGACATTACGGGGCCACGGTCCGAATAAACTCCGGGGGGACGGCCATAACGAGGATCGTCCGGCGACTGGATCGGACCCTGGTCGGGATAAACCGGGCGACCACTGTAACGGGGATCATTCGGCGACAACACGGGACCCGGCGGCGGCAGTGCGGTCGAACCGGGACCGCCATTTGGTCCGTCGTCGTCATCCAACACGTCGTATTCCTGCGGACGGGGCGCGCCACGATAGTCAGTCGGATAGCGGGCCGGCGGATAGGGCGAATAGACCGCCCCCGGAGGCGGATAGCCCTGCGCCAACGCCGGCAAGGCTCCCACAGCCTCCACCGCCAAGGCAGCAGAAACCACGGCACAAATCGTCAGAATGCGATTGGTCATCATTGCTCTTGTATAGCCCCAAGCCCTGTATAGCCAAAAGGCGCCACTGGATCGTTAACGGGAGATGACGGAAGATCGCGGCGCATTCAAGACAATAACCGTTGTTGACGCCCGGCTCGACCCTTCGTGAACACCCGGAACCCGGTTTTTGGCCGGTTCTAGCCATCGGCGAGAGCGGTTCCCAGAGCCCGGGATGGTTGATCGGCCAGACCACGGCCAAAGACCGCGACCAGAAACTGCGACCAAGACCTGCGGCGGCGAGGTGACAGCTCGGCATCCGATTTCGAATCGCGGCGAAATTTCACAAGCGTCGCAAAGCCGTTGCGCTATTCTTGTGTGAACCTGATTCGTCGCTGTCTCGCGCGCGCAAATCAACTCGACCCAGTGGCCACCGCGTTCCCCTCCGTCAGCTTTCGCGAGAATCCCGCGCGCCATGCTTCCCGGTTTTCGTTTCCTGTTCGCAGCGATCATGTTGTCCATGTCGCTGCTGGTTTTCGGGCTGGGTGCGGCAGCTCTGCTGCGCGCCGCCCATGAGTCCTTTGCCAGCAATTCCTCCTGGCGCGCCGCGCCGGAAGTCCCCTTCGCCCAGCATCCCGACACGACGCTGCCGATGCTCGCGACGCTCCGCGTCGAACCGGCCACCATGGAGAAGGCAAACGAGCCGGCGAAGGCTGCCGCGCCCATCGATCAGTTGCCGTCTGCCGCCGAATCCGCCGGCAGCGAACAGGTTGCGGCTTTAAAGCCTGCGGAAACGCCCCCGGCTGAGATCGCAAAGCCTGCCGACGTACCGTTGCCCATGCCGCTCGCGGAAAATCCGCCAGTTCCCGAGGCCACACCTGCCGCGGCCGCTTCGTCCACAGGCGAAACCGCCAACGCGGCCGACGAGCAAAAAGTGACGGCGGTCGCGGCTATCGACACCGCACCGGCGAAGAGCGAACCAGCCGCGCCTCAGGCTGAGCCGGCAAATCCGGCATTCGCAAGTTCGACAACCGGCACTTCGGCGACGGCGTCCGAAACCGACGTCGTCACGATGAAAATCGCCACGCTTGGCGGGCCGCCAGTCGATGTCTCCGACGATGCGTCCGTTCTCGATATCCGATCGGTGAAGCTTCCCCGCGCCAGACCCGATGCGAGCGCGATCAAGAAGCGCGTACAGGCACGACGCGCACTGCGGCGCAGGCTCGCCGCACGCGCGCGGCTTCTGGCGCTCCAACAGCTTCAGGCCAATCCATTCGGGCAGCAGCCGCAGCCCTTCCCGCCGGTCCCGCCCCGTCAACAATAATCGGATCAGGCAGGACCCGTCGCGATCGCAGGGCCGTCAGCCTTGCCCCACTCCGACCACGAGCCGTCGTAGAGCGCGGTGTTCTCGACGCCGAGCCGATAGAGCGCGAGCGTCAATACCGCCGCCGAAACGCCCGAGCCGCAGCTGGTCACGATCGGCTTCGTGGTATCGACGCCGGCGCCAGCAAAGGCCTTCTTCAACTCATCGAGCGGCTTCATCGTGCCGGTCGCAGCATCGAACAGGTTATTGTAGGGCAGGTTGAGCGCGCCCGGAATGTGACCGGCGCGGATGCCCGGCCGCGGCTCCACCGCGCGCCCCTCGAAGCGATCCGCCGCGCGGGCATCGATCACCTGCTCGGCGCGGCTTGCGACATTGGCGATCATCACTTCGATCGAGCGCACACGCTTGGCGTCATAGCTGGCATTGAAGATGGTCGGCTTCGCGGTGACCTCGCCAACCTCCACGGCGCGCCCTTCCGCGCGCCACTTTTTCAGGCCGCCATTGAGAATGCGGATATCGCGGTGACCGTAGGAGAGGAACATCCACCACACCCGCGGGGCCGCGACCCAGCCGCCGGCATCATAGACCACGACGGTGTCGCCATTTGAGACGCCGAGCGCACCGACGTCGCGGCCAAATTGATCCGCGCTCGGAAACATATGCGGCAACGGGTTGGAATGATCCGACACCGCATCGACATCGAAATACACCGCGCCCGGAATGTGCGCGGCAAGATAGTCGTCCTTCGGCAGTGGCAACACGCCGGGCAATTTAAACGTGGCGTCGAGCAGCTTCACCTTCGGATCGTCGAGGTGCGCGGCCAGCCATTCGGTGGGGACGAGCGGATCGTTATTGATGGTCATAGCTTCATTATCCTTTCAACACTCTTCATGCCCGGCCTTAGTAGTCTGCCTTGCGCAGACGACGTAAACTTGTCTGCGCTGCCGGGCATCCACGTCCTTGGAGTCCGCGGCGGGTGAAGACGTGGATGGCCGGGTCAAGCCCGGCCATGACAAAAGAGAGAGCGCAACTAGCCTTTCTTCTTCGGTTCCCATTTCTCGGTCGGCCCGCCGGCGTCGCGCCAGGCGGCAAAGCCGCCCGCCATATGCGCCACCGGCTTCAAGCCCATGTCCTGCGCGGTCTTCGCCGCAAGCGCCGAGCGCATCCCGCCCGCGCAATGAAAGATGAACTTCTTGTCCTGTTGGAAGATCGGCTTGGCATAGGGACTGGCCGGATCGATCCAGAATTCGAGCATGCCACGTGTGCAGGAGAATGAGCCGGGAATTTTTCCTTCGCGTTCAAGCTCGCGGGGGTCGCGGATATCAACAATGACCACGTCGTCACTCTGCGCGGCCTTGATCGCGTCAACCGCGCTCACAGTTTCGATTTGGGCATTGGCCTCGTCGACCAGGGATTTGATCCCGCGATGGATGGTCTGTGGCATTGTGGCCTTCCCTTTAATTCGATAGCAGCCACAAAGACGGTCGGCCCCCTCTCCCATTGGGAGAGGGTTGGGGTGAGGGGTTAAAGTCTATCGTGAGGCCATTACCCCACACCCGGATCGCACTGGACGATGCTTTCGCATCGCCAGAAGCGATCCGACCTCTCCCCATGGGAGAGGTGAAGTAGATCACCGCACCAACTCCTTCATCGCGTTTTCGAGACCTTCGATCGTGATCGGGTACATGCGGTTTGAAAAGAGGCGGCGGATGATGCTGGTCGAGTCCGAATAGTCCCACTGCTTCTGCGCGACCGGATTGAGCCATACCGCGTGCGGATAGGTGCGCGTGATGCGTTCGAGCCAGACCGAGCCCGCTTCTTCATTGACGTGCTCGACCGAGCCGCCGGGCACCATGACCTCGTAAGGCGACATCGAGGCGTCGCCGACGAACACCACTTTGTAATCGTGCGGATATTTGTGCAGCACGTCCCAGGTCGGCGTGCGATCGGTGAAGCGGCGGCGATTCTGCTTCCACACGCCCTCATAGAGGCAGTTGTGGAAGTAGAAATATTCCATGTGCTTGAATTCGCTTTTCGCCGCCGAGAACAATTCCTCGACCTGCTCGATATGGGAATCCATCGAGCCGCCGATGTCGAAGAACACCAGAACCTTCACCGCATTGCGCCGCTCGGGACGCATATGCACGTCGAGATAGCCGTGATTGGCGGTTTCCTTGATCGTGGTGTCGAGATCGAGTTCGTCGGGTGCGCCGGTGCGGGCAAACTTGCGCAAACGGCGCAACGCGATCTTGATGTTGCGGATGCCAAGCTCGACATTGCCGTCGAGGTCTTTGAACTCGCGGCGATCCCACACCTTCACGGCGCGGAAGTTGCGGTTCTTTTCCTGGCCGATCCGCACGCCTTCCGGGTTATAGCCGTGGGCGCCAAAAGGCGAGGTGCCTGCCGTGCCTATCCATTTGTTGCCGCCCTGATGACGGCCTTTCTGCTCTTCCAGGCGCTTGCGAAGCGTCTCCATGAGCTTGTCCCAGCCCATCGCCTCGATCTGCTTCTTCTCTTCCTCGGTGAGGTATTTTTCGGCGAGCTTCTTCAGCCATTCTTCGGGAATGTCGGCCTTGAGCATCGCATCGAGCAGGCTCTCCAGCCCCTTGAACACCGAGCCGAACACGCGGTCGAACTTGTCGAGATTGCGTTCATCCTTCACCAACGCGGTGCGCGCGAGGTAATAGAAATTCTCCACCGACTGCTCCGCGAGGTCGGCGTCGATCGCCTCCATCAGCGTCAGATATTCGCGCAGGGTCACGGGGACCTGAGCCTCGCGCAGCGATGTGAAGAATTGTAAAAACATGACCTTCAGATTGCCCGGCCGACTGCCTTCGTCAAGGGCAGTTGACGTAGATCAGGGCCGCATGACAAAGCGCTATCGGTCTGGACCTGCGAGGTTTTTCAACTAAATTAGCAGAAACGACCGCCCTCCCGGCGGTCTTTCCCTTTCCAGAGGCGTCTCCTCGTCTCGACCAACAAGGCAGCGCCCCGATGAAATTTACCGGTACCAAGGACTATGTCGCGACCGACGACCTTAAGGTCGCGGTCAATGCCTCGATCGTGCTCGAGCGGCCGCTTCTGATCAAGGGCGAACCCGGCACCGGCAAAACCGTGCTGGCCGAGGAAGTCGCCAAGGCGCTGAAAGCCCCGCTTTTGACCTGGCACATCAAGTCCACCACCAAAGCCCAGCAGGGTCTCTATGAATACGACGCGGTGTCGCGGCTGCGCGACAGCCAGCTCGGCGATGCGCGCGTGTCCGACATCAAGAATTACATCAAGCGCGGAAAGTTGTGGGACGCCTTTGCCAGCGAAGCGCGGCCGGTGCTGCTGATCGACGAAATCGACAAGGCCGACATCGAGTTTCCCAACGACCTTCTGCTCGAACTCGACCGCATGGAATTCCATGTCTACGAGACCGGCGAGACCATAAGAGCGAAGCAGCGCCCGATCATCATGATCACGTCGAACAACGAAAAGGAATTACCCGACGCGTTCCTGCGCCGTTGCTTCTTCCACTACATCAAGTTTCCCGACGCCGACACCATGAACCGGATCGTCGATGTGCATTTCCCCGGCATCAAGAAGCGCCTGGTCGAAGAGGCGTTGCGCATCTTCTTCGAGGTGCGTGAAGTACCGGGCCTGAAGAAGAAGCCCTCGACCTCGGAGCTGCTCGACTGGCTGAAGCTTCTGCTCAATGAAGACATCACGCCGGAGATGCTCCGGGAGCGCGATCCGCGCAAGCTGATCCCGCCGCTGCACGGCGCGCTGCTCAAGAACGAGCAGGACGTGCACCTGTTCGAACGGCTGGCGTTTTTGAGCCGCCGCGAGGTCTAGCGCGCGCGGCGCGTCAACGATCCGTCCGCAGCGATGCCATCATCGAGATGAAGGCGAGCAGGATAATGACCGCGCCATAGATATAGGCCGTGGTCGCAAGCCCGATCTTCGGGACCGCTAATCCGGCCACGACCGCGGGCAAAGCGAACGCCAGATAGGATTGCAGATAGAACGCCGATAGCAGTCCGGCGCGTTGATGGGGTTCGGCGGTGGGCAGCAACGCGCGCAGCGTTCCCGAGAACGTCGAGCCGAACCCTGCGCCTGCGATGATCGTCCCCGTCAGCAACGCGGCCACCTGCTGTTGCTGGATCCCAATCATCGATACGGCAACGCCCAGCCCCAGCGTGCTGGTGCTCATTACGATCAGGCGCCGCACTGGCCAATTCCGGAACGCCGCGACCGCGACGGCCGCGGTCAACATCAACGCCGCGACAACCACGCCGCCGACCCAGGGCGAGGCGATGCCCATTGTCGTCGCCACCACGGTCGGCATCAGCGAGAGGTAGAGTCCGCCGAGCGCCCAGGCTGCGACATTCGCCGGCGTGAGCCTGGCAAGAATCGCCCGCGACTGGGGCGGCACGCGAAGATGCGGGCGCAGCGAGGCCAGCGCGCCAATTTTTCGCGTGCTGCTTTCGGGCATGACATAAAGCAGCGCGATCATCAGCCCCGTCAGAGCGAGCAGAACCTCATACACCCGGTGCAACGGGTCGGAGGCAAACGTAATGAGCGCCGCCGCTCCCAGCGAACCCGCGGTCATACCCAGAAACGCCGTCACGCTATTGAGAAGGGGTCCGCGGGCGCGGTTGGTATCGAGGATGGCAGCGCCCAACGCGGTGGTGCCGACCCCGACGCTAAGCCCCTGGACCATTCGCGCCAGGATCAATTGCCCCACACCTTGTGCCTCCGAGAACAGGATCATCGCCGAGGCGTTCAGCAGCAAAGCCGCGAGGATCACCGGGCGGCGGCCAACATAGTCGGACAATCCGCCGACCGTCAGCAAAGCCGTGAGCAGGCTCGCGACATAGCTCGAGAACACAATCGTGATCCAGAACGGCGTGAGATGCATCGACGCCTGATAGAGATGATAGAGCGGCGTCACCGCGCTGCTACTCGCCGCGATCAGCATCGCGCCCGCAAAACTGAACACGGTCATGGCGGCGGGCGTCAGGGCGCGGACGGAGCTTTCCGAGCCGGTAACGAGCGCGTCGGCGGCCGCGCTCGGCGAATTTGTCTGACAGGCTTGCATGGGAGCCCCCTAAAGCTAATATATTGCTTTAGCGATATAGGGAGCCTAGAAGCTTAAAGCAAATTATTTGCGTTAAGATGGCCCCTCATTTGGGCATGGCAAGATTGCAGGGAGCGGAGTGTGGCCGTCAGGGAGCTCATTCGGGTCGGGGGACGAAGCGCCCGGATTCAGAGCGCCGTTCACGAGGCGGTACAGCGTCTTGCCGCGGCGACCTCCCGGGATGAACTGACGGTTCCCCAAATTGCCGCCGCTGCCGGTGTTACGCCGTCGACGATTTACCGGCGGTGGGGCGATCTGTCGGCGCTGTTTGCCGACGTCGCCGTGCAGCGGCTGAGGCCGATCGCCGATCCCGAGGATACCGGCGCCGTGGCGTCGGACCTACGGGCGTTCATCGAGCAATTCATGGAAGAGATGTCGTCACCGGTCGGCCGGGAATTGCTGCGGGACGTATTTGCTCAACCGGGAGCCCACACGGTCCAGTGTGGAGGCTTCACCATCGAACATCTGACGACCATTGCCGAGCGGGCCAAAGCGCGCGGCGAGGTGCCGTTCGATGTCGATGAGGTGATCGACCACGTCGTGGCGCCGATTATCTATCACATCCTGCATGGCGGTCGGAAACTGACACTGGACTACTGCCATTCGCTGCTGGACCGGATCCAGTCGCTGCCGCGGACGATGTGATCAGTTCAAAGGCGCGAGCGTATGCCTGAGCTGTTCCTTTGATATCTGCATCAAGCCGGCAAACGGCTGACTCAAATCGGCGACCAGGAACAGCGCGCTCGAGACCGACAGCGCGAACACCAATAGCGCCGTCCAGGCGACCATCCCCGGTTCGACGAACATGCCGTAAGCTGTGAAGATCACCGTCAGCCAGACGATCAATATCAACAGGAACGGGGTCAGGATCGGCTTATCGCCGTCGGCAAAGAGCAGGAGTCGCGTGCGCGCGATATCATTGCTGGCTTGCACGATGCGGGGTTTGAGCGAACGCTGCGCGTCATTGACGGGCGACAGCGCCTCGATCGCAGCATAGAGCTGCTCGGCGAGCGAGCTCGCCGTGAAAGCGGTATCTTGCGAAGCTACCGCCTTCTCATTCCAGATCCGGTCCATCGCCGCGGGAACGGCCTGCCGCATCAATTGGCGAACCGGCCTCGCCTCCGCGCCATACTGCGCGAGCAATTGATCGGTCTCGACAAGATACGCGGCCAACAGGCGGAAGTGAGCGTCCTGGGCGTCGTAAGACGATTTGGCGGAGGCGATCAACAAACTGATGACGACAGCCGCCAGCGTCGCCAGCAGACCCGCGCCGAGCCGGATGACTTCCTTGGTGTCATGACCAAACTTGGGCGGGGAAATCCGCGCCCGCAGCGTCATCCCGAGGACGATACCGGCCACGATCGACACAAATGACAGCAGGAAGGTCCAACCGGATGTCAAAAATCGCTCCTGCTGCAAATCGGATTTTCTGAAAACGCGAAATGAACCTATCAACGCAATCCCGAGATTTATATCGGCAAAACCCGCTGCCGGTTACTCAATTTGCCGGACCGAGCGTCACGCGCCGGCGCTTTAGCCGAGCATCACCGCCTCCAGCGGCGTCTTGCCGCGAATGAGATCGGAAGCCTTGTCCGCGATCATCTGGGTCGAAGCGTTGAGATTGGCCGAGATCATCCGCGGCATGATCGAAGCATCGACCACGCGCAAGCCTTCGAGGCCGTGAACCCGCAACTGGTCGTCGACCACGGCCCATGAGGCGTCCGCAGGGCCCATGCGGCAGGTGCAGCCGGGATGGAAGGTCGTGGTGCCGCGTTTGGTGGCGGCTTGCAAAAATTCCTCGTCGGTCTGCACGCCAGGTCCGGGAAAATCCTCATGGTCGTAATAGGGCGACAGCGGCTCCGATTTCAGCAATCGCCGGGCCAGTTTCATGCCGGCGACAATGACGCGGCGATCGAGCTCGGCGGTAAGGTAGTTGGTCTGGATGATCGGCTGAGCAAACGGATCGGCCGAGCGGATGCGGACATAGCCGCGGCTTTCGGGGCGCTGCTGCCAGGAGGTGACCGTCATGCCCGGCAAATCTTCCAGCGTGCCCTGCACACCTTCCTTGTAGCTCGCCGGCGTGAACGTCAGTTGCAGGTCCGAGCTTTCGGTGGTTTCACCGGAATGCCAGAAGCAGTAGACCATGGTCGGCGACAGCGAGAGCAAGCCCCGCCGCGTCGCCGCCCATTTGATGGCTTCGCCGACCAGATTGAGTCCGCGCCGACGTTCGTTGATGGTCTTGATGTTCTTGACGCGCGCGACCGAGCGCGGCGCGTAATGATCCTGCAGGCCCTCGCCGACGCCGGTTAGCGCATGACGCACCTCGATGCCGTGCGAAGCCAATAACTCCGGCGAACCGACACCGGACAATTGCAGAAGCTGCGGCGAGTTATAGGTGCCGCCGGAAAGAACCACTTCCTTCGTCGCGCGCACCTCGTGCAGCGTGCCGTTCTTGCCGCCGCGCCGGTAGCGCACGCCGACCGCACGTTTGCCTTCGAAAACGATTTCGGTCGCGTGCGCATGCGTGCGCACATCGACATTGCCGCGCTTGCACGCGGGATGCAGAAAGGCGGTGGCAGCGCTGACGCGAAGGCCGTTCTTGATGGTGCGCTGGGCGTAGGACACGCCTTCCTGAATCGCGCCGTTGTAATCGGGATTGCGCGGAATGCCGAGCGAGACCGCACCCGCCATGAAGGCCTCGCATAGCGGGTCCTGCCAGTCCATGGTGGTGACGGTGAGATTGCCGTCGCGGCCGCGATAGGTGTCGTCGCCGGGGCCGACGCGCTGCTCCAGCCGCTTGAAGTACGGCAAGATGTCGGAATAACCCCAGCCGCGATTGCCGAGCTGCGCCCAGGTGTCGAAATCCTGGCGCTGGCCGCGGTTATAGATGTGGCCGTTGATCGAGGACGAGCCGCCGAGTGTTTTGCCGCGCGGCGCGTAGATGCTGCGGCCGCCGGTCCATGGACCGACCTCCTGCTGATAGGCCCAGTTCACGCTACGCATGTGGAAGGTTTTGATGAAGCCCGCCGGCAGATGAATATACGGGTGCCAGTCGCGCGGCCCTGCCTCGAGCACGCAGATTTTTGCCGAGGAATCTTCGCCGAGGCGATTGGCCAGCACACAACCGGCCGAACCCGCACCGACGATCACATAGTCGAACGTATCCATGATTTTTGATTCTTTGTTTGACGCGTTTTATGCCCGCGGTTTGTCGTTGAGTTGAAACGTGAGATGCGCCTTCGCCGTCGGCCATTCCGAGGCGATGATGCTGAAGACGACGGTGTCGCGCAGCGTGCCGTTCGGCGCGATCTGATGGTTGCGCAAAATGCCGTCCTGCTTGGCGCCCAGACGCTCGATACCGCGCCGGCTCTGGTGGTTGAAGAAATGCGTGCGGAACTCGACCGCGATGCAATCGAGCTTTTCGAACGCGTGCGTCAGCAGCAGCAATTTGCACTGGGTGTTGAGCGCACTGCGCTGCACGCGCTTGGCGTACCAGGTCGATCCGATCTCGACGCGCCGGTTCGCCGCATCGATATTCATGTAGGTCGACATGCCCGCGATCTGCCCCTCCGCGTCGAACACGGTGAAAGGCAGCATCGAGCCTGACTTTTGCAGACCCAGACGGCGATCGATTTCCTTGGCCATATCCTCGGGCTTCGGGATCGCCGTGTACCAGAGCTTCCATAGCTCGCCGTCCTTCACGGCTTCCGTCAGGCCCGCAAGGTGCGTAGGCGATAGCGGCTCGAGCCGCGCATGCGCACCCGTCAGCGTCACCGGTTCAGGCCAGGGCATCAGTGTCTCCTTCTTCCGTCATTGCGAGCGTAAGCGAAGCAATCCAGATTGCGAATACAGCAAGCGATCTGGATTGCTTCGTCGCTTTCGCTCCTCGCAATGACGATAACGACTTTGTTCATCGATTCAAAAAATTCAGCGGCAGGCCGGGCCGTTGCCACTCCATCGCGACGAGTTCGCCCTTGCCGGACAGCGTGATGTAAGCCGTCTTCAACTCAGGTCCACCAAAGGCGATGTTGGTGGTGACGCGGTCGCCGGTCGGCACCTGTTCGACGAGTGTGCCATCAGGCGCGATCACCGAGATACAGCCCGAGATCAACGTTGCGACACAGACATTGCCGTTGGCCTCGACCGCGAGCGAATCGAACATCTGATAGCCGCCGAGCCCCGCGATCGGTTTTCCTCGCTCGCCGCGATAGATCACCTCGCGCGGTTTCACCGTACCGGGCTCCGGAATGTCATAGGCCCACAGTCGCGCGGTCGGCGTCTCTGCGATGTAGACGGTCTTCTCGTCCGGCGACAGGCCGATACCGTTCGCTGGCCAGATGCCATGCACGCCCTCGACGATCTCCGCACATCCGGGCTTGAGATAATAGAACGCGCCGACATCCATGTCGCGAGCCCGGCGCTTGCCGAGATCGGAGAACCACAGGCCGCCATGCTTGTCGAAAACCAGATCGTTTGGCCCGCGCAAGGCGTGCTCACCGCATTTCGTCACGACGGTCTCGACCTTGCCGGATTGCAAATCGATGCGCTGGATCGAGCCGCCGATATAATCCTCGGGCTGCGGTCCCGGCATGATCATCTTGCCGGTCGGAATCCAGGCAAAGCCGCCATTGTTGCAGATATAGATCTTGCCGTCGGGGCCGAGCGCCGCACCGTTTGGACCGCCGGGAATTTCCGCGACTACTTCTTTGCGGCCGTCGGGATAAACCCGCGTCAGTCGTTTCCCACGGATTTCAACCAGCACCACGGAACCATCCGGCATCGCCACCGGGCCTTCGGGAAATTCCAGGCCGGTAGCGAGCACACGAACGTCAGGCATCAAACCTCCCCGATTTTATTTGCGCGCGAACGGCCTGCCCCGTCGCGCTTTTCATGTTGGCGCAACGTTAGGGCAAAGCCCTTGGGGCTTGCAAGCAGCCGCAACGCATGTGCGGTGCAGAGCAGGCCTGCCGGGGAGCTTCGGACATCTATTCCGTTACCGGGACCCAGATCTCGAAACCGCCATTACCCGTGATCGGGTCGAAATGTTCGTCGTAGCGCTCGAAGGTCGGCGCGTCGGCGACTTTCAAGCCGGATGCAGGCAGCCAATGGTTCCAGATCGTATTGATGGCGTGTCGGATGGTCGAGATGTGGTCGCGGTGGGTGAACACCGCATAACGCTGCTCGGGAATCCGGACACGAGAGAACGGACGCGGCAAATCGGAGAAATCGGAGACCTCAACGCCCGCAATGTAGTCGAAATTGCCGGCATCGTCGCCGTTGCAGCAAACGCCATAGGCGACTTTGCCGGCGCGATGGGGAATATCGTCGACCGACTGATGAAAGCGCTGCCACTGGCTCGGAATGCCCGCGCCGTTCTCGTGGGTATGGCGGTCGCCGATGCCCGCCACGAGCAGCGGCCGCGCCACTTCGAAACGCGGTGGGTCGAGATTTTCGATGATGGATGAATTCATCTGGATCGGTTCCTGAAGCTTGAGGTCCTCAATGCACGCAAGACTGCGAACCGTCTCGGGCGTGAGCCCGAAATGGTCGCGGAACGCGCGGGTGAACGCTTCGTGGGAGCCGTATTCCGCATCCAGCGCCACCTGGAGGATATCGGGCGCGCCGGATGCAAGTGAGCGCGCCGCCTCGCTGAGACGACGGGCGCGCACATAGCGCATGACCGAGAAACCGGTGGCGGCGGCAAATGCCCGTACCATGTGAAAGCGCGTGACGCCGGCAACATCAGAGATGTCGTCCAGCGTCAGCTCGTCGGCCAGATGGCTTTCGATAAACCAGAGCGCTTTCTGGGCAGGATTCATGAGATCAAGGCTTTCCACGAAGCAGCGCCATCATGCACAACCCGCGTGCGTCACGTTTGATCGTCGTTGCGCTGTTCCCCCTGCGAGATGCGCGAAGCTACTTGGTTCCCTGTTTTGAGCCGTCCTTTGCCGCCGCATCCTTCGTTGCGTCTTTGGCGGCAGAGTCTTTGGTGGCGGTATCCTTCGCGACCGTATCGGGAGCCTTCTTCGCCTCATCCGCCGGCTTTGGCTGCGCAGCCTGAAGATCGCCGACCAGCTTTTGCAGCGCGGTGAGGTTCACTTTCAGCGCCTCGATCTGGCGATTAGCCGCATCGAGTTTCTGCTGATGGTCAAGCGTCAGCTTCCCGATCGTCTTCTGAAGAAACTCGACATTGCTTTGCAGACAACTGGTGCGCCGCTCCATCGTTTTTTCGACGGTGCAGATTTCGATACCGGGAACGTCCTGCGCGTGGACAGCGCTCGCGCCGAGCGCCACGGCGAATATGCCGAGAACATATCGACCGATCATCGCAAACCTCGTTTCAATGAATGTCTCAATATGTGTCGCGCGGTAAACTTGTTGGGAGTAGCTTTTCATGGCCGGAAGCTACCACACTGCGACCTCAATCACGCATTGAGCTTGATCGACGCTGACGGCAACGGGACGAAAAAGCGGGACCGGAAATGGCAACGCGCGAAAAACGGCTGGCTCAATTCGATGGCGAAGGCGAGCCGCCGCCGGGCCTGCCAGTTCAGGTGTTGTGCGAGGACCAGAGCGGCACCTACGAGCTGCCATTTGCCTGCAGCTTCAGCAACGGCGCCTGGCGCAACCATGAGTCCGGCGGCACGTTGGAGGCCACTGTCATCGCGTGGCGGCGAGTGCGGCGGGGCTGATTCCACATCGCGGCCGCCGGCGATTGTCCCAAAATGTGACGCGCGAGCGGATCAATAACATCGGCCGTTAAGAAGCTGGAACGCGCGCGGAACGAATCGCGCCCGAATCAGATGAACGGACGTGTACGCCGATGTTCACGGCTAGATATCGGTCCGGATGAAATTGTCAGCACTACATCCAGACTATCGATATCAGGCCGTCGCCGATAACGGCTCGGAATCGTTAATTCCGTGAAGGCCTTACTTCCAGGGCGTCACCGGAGGCACGTTGTCGGTAGCCGGCGGCATATCGACCGTCTTGAAATCCGCCGGGCTGACGATTTCGAGATATTCCATGTCCGGCGAGTAATCGAACAGGTAGTGCACGATTCCCGGCCGCTGATGGACGACATCGCCGGCCTGCACCAGCGTCGGCTTGTCCTCATACATGAAGCGGGCCCAGCCCTTCATCATGATCACGATCTGAAAATCGCAATCATGACGGTGCCAGCCGGTGCCGTCTTCCGGCGGCATGTCGGCATTGGCCTTGACGAGGTGGCAGATCACCTGCCCGCCGGTCGCCGCTGCGATACCGAGATCGCGGTACAGGAAGAAATCGCGAAGGCCTCCGCCCTTGAATTCGGTATCGGTGGGTTTGACGTGGGAAAATTTGCTGACGGCCGCATGCTGGTTCATCTCAGGCTTCCACCACTGTTGGCGCAACCGCGACAATCGCCGGCGTCCAATTTTTTGGCAGCACGGACTGGCGCGTTTAAAGCATGATGTTGCTATGCGAAAATCGAGCCAGCCCCGCTGCGCCGCAGCGGCTTTGTAAGATCGCAGCATCGAACGGCGCGAAGCCGTTGGGCATGGTCCTGAATTTCGGTCAGGCGATTTTTGCGCGACGCTAACGGCGCGGCGCGTCAGTTCGCAAAGCCAGCGCCGTTGGCACGAAGTCGAGCAAGTTGTGCCGCACAATCAAGCCGTGCAAACAGGCAGCGCCCGTCGTGCGCTGCCTAATAATCCACCTCGAGCTCTTCGATATCGGAGGGTTCGGCTTTGGCGGCCTCGATCCATTCCTGCATTTCCGGCATGCCCAGGATGACGTCGGCATACTGCTTCATCCGCGGATCAAGCTTGACGTCATAGGTCATGAAGCGGGTCACGACCGGCGCATACATCGCGTCCGCCATGGAACGTGCGCCAAACAGGAACGGGCCGCCCGACTCCGCTAGGCACTCGCGCCAGATGGTGCTGACCCGGTCGATGTCGGCTTGCGCACGCGTCCAGATCTTGAAGTTGGGGAAATGCCCTTTGAGATTGACCGGCAGCGAGGCCCGAAGCGTCGTGAAGCCGGAGTGGATTTCGCCGCAGATCGAACGGCAGTGCGCCCGATGGACGCGATCGGCGGGCAACAGCCCGGCATCGGGCCGGATTTCGTTGAGATACTCCGCGATCGCCAGCGTATCCCATACGGTCGCGCCCTCGTGCCGCAAGCACGGCACCAGGATGGTCGGCGACAGCAGCAGGATTTCAGCCCGCGCCGAGGGGTCGTCCGGCGCGGTGACGATCTCCTCGAATTCCAGCCCCGAAAACCGCGTCAGCAGCCAGCCGCGAAGCGACCAGGACGAATAGTTCTTGCTGCTGATGGTGAGTGTCGCCTTCGCCATTTGGCCTTTCCTTGCCGGGCTTACCCGCTGGTTCGCCTACCGGTTTCCTTGGTTTTCCTCGGCTTCCTTCATTTTTAGCAGCAAGTGACGTGCCAGTTTTTTGGGCTGTTTGACTCCGCCGTGGCTTCAATATTGCATAGCAACATGGGCGGGGGTTTTTGCGAATGACGTCGTTGTTGTATCAGGCCTATCAGAACCATGCGGATCTGACGGCACCATGGCGGACCGGGGCTGCGCACGCGCTGAAATACCTCAACCTGCTGCCGCAGGGCATTTCCGACAAGTTCTTCCGGCGCCTGGCGGCGGCGCTAGAGCTGATCTCGCGGACCTCCCTCACCTATTCCCGTCCGGCCTACGGCATCGACAGGGTGATGGTCGGCAATCAGGAACTGGAGGTGACCGAGGAAGTCGCCTTTGCCACGCCGTTCGGCTCGCTGTTGCATTTCAAGAAGGAGAACGGGCCCGAACAGCCGCGGCTATTATTGGTGGCGCCGATGTCCGGCCATTTCGCCACGCTGTTGCGCGCCACCGTGCAGACGCTGCTTCAGGACCACGACGTCTACATCACCGACTGGCACAACCCGCGCGACATTCCGCTTCATCACGGCCGCTTTGGCCTCGACGATTACACCGAGCACCTGATCACGTTCCTCGATCAGCTCGGCCCGCGCGCGCACATGGTGGCGATCTGCCAGCCTTCGGTGTCGGCATTGGCTGCGGCTGCAATCATGTGCGAGGACAATCACCCCTCGCGCCCGGCGACGCTGACGCTGATGGCCGGCCCGATCGATACCCGCATCCAGCCCACCAAAGTGAATGAATTCGCCAAGAGCAAGCCGCTCACCTGGTTTGAGAACAACCTGATCAACTACGTGCCTTTGCAGTGCAAGGGCGCGTTCCGGCAGGTCTATCCTGGCTTCGTGCAAGTCACCGCGTTCGTGTCGATGAACCTCGAGCGTCACATCAAGCAGCACATGGATCTCGCCAACCACCTCGCCAAGGGCGAAATGGAAAAGGCCGAGACCATCAAGACATTCTATGACGAATATTTCGCGGTGATGGATTTGCCGGCGGAGTTTTATCTCGAAACCATCCGCGACGTGTTTCAGGAGCATCTCCTGCCGCAAGGCAAATTGACCTATCGCGGCCGTCCGGTGAACCCCGCCGCCATCCAGCGCATGGGGCTGATGACGGTCGAGGGCGAAAAGGACGACATCTGTTCGGTCGGGCAAACGCTCGCGGCGCAAGAGCTCTGCACCAGCGTGCGCGCCTACCGGCGGGTGCATCACCTGCAGGCCGGTGTCGGCCATTACGGCGTATTCTCTGGCCGGCGCTGGAACAACGAGATCTATCCGCTGCTGCGCGATTTCGTGCACGTCAATTCGTGAGACCCGTCATTTCGGGGCGATGCGGCAGCGCGAAGCCAGCCGGTGCGCTGCCCTTTTGGTTACTTTTGCGCATAACACCCTGAAAATCTTGCTCTTTCTACAACTTCGGCGGGGAATCCGGTCGTTCCTCCAGCCGTCGCCCCCCCCTTACCGCGATGAGCGAAGTTGAGCGAAGTAGTGTGTCTGATCAGACATGCTTTGAGTCGTACTTTTAAGTCTTCGGGGGAAATATGCGCACCAAACTCCTTTTGACTGCGGCCCTTGCGCTGATTGGCTGGACCAACATGGCTTCGGCCGCCGACCTGCCGGCACGGACCTACACCAAGGCACCCGTGATGCCGGAAGTGTTTAACTGGACCGGCTTCTACATCGGCGCGAACGGCGGCGGGATGTGGACCCATAACGACGTTTCCAGCAATTTCAACGATGGCAGCGCGGTCCTGTCGGCGCAGACGTTGGCCGCGCTCGCCGGCACCAGCGGAATGAACGGAAGCGGCGGTTTTGGTGGCGTTCAGATCGGCTACAACTGGCAGACAGCGACGGCGTGGGTGTGGGGCGTTGAGGCCGACATCCAGGGCATGTCGCTGAATGCGAACCGCACCAGCCCCATTTTCACGATCGGCGCCGCCAGTGCTCAGGACTTCGATCAGATTCACCACGACTGGTTTGCGAGTTTCGCGGGCGCGTCGGCTATGCGGCAAATCACGCCTTGTTCTACCTGACGGGCGGCCTCGCTGTCGCCGATACGCGCTTCTCTCGCACGCAGACCTGGAGTTTCGCGGATGGATGCGTTGCGGATCCTCGCAACAATTTCGGCGACTGCCACGTCGGTTCGGCAAGCAAGACCTCCGTCGGCGGCACCCTCGGCGCCGGCGTCGAATATGCGTTTGCCGGCAATTGGAGCGTGAAGCTCGAGTATCTCCATATCTGGCTGCAAGACGGCAACAGTTTCCTCACTCAAAACAGTGGCGCCGCCTTTGTTGGTCCTCCCGTTCTCGTCCAGCGTTTCAATCAATCGATGAACGATTCCAACCTCGACCTGGTTCGGGTTGGCATCAATTACCGGTTCGGTGCGGCGCCATTGGTTGCCAAATACTGATCGCTCCGGAAGTCTCCGAAACCCAAAGCCCCGGCATCGTCCGGGGCTTTTTGTTGGCTTCACCGCGTAAGCACGCCACGAACCTCATCTACACCCCGGCGGACCGCCGGAAATGGCATGGCGAAGCCGTTTCGGCTTTGCACGCATGCGCCCTCCCCGCTAATAGGTACCGGCAAAACAAGACCGTCAGTCCCGGGAGGATGTCTCATGCGTTTCCAAACCACCCATTTCCGCACCCTCGCGCTCGGCGTTGCCGCCGCTTTGTGGGTCGCGGGCTCGGCGCAAGCGGCCGAGGTGCATGTGATGATCTCCGGCGGATTGTCGGCGGCCTATAACGCGCTGGTGCCGGAATTCGAGAAGGCGACCGGCAACAAGATAATTACGGCCTATGGTCCCTCGATGGGCACGACGGTGAACGCGATTCCGATGCGGCTCGATCGTGGCGAGCCCGCCGACGTCCTGATTTTGGTGGGCTACGCACTCGACGACCTGGTCAAGAAGGGCAAGGCGATGAGCCGCGTCGATCTCGTCAACTCCAAGATCGGGGTTGCGGTCAAGGCCGGCAGCCCTAAACCCGATATCTCTTCGGCGGACGCGGTCAAGCGCGCGCTTTTGGCGGCGAAAACCGTCGCCTATTCCGACAGCGCCAGCGGCGTCTACATCTCGACCGAGATGTTCGACAAGCTCGGCATCGCCGCCGAAATGAAGGACAAGGCGCGGAAGATTCCCGCAACGCCCGTCGCTGAAATCGTCGCCAAGGGCGAGGCTGAAATTGGCATGCAGCAGATCAGCGAATTGAAGGCGGTTGCCGGCGTCGACATCATCGGGCCGCTGCCGGAGGCCCTGCAGAAGGTCACGGTGTTCTCCGCCGGCGTAGCTACCGTGTCGAAAGAGCCCGAGGCCGCCAAGGCGCTGATCAAGTTCCTCGCCTCGCCGGCGGCACGGGAGACGATCGTCAACAGCGGGCTTGAGCCAATTGAAGGCGGAAAAGCGAACTAAACGGCTCGGGTGCTGCGCTCTTATCCCTCCCCCTTGCGGGGAGGGTCGACGCGAATGGAATGAGCGTTGGGGTGGGGGTGCAAGGGAAGATTCCCCCACCCTGGCCTGCGCTCCGCTTCGGCCTTCCCTCCCCGCTGCTCGCTTGCGCTCGCGGGGGAGGGATTAAGACTAATCCAGCAACAGCGTGCGAAGCGATCACTTCGCCCGCAGTGGGGTGTCCTTCAACCCGTTATTGTCGAACGCCTTGCGCAACAGGCCGTTGGCCTTGGCCTCGGTCATGAACTTGGAAGCATATTCCAGTGACAGCGGGTGGTTGAGCGGTACGGCCACCGCGGTCACCGTCTGCTTGAAGGTTTCATCCAGCACGCGCGTGCCCGGAAGCTTTTTCGAAAGCGCATTGAGCTGGTCGCGTGACAGCGCGAACGCATCGACCTCGCCATTCTTGAGCAGGCTGAAGATCTCGTCGAAGGTCTCGTAACCCTTTACCTTGGCCTGCTTCAGGTGCGCCTCCGCGCCGCGCATGGTCGTGGTATTATTGACGGCCACGACCTTGACGCCGGGCTGATCGAGATCGGCAAAATTCTTGATCGTCGAACCTGCCTTGACGATGTAGGTCGCTTCCGCCACCTCATAGATCGGGCCGAACGCGATCTTCTTGGCGCGCTCGGGATCCGAGGGCAGAAAACTCACATCCCATTCGCCCTTGGCGGCCGCATCCGTGATCAAGCCGGAATTCGAATAGGTGACATATTCGATCGGCAGGCCCAACTGATCCGCCAGCGCCTTGCCGAGATCGACCGGCACGCCGGCGTAACCGTTTTCGGTTTTGGTCGACCAGTAAGCGCCGCCCGCGGCGCTTATCCCGATCGCGACCCGCAGTTTGCCGGTCGGCGCGATTTCGTCCTTCAGGCCGTCGGCATTGGCATGACCGGTCAGCATGATCGCGACACCCAGGATGAGACCACCGAAAAACACATGACGCATAAATCCTTCTCCCACCGGCCCTTTGTTAACTTTGGGCCTTCAGAGCGTTCATTATGACTGATCGGTGCGGGCCGTGACAGCAGGTTTGGGATGAAAATTCGGTGAGGCAGCTATTCGCCCTGGCTCAGGTGCTTCCGGAAAGCACCTGCGCGAACGCCTCGCGGTTAGCGCGCCAGGCGCGGCTGTATTCCATGATGCGCGCGGTCTCGTTGGCCACGTTTTCGCCGAGCATGATGGCGAGCAGATGCAGCGTAGTGTCGATGCACAGCGTGACCCCGCCGCCGGTCACAACGCCATCCGGCCGCTCCACCAGCATCGCCTCGCGCACATCGATGGCGGGATGGGTTCCCCGCATCACTTCGAGCGGTGAGGTCTCCGGCGGCACCACCTCGCGCTTGGTCGTCGCGGGTCCGCCATCGAGCACGCCGCTGGCCGCGAGGATCATGCCACCGGTGCAGACCGAGGCGATATGGCCCTCGGCGTGGATGCGACGGATATAATCAAGCGTTGCGGGCGCTTTCGCTTGCGCGGTCCAACCGGGGCCGCCAGTGACGATGACGACATCGCACGCGGGCGCATCGTTGATGCCGTAATCGGCCGAAACGCTCAGGCCGTTGGCGAGCGCGACGAGACCGGCGCGTGGCGCGATGGTGCAGATCGAAATTTGCGGCGCGATCCGGCGCGCCATCGACAGCACGCCGAAGGTGGCGAGATCAATCGGTTCGACACCGTCATAGATGAAGATGCCGAACCGCATGATGGGATCAGTCCGTCAGCGGACTGCCGCGGGTTTCGCGGGCCGCAAGGGCTGCCGTGAGCGTGATCAACGCCAGCACGATCATCATGATCGAGACGCCGCCGGTGCCGCCGAAATAGCCGACCATCGCGGTCGCGATGATCGGCGCGAAGCCGCCGCCGATCGCCGCCGATGCCTGGAATCCGAACGAGGCGCCGGTGTAGCGGACCCGCGAGCCGAACAGTTCGGGGAAATAGGCGGACTCGGGTCCGAACATCATGCCGTGGCCGAAGTTCATCGCGATCATGATCGCGGCAAAGATCATCGCCGTGCTCTTGCTGTCGACCATCCAGAACAGCGGAAACGCAAAAGCGATCGAGAACAGCGCGCCGAGAATGTAGAGCGGCCTGCGGCCGATCTTGTCGGACAGCCATCCGAACAGAGGCAACGTGATGAGTTCGAGCAGCGCCGCATAGAGCACGGCATCGAGCAGCATCGACTTCGGCAGGCTGAGCTTGGTGGTGGCGTAACCGACGACGAACACCGAAAGCATGTAGACCCAGGATACCTCGGAAAGCTTGAGACCGACCGCGATCAGGAATGTCTTGGTGTTCTTGCCGACAGCCTCGACCACCGGATTGTCGGACAGGCCGCCTCGCTGCTTCATGCCCTCGAACACCGGCGTCTCCGGCACCTGCGAACGGACGAAAATGCCGACGCCGAGCAGGACGATGCTGATCAGGAACGGAATCCGCCAGCCGTAACTGGCAAAGTCTGCCTCCGGCAATTTGGTGACGAGCCCGAACACCAGTGAAGCCAGCACCAGCCCGATCGGAAAACCGATCTGCACGAAGCTCGCATAGAAGCCGCGTTTGTCGGCCGGCGCGTGCTCAAGCACCATCAGCGAGGCACCGCCCCATTCACCGCCGAGACCGATGCCCTGGACGATGCGCAGTATGATCAGAAGGATCGGCGCAAACACCCCGATCGAGGCATAGGTCGGCAGCAACCCGATACAGAAGGTGCTGAGGCCCATGATGAACAGCGTGATCACCAGCATGGATTTGCGCCCGAGCCGATCGCCGAAATGGCCGAACAGCGCACCGCCGAGCGGACGGGCGAGAAATCCGACCGCATAAGTGCCGAGAGCGGCAAGCGTAGCGGCGAGCGGATCGAAAGTCGGAAAGAACGCCTTGTTGAAGACGAGCGTTGCGGCCGTGGCGTAGATCAGGAAATCATACCATTCGATGATGGTGCCAAAGCAGCTCGCGAACACGATGGCGTTCATGCTGGAGCGTTCGACACCGACCATCGGCGCTGTGGTTGCAATCGTCATAGGGCCTCCGCTCGGCTCGCGAGTTCCCCCGCAAAACGGGACAAAAGGGGGCGTTGGCTAAAATGAATGCAAGCAACATGCCGGGCGAAAAGCCCGGTTTGGGACAATTCCCGCTTCCAATACCGCTACCGGCGAATCGACCCCTCGGGTCTTAAGTCTAGCCTGATTGCGCGGCCGGCGTCCTGATCTCGACCGGCAGAATGACCGCGGCCGCAACGATAAAGAGACACAGGCCGGCAAAGGCATGCAGCATGGTGACAAATCCACCCTGCTGGTAGAGCCACGCCACCAGGCCAACCGAAACGCCGGCGGCGGTAAAGCCGACAAAATAACGCACGGCATAGGCGCGCGAGCGCCATTCCTCGCTGGTGTATTTGCCGACCATGGCGTCGTTGACGGTAACCTGGCCGAACGCGCCCATCACGATGCCGATCGCGGCGATGATCAGCGGCAAGTTCGACAGTTCGGCCGCGACGTACAAAAACGGCGCCAGCACGAACGACAGCGGCAGCGACACCGCTTTCAGCGAGTAGCGGTCGATCAGCTTGCCGATCGTGTATTGCGTCATCGCGCCGAACACATAGACACAGGCCGCGATCGCGCCCAGCAGCGCCGGGCTTTGGGTGAGGCCAGCTAGTCGCTCGGCAAACAATTTCGGCAACGCTACCGTCACCGCGTTGAACGTGGTGGAGATCGCGATCACCACGATCAGAAGCGCCACGATCACCCGCCACATGTCTTTTTTCGCGACGCGGGCCTGTGCCGCCGCCTGCTTCGCATTGCTGCGGTCTTCGTGGCTGACCATCGCCATGAAGCAAATCCCGATTCCGATCGTGACGATGCCCGGCAGGATGAAGGCCCAGCGCCAGCCGAGATATTGCCCGACGACCCCGGTGACCAGCGCCGACGACGCCACGCCGAGATTGCCCCACACGCCGTTGATTCCCATCTCGCGGCCGAGCGCCTCGGCATAGGAGACGATCATCGCGGTGCCGACGGGGTGATAGATCGAGGCGAACAGACCGATCGACAACAGCGCGGCGCCGAGTTCGAGCGGCGTCCTGACAAGGCCGACCGATATCATCGAGACGCCAATGCCGACAAAGAAGATCACCATCATGTGGCGGCGGCTCCAGCGGTCGCCGAGCCATCCGGTCAACAATGAGCCCGCACCAAAGGCGACGAAGCCGGGCGTCGCGTAAGGCAACAGTTCGGAATAGGCCATGCCGAGCGCCGGCCCCATGATGATGACCGCAGCCGCAAAAATCAGCATCGAATAATGGTCAATGAAATGGCCGGCATTGACAAAGCCGATGACGCGGGTGGGGTTGTTCATGGATGATTCCTGCAATAACCGAAGTAGGTTATACGGTCTTGCGCTAACGGGATGCGGCCAATGAATGTCGCCGAAAAGCCAATTGTTGCGATCCAGGGACGCCGGACATCGACCGGCGACGGCGTTCATTTGATTGCAAACCACTACAAGAGAGGCGTGCGGCTCGACACCCACATGCACCGCGAGGCGCAACTGGTGTACGCGGCGAAGGGGACGATGCAGGTCACTACCCCGAGGGGACGCTGGCTGGTGCCGCCGGATCGCGCGGTATGGGTGCCGGCACGGCTCGAGCACGCGATCGATGTGCTCGCCGACATCGACATGCGCACACTGTATTTCGACCTCAAGTGGCTCGGCCGCAAGAAACTCGGTTCGAGCCTGGATTCCGAATTCGTGGTGCGCGTGTCAGGTCTATTGCACGAGTCGATCCTCGCTCTGTTCGACGAACGCAATGACGCCGAGCGCACTGCGCTCTTGATCCGGCTCGCGATGCTCGAACTGCATCGGGCCGAGGATTCCACGACGTTCATCCCGCTGCCCCAGGAGCCGCGCTGCCGTCGCGCCGCTGAGATCGTGCTCGACGATCCCGCGGCCTTGCACGAAATCGAGACCCTGGCACGCAAGGTCGGAACGTCGGCGCGAACCTTGTCGCGGCTGTTTTCGTCGGAAACGCAACTGAGTTTCAAAAGCTGGTGCCAGCGCGCACGCATAGCGGCGGCCATCGAAAAGCTATCCACCAAGGCCGGCGTCTCGGTCAAGCAGATCGCTCGCGAGTTCGGCTATGCCAGCGTGCCGGCCTTCTCGTATGCGTTCCGCCAGGTGACGGGCAAAACGCCCACCGAATTTACCGAAAAATAGGCCCGGTCCGGTCCGCGACTGGGTGGTCGCCGGACACTTTTTATTCGCGGCCACCCGACGCAGCCTTGGTCCACCGGAAAGCCTTAAAAAAGAAAGTTACCGGACAGGCCCGGCGAAATGTCACCCGCTTGATTGTGACCACGTCAGCCATAAATTCGTGTAAAGTAGCGAAAGCCGTCTCAAAAAGTTGATTCTGACATTCCATGAACAACGCCTTTTTTTCCGATCTTCTGACCTCGATTTCCGAACGCGGCCGCACCCTGCTCCGCCGTGTCGGATCATCGGAGGAAAAGCCGGACGCAGCCGGCCTGATCGAGCTTTGCGAAGCACTGCTCTCGGGCCGGGGCGAAGCCTCGGGCACCGCGATGGCACGCGAAGTGCTCGATCGCTACCGTCACCTCGACGAGGCTGAGCGCCGTTCGTTCTTCCAGACGCTCTCTTCAAGTTACGGACCGGAGCGCGAGAAGCTCGCCAAAGCCATCAAGGCCTGGCGAACGCAGCCGAACAATGCTGATGCGAGCGACCTGCATTTTGCTTCCGAGCCGCGGCGACAGGAATTGATCCGCAGGCTGAACCGCGCACCCGGCGGCACCGGCGATCTGGTGGCGATGCGCGCCGATCTGCTCGATCTGATGAAAGACAACAAGAACCTGGGAGCGCTCGACCGTGACGTCGTGCATCTATTGTCTTCATGGTTCAACCGGGGATTTCTCGTGCTGCGCAGGATTGACTGGTCAACGCCAGCGAACATTCTGGAAAAAATCATCCGCTATGAGGCCGTGCACGAGATTCGCGACTGGGACGACCTTCGCCGCCGCATCGATCCCGTCGACCGGCGCTGCTACGCCTTCTTTCATCCCGCTTTGGTCGACGAGCCCTTGATCTTCGTCGAGGTGGCGCTGACGGAAGCCATTCCCGGCGCGATCGCGCCACTGCTTGCCGAAGACCGCCAGCCGGTTGCGGTCGAGCGGGCTCGGGTTGCGGTGTTCTATTCGATCTCCAATACCCAGCGCGGTCTCGGCGGCATTTCCTTCGGCAGCTTCCTGATCAAGCAGGTGGTGGAGGAATTGCGCCGCGAATTGCCGAAGCTGGAAGATTTCGTGACGCTCTCGCCGGTGCCGGGCTTCATGTCATGGCTGAAGACGGCCGGTGATCTGCCCATATCAGACGAAGAGCGGCCGCTGCTCGGCCATCTGGACGAGCCGGACTGGTGGAAGAATGCCGAGCTGGAAGGCCAGTTGCGCTCCGTCATCGAGCCGCTCGCCGCGCATTATTTCCTGAAAGCTCGCACCTCCAAGGGACGCTTGATCGATTCGGTGGCGCGATTCCATCTCGGCAATGGCGCACGGCTGGAGCGAATCAACTGGCTCGGCGATACCTCGGCCAAGGGCCAGCGTGAGTCCGCCGGCATCATGGTCAACTATCTCTACCGCCTCGAAGATATCGAGAAGAACCACGAGGCCTACGCCAACGATGGCACCGTGGTTGCGTCGAACGCCGTGAAGAAACTGCTCAAGGGCGAGGGCCGCCGGCTGCTCGACATGCGGCTGGGGTAGTTGCTTTCTGATCCCTCCCCGCGAAGCGCGGGGAGGTGGCCAGCCGAAGGCTGGTCGGGTGGGGGCCTCCCCGCATGCGCACCCACAGGATAGAGAATCGAATCTCCTGATACCCACCCCGGCGCTACGCGCCGTCCCTCCCCGCAAGGGGGAGGGATAAGAAAGCGCGCCGCCTACACCTCCGCCCAGACGCGGATCAGGTTGTGATATACGCCGGTCAGCCTGACCGTTTCGGGATCATCGCGGCCGAGCCGCTCCACCAGAGCCTGGATCGTGGTGTCGAGATCGAAAATCAAGCTCCGCGCATGGGCATCGCGGATCATGCTTTGCAGCCAGAAAAACGAGGCAACGCGGGCGCCGCGCGTCACCGGCGTGACCATGTGGAGGCTGGAGGCCGGATACACCACGAGGTCGCCGGCTGGCAGCTTGATCTCCTGCGAGCCGTAGAGGTCTTCGACCACCAGTTCGCCGCCGTCATATTCGTCGGGCTCCGACAGAAATAGCGTCACCGACAAATCGGTACGAATCCGCAATCCCGTCAGACGGTCGCCGCGCACAGCGTTGTCGACATGGATGCCGAAATGGTGCCCGTCCGCGGCGTTGTAGCGATTGAACAGCGGCGGAAAGATCTGCAAGGGAATCGCCGCGGAAATAAACCGCGGATTCGATGTCAGCAGCGAGACGATGCGGTTGCCGAGTTTGCGCGCGATCTCGCTGTCCGGCGGCAACTGCTCGTTGCTCTTGACCAGCGCCGACTGCGCGCCGGCGGTCGAGCGGCCGTCCTCCCACGCGCTGGCATCCATGAGGCGGCGGAAATCCGCCACCTCATCCTTGCTCAGCACGTTGGGAACGCAAGTCAGCATCGTGTCGGATCAATACCTCGCCGACAGCACCAGATAGGCGGCGCGGCCGGGGGCCTCCAGCGCAAACGGCGCGTTGCTCTGATAGAGCGCGTCGTAATAGAGCTTGTTGAAGATGTTGTTGACGTAGAGTTTGAGCCGCCAGTTCTTGTCGATCTTGGCTTCCGCGAACGCGTCGAAGCGCCAGTAACTCGGGATCGAGGTGCCTTCGTTGGCGGCGAGCAGGGTACCGCCATAGACCTTCGACCGGAACACGGCCTGACCGCCCAGCTCCCACATGTCGGTGAGCTGATACTTGCTCAACAGGCTGAACGACTGATGCGCGACGTTGGCGAGTGGCAGGCCGACGTCGGTCGTGTACAGCAGAGGCTGCGGCATGTTCGCGGTTGGCACGTTCGACTTGGTTACCTGCGACTGCATCAGCACGATGCCGCCGAACACGCTCCATTTATCTGTGATCTTGCCGGCAGCCTCCAGATCGATGCCGCGCACGTAATAGGCGGAGCCGGAAATGATGCAGGAAATGCTGCCACTCGTGACCGTATAGGGACATGAGGCGGTCTGGTTCGCTGTGCTGGTGACGTTGAAGGCCTCGCGCGCGTTGTCCTTGGTGGTCTCAAACAGCGCGCCCGTCAGCAACAGATGGCGGTTGAACAATTCCCACTTCGTGCCGACTTCGTACGCCTTGTTCTTTTCTGGCCCGAAAATCTGGTTTGCCTGGCCCGACACCACCGGCGCGAGACCGCCATAGGCGGTGCTGGTGCCGTCGAATTCGGAACCGACCGGATCCGACGAGGTCGCAAAGGCCGCGTAGACGCTGGCGTAGGGTAGCGGCTTAACGGTGATGCCGACGTTGAAGTTCGGCATGCCGAATTCCGCCGTTTGACTGTTGAAGCTGTTGGGAGCGCCGCCCCCAACAGTGCCCCAGCCGGAGGTATTGATCTTGTAGTCGTCGTAACGGAGGCCACCATTGAGGATGACAAGGTCGCGGTAATTGACCGAGTCGAGCACATAGGTGCTGGTGGTATCGATCAGGATATTGGTCGGCATGCCCGTCAGCGTCGGAGTGGTCGTGAAAGGAAGACCGGTAAATTGCGGGCTGAAAACGCTCACCCCGGAGAGCGAACCGCTGCCCGTGAAGGGTGTGCCGGTCACCAATTCCGACGTCAAACCGTTATATTTGTCGATCGACGACGTTTCCTGCGAGACTTCGACGCCGCCCGTCAGCGTGTGCTTGAAGGCGCCGGTGTCGAATTTGTAAGTCGCTTCCGATTGGCTGGCGAGCACGTTGGTGCTCTGGTAGCGGCTCTGCGGATTTGCCGTGAACGTGGACGACGACAGCGGAGTGGTCGGGATCGCCGTCTCCGCCAGCGTTCCGATATAATTGTTGAGCGACTGCGAGTCGCGGATCTTTTCGCTGACGACGAGATCCGGCGTGACATGGATCTCGGTATTGAACGTGCCGATGTCCTGCTGAACATGGAAGAAGTCGCGGTTGACGAAGCCGTAGAACTCGTCGCGATTGGAGCCGTAGAGCGGAAACGGGCCGCCCACAGTGGAGGTAAACTGCTGGCTGCTCGAACCGGTCGCTCCAGGTCGATAGTACGGCACACCGAAATCGGGAATGCCGTGCAGGTCGGTGTGGATGTAATCCGTGGTGATCTTCACCGCATCGGACGGCGTCCACTTGGTTGCGAGGAATCCGCCATTGCGGTCGTCGGTGACGTCGTTGCGGCCGGCCACACCGGCGTCCTGGAACATGCCGCCGGCGCGAATGGCAAACGTCGGATTGACCACTTGGTTGAGGTCGAGCACGACCCGCTTGGTCGCATCGGTGCCGAACGTCGTATCCATGTTGTAGAAGCTCTTGTCGGTCTGCGCTTCCTTGGTGACGATATTGATCGCGCCGCCGGTGGTGCCGCGGCCGGCAAAGGACGACATCGGCCCGCGCAGGATCTCGATCTGCTCAGTAAAGAAATTCTCGCGGACGCTGACGCCGGAGTCGCGCACGCCGTCGATGAAGACGTCGTTGCGGGCGTCGAAGCCACGAATGAAGAAGCGGTCGCCGAACGCGTTGCCGCCCTCGCCGCTTCCAAGCGTGACGCCCGCGGTGCTGAGGATCGCCTGCTTGAGCGTGGTGGCGTTCTTGTCCTCGATGATGTCCTTGGTCAGCACCGTCACCGTCTTCGGCGTATTCAGAAGCGGTTCGGGGAATTTGCCCGAGGCCTGGACGCGGTCGCCCTTGTAGGGCGCGGCCGGGTCGGCATAGCGATCGCGATCGGGCGCCAGAGCGGGAGTGGCCACAGCCGGCTTGGCCTGTTGTTGCTGTCGTTTGGCCGCGCGGCGCAGCGCGTTGCGGGCCTTGATTTGATCCGGAGTCGGCGCGGTGGCCGCAGGTTTCGGGCGTGCGACCGGGGCGTCAACCGAGACCGGCGGCAGATTCGACTGCTGCGCTTCAGCGCCGCTCGAAAACGACGCAACCGCAACCAGGCCCGCCACGGCGGACACCTTGCGGGTGGAATAACCATCCAGTTTTTCGTCAAAGGAATTGCTGGCTGCGTTCGCACGCAGCGACTTCGGCGCCTTAACCCGGCTCATTGTTTTTGCCCCAACTTCAAACTTCACTTGGGGCGATGAAGTCCCACACCCACATCGAGCCCCGGAAGTCTGGTATCGAGCGCAAAATTTGCGGTCAACACCGGGACGCCTTGAATATTCCTAAATCAAACCGATTCTAATTTTGAAGTTTTTAATCGATCTAAGCTTCGGCTTGAATCGTTCTAGTTACGGGTAACGAAGAACCATTCGCGCACGCGCGACATTGTATTCAATCGCTGCTCGGCGGCTTCATCAGCGAGAACAATTCGTCGACGGTTTGCTTGGCGGCCTCACGTGCACGCTCGGCATTTCCACTTCCGGCGATGTTGACGCCTGCGACGACGGCCCTGATCTCGTCGCGAAAATCCGTGAGAAACCGCAAGGGATCCGCAGAATCATTTGCGACGCGCGCAATCAGGCCGGCAATCAGAAGCTGGCATGCAATCATGCGTCCATTCAACTCGTCCATCGCCCGTGCCGATTTCGATCCATGTTACGCGAATAACGCGTGGACCGCCTTAGACCATCGAGGATGAGGAGCGCTATGGCTGACGGGGTTTTCTTCGAGAGATTCTAAAAGTTCGATCACCGCGTACAACTTCGTCATTGCGAGCGAAGCAATCCAGAGTTTCACATGCTGGATTGCTTCGTCGCATTCGCTCCTCGCAATGACGGAGAAAGCGCGCGTCTTACGACGCCAGCGCCTTCATCTCGCGGTAGAGATCGGACTTACCTTCAAAACCGATACCGGGAAGATCTGGCATCGTGATGTGCCCATTTTCCACGCGCACGCCATCGGGGAAACCGCCATAGGGCTGGAACAGGTCGGGATAGCTCTCGTTGCCGCCGAGTCCGAGACCGGCGGCGATGTTGAGCGACATCTGATGCCCGCCATGCGGGATGCAGCGGCTTGGCGACCAACCCGCGACCTTGAGCACCTCTAGCGTGCGCTGATATTCGCAAAGCCCGTACGACAACGCGCAATCGAATTGCAGCCAGTCGCGGTCGGGCCGCATGCCGCCATAGCGCAGCAGGTTGCGCGCGTCCTGATGGCTGAAGAGATTTTCACCGGTCGCCATCGGCGCGGGATAGAATTCCGCGAGCGCGGCCTGAAGCTGGAAATCGAGCGGGTCGCCGGCTTCCTCGTACCAGAACAGCGGATAGTCGCGCAGCATCTTGGCGTAGGCGATCGCGGTTTGAAGATCGAAACGGCCATTGGCGTCGACTGCCAACTGCGCGTCCTTGCCGATCTCCTTCAGCACCGCCTCGATGCGCGTGCGATCTTCCTCGATTGGCGCGCCGCCGATCTTCATCTTGACGACGTTGTAACCGCGATCGAGATAGCCGCGCATCTCCGCCCGCAGCATCGAAAGATCCTTGCCGGGATAATAATAGCCGCCGGCGGCATAGACGAAGACGCGCGGATTGGCCTTCACGCCGTGGCGTTCGGCGAGCAGGCGAAACAGCGGCTTGTTGGCGATTTTCGCCACCGCATCCCACACTGCCATGTCGATGGTGCCGACCGCGACCGAGCGCTCGCCATGGCCGCCGGGCTTTTCGTTCGACATCAGCGTCGCCCAAACCTTGTCGGGATCGAGATTGTCGCCGGCCTCGTTCAACAGCGTCTTCGGCTCGGCTTCCTTGATGCGCGCCGCGAAACGCTCGCGGATCAGCCCGCCCTGCCCGTACCGGCCGTTCGAATTGAAGCCGTAACCGACCACGCGCTTGCCGTCGCGAACGACGTCGGTGACAACCGCGACCAGGCTCGTCGTCATCTTGGTGAAGTCGATATAGGCGTTGCGGATCGGCGAGGAGATCGGCTTGGTGATTTCCTGGATGTCGAGAATGCGAACGGACATTTGGTGCCTTCTAGTTTGGATTGCGTTGCCGTCATTGCGAGGAGCGCATGCGACGAAGCAATCCAGTCATCTACTAATTCTGGATTGCTTCGCTTCGCTGACGTCTAACAACGGCTCACGAGGATTTCTTATCCCGAAAGTACGGCTCGACCGGGCCATGCACCTTGATGGTCAGGGGATTGCCGTAGCGGTCCTTGGCATTGCCCGCGGTGACGCGGATCCAGCCCTCGCTGATGCAATATTCCTCGACATTGTTCTTGTCGACGCCCTTGAAGCGAATGCCGACGTCGCGCGCCAGGATCGCCTCGTTGTAATAGGGGCTATGGGGGTCGATGGACAGCCGGTCGGGAAACTCGACCGGGGTGCCAGATTCGTTTTTCTCGTTCACAGCAATGCCTCGATATCCTTGGTGAGCGCTTCCGGCGTCGTGGTCGGCGCGTATCGCCCGACCACTTTGCCCGAACGATCGATCAGGAATTTGGTGAAATTCCATTTGATCGCCGAGCCGAGCAGTCCGGATTTTTCGCCTTTGAGATACTGATACAATGGATGGGCGTTGTCGCCGTTGACGTCAATCTTGTCGAACATCGGAAAGCTGACGGCGTAGTTCGACGAACAGAATTGCCCGATCTCGGCCGCACTTCCGGGCTCCTGTCGTCCGAACTGGTTGCAGGGAAAACCCAGCACCGAAAAGCCACGCGCGCCGAAGCTCTGCTGCAGCGCTTCGAGGCCCTTATATTGCGGCGTGAATCCGCACGCGCTCGCGGTATTGACGATCAGGAGCACGCTGCCCTCAAAGCGCTTGAGCGGGGTATCCTCTCCCGCGAGCGATGTGGCGCTGAAATCGTAAATCGAAGCCATGTTCACCCCTGGAACGGATCGACCGGCGAAGGCGGCGTGCCGCCGGCCTCGATCGCCTCGCCCGCCAACAAACAAAGATCCTCGCGGTAACGACCGGCGACGAGATGAACGCCAACCGGCACGCGCCCGACCAGTCCCGTCGACACCGTCAACCCCGGCAGGCCCATGAAAGGAATCGCGATCTGCGGCAGTTGTGCGCGCCAGACGCGGGCAAAGGACGCATCGTCCTTGGTGTCGAGCTGATCGGGGAACGGCAATTCGCCGGACACCGGCATCAGCAGCACCGGATATTTTTCCAGGAACAGCGACCAGTCGCGAACTAGCGTTGCGCGCCGCGTCAGAATCTTCGACAGCGTCAGCGCATCGAACGGAGACACCTTCGACTTGTTACCGCGGAGACAAGCGAGCGCACCGGGATCGCCCTCGCGCTCGGCAGCCGCAAGCTGGCCTTCATAATTGTCGCCGAGCCAGAGATGGGTCTGGTGTTCGGCCGCTTCCTTCAGCGGCGGCAGCGATGTGACTTCTTCGACGATCCACCCCGCGCGTTCCAGGCGCTTGGCGGCATCGACGACCGCAGCTTTCACCTCGGGCACGGGATCAAGTCCCTCTGGGTTGACGCACAACGCCGCGCGCTTTGGCATCGGCGGGCCTTCGAGCGGCACCGGCACCCACCAGGGATCGCGCACATCAGGCATCGACATCGCCGCGAGCGAGATCCGCAAATCGCCGATGGTACGCGCCAGTGGACCCGAGACCGCCGAAATTTGCGGACCGATGCTCCGCTCCGGTAACGCCGCGTTGAAAGCCGCGATGCGGCCAACGGTAGTGCGCAGGCCGTGGACGCCGTTGGCATAGGCGGGATAACGGATGGAGCCCGCGATATCGGTGCCGTGCGCAATATGACCGATGCCGGCCGCAACCGCCGCTCCCGCGCCGCCGGAAGAGCCACCCGGGGTAATCGACGGATCGCGCGGGTTCTTGGTGTTGCCATGGATCAGGTTGGTGGTGAACCAGCGATAGGAAAACGCCGGACAATTGGTGCGCCCGAGGATCACCGCGCCAGCCTTGCGCAGATTATCGACCACTGGACTGTTGTCCTTCGCGATCAGCCCGGCTTGCATCTTCAGGCCGTTGGTGTTGGCAAAGCCCGCCTGATCGATATTCGCCTTGATCGTGACCGGCACGCCTGCCAGCACGCCGGCATCCTCGCCGCGCGCGATCGCCGCATCGACCGCGGCCGCCTGCGACAACACATCGTCGGGTCGGTGATCGACCACCGCGTTGATCGCGGGATTGACGGCATCGAGCCGCGCCAGCGCCGACGTCGCGGCTTCCTTCGCCGAAACCTTCTTCGTCCTGATCAGGCCGGCCAATTCCTGAGCCGGCAGGCGCCAGATGTCTTTCATGTCGAGCCCCCTTTAATCGTCAGAGGAATGTAGCTCAACGATAGTGCGAGATGTAATAGGCAAGCTCAGGGATCTGCTCCTTCGGCACCTCGCCCATCACGTCCGCCATCGTGCCGTCGTAGCCATGGCGGCTATTATCCTTGTATTCGCCGAGCGTTTTGTTGAGATAGTCCTCGCGCTGATTGGCAAGCCGCGGAATGTTGTCCTTGCCGGAGAAATCAGCATTGTGGCAGCTGTTGCAACGGTGTTGTTGCGCGAGCGCCAACCCCTTCTGCATCCGTGCGGAATCGCCGACCTCGGCCGGCGGCTGCGGCTTCGGCAGCTTGGCTATGAAATCGGCAAACTTCTGCAGGTCGTCGTCGGTGAAGGACTTCGTGATGTCGTTCATCGGTTCGAACGTGCGCAGCTTTTCGCGAAACATGAACAACTGGATCAGGGCGTAAGCCGACTGCTGGCCGCCGAGCGACGGCGTGTTTTCCATCTCGGACTGGCCGTGTTCACCGTGACAGGCAAAGCAGGTGACCGCCCGCTGCTCGATGGTTTCTGCCGCCTTGACCGATCCCGCCAGCGATGCGGCCACGAATGCCGCCATCATTGTTGTCGTTTTCCGCATCGATGAAGCCTCAACACCTGTTCCCAAAATGAAAATCGGGGGCGAACCCGAAAGGTCGCCCCCGATTATGATCCACGCGTTTACTGCGCGGCGACTTTTTGCTTGCCGTAGCTGATGCGCCAGACGGCGCCGTTCCAGTCGTCGGAGACGAGGACCGAACCGTCCTTCAACTGCATGACGTCGACCGGACGCCCGACATACTTGTTGTCTTGCAGGAAGCCGGTGAGCAGCGGTTCGATGTTTTTGACCGTACCGTCCTTGTTGAGATGAGCGACAGCAACGTCACCACCGAACTTGATGGTCCGATTCCACGAACCATGACGCGCGACGATGATTTGGTTCTTGTAGGAAGCCGGGAACATCTTGCCGGTGTAGAAACGCATGCCGAGCGAGGCTGCGTGCGGACCCATCAGGCCGACCGGCGGGGTGAACTCGCTGCAGGTATGTCCCCAGCCGAATTCGGTGTCGGGAATATTGCCCTGCCAGCAATAGGGGGCGCCGAAGTGCTCGCCGACCTTGGTGACGCGGTTGAGTTCGTCGTTCGGAAGGTCTTCCGAAAACCAGTCGCGGCTGTTGTCGGTGAAGTAGAGCTGCTTGGTTTCGGGATTCCAGTCGAAGCCGACCGTGTTGCGGACGCCGACGGCGACCACTTCCGCGCCGGAGCCGTCGAGGTTGATGCGGCGGATCTGGCCATGATCCTTGTCATGCAGCACGTTGTTGCCGGGCTGGCCGACCGGGACATAGAGCTTGTTGTCCGGTCCGATCGCGATGAACTTCCAGCCGTGGGCTTCGTCCTTCGGCAGGTTGTCGTAGATCACGGTGGGCTTCGGCGGATTGTCGAGATTGTCTTCGATCTTTTCAATCTTCGATACCTTCGAGAGTTCGGCGATATAGAGCGTGCCGTCCTTGAAGGCGACGCCATTCGGCCGGTAAAGGCCGGTGGCGATGATCTTGACCTCGCGTTTGCCGTCCTTGTTGACGATCGCATAGACCTTGTCGACGGTGCGGCTGCCGACGAACACCGTGCCCTTGTCGCCGAGTGCCATCGAACGGGCATTCGGCATGCCGGCTGCGTAAACCTCGACGTTGAAGCCGCTCGCGGCCTTCAGCTTGTCCAGCGGCAGCTTGTCGGGCGCCGTTGCGATCGGCGGACCTACGACGGGCGCGATCTTTTGCGCGGCTTCGCTGTCGGGACGGCCGATCAGCGGCGAACCCGGCGGAAGCGCCGGCGCAGCGGCGGGCGCGGCTGCCGGCGGGCTGGCCGTCTGCGCGGCCGCACCGTAACTCAAAAACCCAATGAAGGCGCCGGCCAGCAACAGGCTGCGCGGCATCGATGAACTGATCCTCATAATCTTCTCCCTTTTGTGGAAGCCTTCGATCCGTGCGGGAATGACCCCTGCCCGTGACGGCGGACTTCGTGGCCGCACTTTTGAATATTTTTGCGCTTGTGCGCAATCGGAAACATCTTCAAGCGGTTGCGGCGAAAGCGCCTCGCGGGCCACCGTCCGGCGCCACTTTATCCGGCTTCGACCCGTTCTGGTTGACCGCGGCCTATCAATGCTTCGTGACGGATGTGTCGCCGTCGTCCTCGTCGGTGCCTTCGAGAATGGCCTCGGCAAACGGAAACTCGAGCACGATCTCGCCCTCGTCATCGGTCACTTCGAGGACCGCCCGCATCAGGTCCTCCATTCCCTCGATCCTCAAAAGCTCATGGATCATCGCGCGGGCAACCTCCCAGGCGCGATCCGGGTTGCGCAGCTCTTCGCCTTCCGGATCGGAGATCACCTCGTTACCGATTCGCGTATTGAAAAAGTATCGCGGCATGGTCGAACCTGTTTTCGGCTTTAAGTATCCGATGCCGACAGGACACGCCGGCCATTTTTTTCACAGTTGGTTTATCGGGGATTGGCCGGAGTGGTCCAGCCGATCCCCGCAACAAAGGCGGTCGTGAGAAGAACCTATTGATGCGTCATTGATTTGACGGGAAAGCTGAAGGTCGGCACCAAAAATTTGTGCGATGCAGCATTATTAGCTCCCTTCATAGAGGGAAAGATTCCGCTGGCGAACTTTTCGTTCCGTATTACCTTGTCGGGAGGGCGGAGTTCGTCCGGTTTTACCTAAGGAGAGCCAAAATGGCCTGGAAAGCACCGAAAATCGTCGAAGTGCCGGTTGGCATGGAAATCAACATGTATGCCTGCGCCGCCCGCAAGTAAGCGGCAGCACACAGCATCATTCTAAGCTAAGGTGGATTGCTGGGGTGACGCGCCCTCTTGGGGACGTCAGTCATACCCGCGTCCACCTTTGAAGTTTTCGGAAGATAAGGTTTTCGAAGACTTCGTTCAGGACTTAAAGCGTCCTAAAACTTTGCTTTCAGAGATTCCGGGAGACGGATCATGTTGCGCGTCGTCGTCCTGGGCGCCGCAGCAGGTGGTGGCGTTCCGCAGTGGAATTGCGGCTGTCCGGTGTGTCAGGCCGCGCGGACCAGGAATCCGGAACTTCAGAGCACGCAGGCCTCGCTCGCCGTCAGCGCCGACGGGGACCACTGGTTCCTGATCAATGCCTCGCCTGATCTGCGCCAACAATTGACCGCGACGCCGCAGCTCCATCCCGCTCCCGGCAAGCTTCGTCACTCGCCGATTACCGGCGTGATCCTGACCAATGGCGAAATCGATGCGATTACCGGCCTGTTGTCGATGCGCGAGGGATCGCCATTTACGATTTACGGCCACCAAAAGGTGCTGGCGACGTTGAAGTCCAATAGCGTCTTCAACGTGCTCAATGAGAAGAACGTGAAGCGGCAGGAAATCGAGATCGATCAGGCGTTCGAACCGAAACTGCCGGACGGGTCGCCCTCCGGCATCGAGATCCTGCCCTTCGAGGTTACCGGCAAGGGCGCGTGGTATCTCGAAGGCGAGCGGCGCGAGGGGAAAGAGGCCGCCGGCGATACGCTCGGCCTTCGCATCCGCGACAAGGCCACCGGCAAATTCTTCTATTTTCTTGCCGCTTGCGCTGAAGTGACCGACGATCTCAAATCAAGGCTGAAAGGCGCGAGCCTGGTATTCTTCGACGGGACGGTGTGGCGGGATGATGAATTGATCGCCGCCGGCCTTTCGACCAAGACCGGACGCGGCATGGGACATATCGCGATGTCCGGCGAAACCGGCGCGATCGCAGCCCTTGAAAATCTCGGCATCGAGCGGAAGATATTCCTGCATATCAACAACTCGAACCCGGCCTTGCTGCACGATTCCGAGGAACGTAAAGCCGTGATGCGGGCGGGATGGCAGATTCCCGCGGATGGAACGGAGATTATGCTGTGAGTGCCGAGACGACGAAACTGACCGGGATGACCGCGTTTTCGCTCGGCGGCAAAACCGTGCTGAACAGCGCCGCGGAACTGGAAGCCGCGCTCCGCACTATCGGAGAGACGCGCTATCACAGCCTGCATCCGTTTCACCGGCTGCTGCACGGCGGCAAGCTCAACAAGGGACAGGTGCAGGCTTGGGCACTGAACCGCTACTATTACCAGAGCACGATCCCGATCAAGGATGCGGTGGTGATCTCGCGCTTTCGCGACCGCAGCATCCGCATGGAATGGCGGCACCGGATCGAAGACCATGACGGTGATCCCGGCGCCGAGGGCGGTATCGAGCGCTGGCTGAAACTGACCGAGGGCCTCGGTCTCGACACGGGCTACGTCGAATCCACCGAAGGCATCTTGCCGGCCACGCGCTTTGCGGTTGAGGCCTACGTGCACTTCGTGCGCGACAAGAGCCCGTTAGAGGCCATTGCGTCGTCGCTGACGGAACTGTTCGCGCCGAACCTGCACGAAGAACGCATCTCCGGCATGCTGGCGCATTATGATTTCGTCAATCCTGACATCATGAGCTATTTCAGCCGCCGCCTGACCCAGGCACCGCGCGATGCCGGCTTTGCGCTGGACTACGTCAAGGCCCATGCCACGACGCCGGAACAACGCGAAGCCGTCTGCAACGCGCTGATCTTCAAGACCAACGTGCTATGGGTTCAGCTCGATGCGCTGTATCATGCCTATGTCGAGGGCCACATTCCGCCGGGAGCCTTTGTACCGAAGGCAAGTTGAACATGATGAAGCGATCGGGGACTGCCGCCGTATCGGGAATTTTCTTTACCTCTCCCACAGGGAGAGGTCGGATTGCATCGCAAGATGCGATCCGGGTGAGGGGTTACGCTCTTACATGGAGCAGCGCCCCCTCACCCGGCGCGTTGCGCCGACCTCTCCCCGCCGGGGAGAGGTAAAGTAAGGAAAACCCATGCCATCAGGCCGCAACATCAGCGTCAGCGAAACCAGCCGGCCGAAATTGCCGCGCCATGCCAAGCTGAAATTCGATGAGACGCGGCAGGTCTGGGTGATCCTGGCGCCCGAACGGGTGCTCGCCCCCGACGAGATCGCGGTGGAAGTGCTGCACCTCTGTGACGGCGTGCGCAGCGTCGCCGAGATGATCGATCAACTCGCCGCCAAATATGCAGCACCTCGCGAGGCGATCGCGACCGACGTGGTCGCCATGCTGCAGGACCTGGCCGACAAGGGCTTTCTCGCCGAAGCTCGGGAGAAGACGCCATGAGCCCGACCCTGACCGATGCCAACCAGTCCTTTGCAGACCAGACCTTGGCCGATCCCTCTGACGGCCTCGCGGCACTCGAAGGCCGCCGCTCGACGGCGGAAACTTACGGCATTCCACTCGCGGTACTCGCTGAATTGACCCACCGCTGCCCGCTGCAATGCCCGTATTGCTCGAACCCGGTCGAGCTCGATCGCGGCGCCAGCGAACTGACGACGGATGAATGGAAAAAGGTTTTGTCAGAGCTCGCCGAGATCGGCGTGCTGCAGATTCATTTTTCCGGTGGCGAGCCGACCGCGCGCAAGGACCTGGTCGAACTGGTCCAGCATGCGAGCGACGTCGGGCTCTATTCCAACCTGATAACCTCTGCCGTCTTGCTCACCCGCGAGAAACTATCCGCGCTGGCCGATGCCGGCCTCTCGCATGTGCAGATCAGCTTCCAGGGCAATGAACCCATGGTCGCCGACCGCGTCGGCGGCTTCAAGGGCGGTCATGCCAAAAAGCTCGAAGTCGCCAAGTGGACGCGCGAACTCGAGATGCCGCTGACCGTGAACGCGGTCATGCACCGGCAAAATCTGCATCAACTGCCCGACATCATCCAGATGGCGGTCGACCTCGACGCCGACCGGCTGGAAGTCGCCAACGTGCAATATTACGGCTGGGCGCTGAAGAACCGCGCCGCGCTGATGCCGACGCTGGAGCAGATCGAAGAGACGAGCCGTATCGTCGAAGACGCGCAATCGCGACTGAAGGGCATTCTCGCCATCGACTATGTCGTGCCGGACTATTACGCGCTGCGGCCAAAGAAATGCATGGGCGGCTGGGGGCGGCAATTCTTCAACATTTCGCCAGCCGGCAAGATCTTGCCGTGCCATGCCGCGGAAAGCATCACCGGGCTCGAATTCGAATCCGTGCGTTCCAATCATTCAATCGCCTGGATCTGGCAGAATTCCGAGGCCTTCAACCGTTATCGCGGCACCGGATGGATGCCGGAGCCCTGCAAGAGTTGCGAGTTCAAGGAAGTCGATTTCGGCGGCTGCCGCTGTCAGGCCTTCGCGCTGACCGGCGATGCCGGCAATACCGATCCGGCCTGCACGCTGTCGCCGCATCACGATCGGATTTTCAAGGCCGCGGCCGAGGAAGCGGCCGGCAACCACAATCGCTTCATCTATCGCAATTTCGCAGGCGGCACGCTGGAGCCGGTCAACGATGCCTCCTGATGCGGGCATGGGGCGCGCCGATCCGTTCGCGCCGCTGACGTCTGAACTGCTGCCGGTTGGCGACGGTCACGACATCCATGTCGAGAGCGTCGGCCGCGAAGGCGGCATTCCCGCTGTCTATCTGCATGGCGGGCCCGGCAGTGGATGCCAGCCCGATCATCGCCGTCTGTTCGATTCCGAGCGTTTCCACGCGGTACTGTTCGATCAACGCGGCGCCGGCCGCAGCCGTCCGAAAGGACAACGCGAACACAACACGTTGCCGCACCTGATCGCGGACATGGAAAAGATCCGCGAGAAATTTTCTTTTGAGCGCTGGATGGTCGTCGGCGGTTCCTGGGGCGCCACGCTGGCGCTGGCCTATGCGCAGGCCCATCCCGACCGCGTCTCAGGCCTCGTGTTGCGCGCGACATTTCTTGGCACCCGCGCCGAGCTTGACGCGGCCTTTCTCCAAACGCTGCCGCGTTTCTATCCGGAGCTCAGCGAGGATTTCATCAAGCTTGTCCCCGAGGCTGAGCGCGGGCAGCCGCTGGAAGCCTATTGGCGGCGCATTCTCGATTCCAATGTCGCGGTGCATTCTCCGTTCGCCCGTGCCTGGCACGACACCGAGCGGATATTGTCGGAGCACGCCCCTTCGCGCACGCGGCTCGATCTCGTCGCGCTGAAATCAACCGGCGGGGCGCTACCCGCCACGCCCTTCATGGAAGCGCATTACTTCGCCAATGATTGCTTCATGCGGCCCAACCAGCTTCTGGACGACGCCGAGAAACTCAAGGGCATTCCCGGCATCATCGTCCAGGGACGTTATGATCTCCTATGCCCGCCCGCGAACTCCCACGCGCTCGCCTCTAGATGGCTTGAGGCCGAACTTCGCATCGTGCAGGGCGCGGGCCACACGCTGTATGATCCCGGCGTGCGCAATGCCGTGATGAAGGCGATCGCGGATATGGCGTCGAAGATTTCGGGCTAGCACCGTCATTGCGAGCGCCGGCGAAGCAATCCAGAATTGCTTAAGCACTGGATTGCTTCATCGCTATCGCTCCTCGCAATGACCGAGATGGAGACTCTGAAAATGCCGATCGCCGGAAAAGGCATGCTGCTGACGTCGATGGATGTCGACCCAGCGCACGAGGCCGATTTCAACCGCTGGTACGACCGCGAACATCTGGAAGAGCGCGTCGCGATCGAAGGCTTCATCGAGGCGCGACGCTACATCGCCGTTGAAGGCTCGCCGAAATATCTGAGCCTCTATTCCACCGAAACTTTCGAGGTGCTCGAGAGTCCTGCCTATCGCAAGGCGCTCGCCAGCCAGACTGCCTGGTCGAAGGAAAATATCGCGCGCTTTGAAAACATGATCCGCGGCGTGGCGCGCATTACCCTCAGCCATGGCAAAGGCCGCGGCGCTGTGCTCGGCATCATCCGCGTCCGTCCCGTCGACGGCGGACATGACAAATTGCGCGAGGCTTTGCGCACCGCACTTGATCCGCAATCGACCGACGGCCTCATCTCGATGCACGTGATCGAGAACGATCCCGTGCTGTCCAAGCCTCTTACCGACACAGCGTCGGATTCCGATCCCGGCGCGGGCGACTGGTTTGTGTTGATCGATGCGACAGACGTTGTGCCGGCACGCACTGCCACGATGCGCTTGACCGACGACATCGCCTTCAAACCCCTGGTCATTTCGAGCGGCGTCTATCGCCTGCTGTGGGACATCACAGAAGCCGACATTTCATAGGCTGAAACATTTCTGTATCGGCAGATTGCATTCACGCATGCTGCACCGCCGCATAAATTTGTTTTTATGCAGTTCGTTACACGTTGCAACAGCAAGAAAGCTGAAGATCAAGCAAAATTGGCTTTGGAGATCAGCGTGATTGGGCTTTAATGCCAAAAGCTGATGACGCCATTTAAGAACCGAAAAGAACGCCACGATCCGAGCGTTCGCAAGCAAAATAAGGCCGCGCTAATTACGAAGAAGTCTTGTGCGCGGATAAGGTAGGAATGAAACCGACTGATATCTCGGCGCCGGACTACTTCCATAAAGTGGTCGACTGCCAATGGGCCTGCCCCGCGCACACTCCTGTCCCGGAATATATCCGCTTGATCGCCGAAGGCCGCTACAGCGACGCCTACATGATCAATTGGAAGTCGAATGTGTTTCCGGGAATTCTCGGACGCACCTGCGATCGCCCGTGCGAGCCGGCCTGTCGCCGCGGCCGGGTTGAGGAAACTCCGGTCGCGATCTGCCGCCTCAAACGCGTCGCCGCCGATTTCAAGGACGACGTCAAAGGGCGGATGCCGCGCGCGGGCGCCAGGAACGGCAAGCGCATTGCGATTGTTGGCGGCGGTCCCGCCTCGCTGACGGTGGCGCGCGATCTCGCCCCGCTCGGCTACCACTGCACGGTGTTCGATTCCGATCCAAAAGCCGGCGGCATGATGCGGACGCAAATTCCGAAATTCCGCCTGCCGGATTCCGTGATCGACGAAGAGACCGATTACATCCTCGATCTCGGCATCGAGTTCAAGGCAGGCACCCGCATCGACAGCCTGAAGAAGCTGCTTGGCGAAAATTACGACGCGATCTTCATTGGCTCCGGCGCACCGCGCGGCCGCGAGCTCGACATTCCCGGACGCAAGGAAGCAGCGGCCAACGTTCATATCGGCCTCGACTGGCTCTCCAGCGTGTCCTTTGGCCACACGACCAAGATCGGCAAGCGCGTGATCGTGCTTGGCGGCGGCAACACCGCGATGGACTGCTGCCGCACCGCGCGCCGCCTCGGCGGCGAGGACGTCAAGGTGATCGTGCGCTCCGGCTTCGAGGAGATGAAGGCTTCTCCCTGGGAAAAAGAAGACGCCATGCATGAGGACATTCCGATCCTCAACTTCATGGTCCCGATCGCCTTTACGCACAACAACGGCAAGCTCACCGGCGTCACCTTCCAGAAGGTGAAGGCCGAGCGCGACGCCAATGGCAAGCGCAACCTGATACCGACCGGGGAAAAAGACCAGACGATCGAATGCGACGACGTCCTGGTCGCGGTTGGCCAGGAGAACGCGTTTCCCTGGATCGAGCGCGATTGCGGCATCGAGTTCGACAAATGGGACATGCCGAAGGTCGACACCAAGACCATGGGCTCGACGCATCCGAAGGTGTTCTTCGGCGGCGACGCCGCGTTCGGCCCCAAGAACATCATCTGGGCGGTCGCGCACGGCCACGACGCCGCGCTCTCGATCCACAAGCTCGTTTCCGGCGAAGATGTCCACGAGCGGCCGCTGCCGCAGGTGCATATCTCCTCGCAGAAGATGGGCATCCACGAGTGGAGCTACGACAACGACATTTCCGACGACAAGCGCTTCAAGGTCCCGCATCGCGACAAGGTCATCGCGCTGAAGGACATCCGCGCCGAAGTCGAACTCGGCTATGACGTCAAGCTCGCGCTTGGCGAGGCCCAGCGCTGCCTCAACTGCGATGTGCAGACGGTATTTTCCACCTCGCTCTGCATCGAATGCGATGCCTGCGTCGACATCTGCCCGATGGATTGCATCACCTTCACAGAGAATGGCGACGAGGCGGACTTGCGGACACGCCTGAAGGCACCGTCGCCGCATCTGGACCAGGACCTCTACGTCTCCAGCGACCTCAAGACCGGACGCGTCATGGTGAAGGACGAGGACGTCTGCCTGCATTGCGGGCTGTGCGCCGAGCGCTGTCCCACCGGCGCCTGGGACATGCAGAAATATCTCATCGAGATGACCGAAGCAGGAACGTCATGCCCGACCAAAGCCCGATCAGCAGCGTAAACGACTTCGTCGTCCGCTTCGCCAACGTCAACGGCTCGGGTTCGGCGAGCGCCAACGAACTGTTCGCCCGCGCCATCCTGCGTCACGGCGTGCCGGTTTCTCCGCGCAACATTTTTCCCTCTAACATTCAAGGCCTGCCGACCTGGTATGAGGTGCGGGTGACCGAAGAAGGCCATCTCGGCGCGCGCGGCGGCGTCGACATGATGGTGGCGATGAACCCGCAGACCTGGGACAAGGACGTCGCTGGAATCGAGCCCGGCGGATACCTGTTCTACGATTCGACCAAGCCGATGCCGACGTCGAAATTCCGCTCCGACATCAACGTGATCGGCGTGCCGCTGACCGCGATCACCAACTCCACCTATACCGACCCGCGCCAACGCCAGCTGTTCAAGAACATTATCTATTTGGGCGCGCTCTGCGCCCTGCTCGACATGGACCCGAAACTGATCGAGCAATTGATCGGCGAACAGTACAAGGGCAAGGAAAAGCTGTTGTCGTCGAACGTCCACGCGCTGCATCTCGGCCGCGACTGGGCATTGCAAAACCTCAAATGCCCAATCGGCTTGCGGGTGAAAAAGGCCGACAAGGTCGGCGACCGCATCTTCATCGAGGGCAACAGCGCGGCTGCGTTGGGCGCGGTCTATGGCGGCGCCACCGTTTGCGCCTGGTATCCGATCACGCCGTCCTCGTCGCTGGCGGATGCCTTTGCCAGCCATTGCAAAAAGCTGCGGCACGATCCCAAAACAGGCCAAGCGAAATATGCGATCGTGCAGGGCGAAGACGAACTCGCTTCCATCGGCATCGTGATCGGCGCCTCATGGAACGGCGCGCGCGCCTTTACCGCGACCTCCGGCCCCGGCATCTCGCTGATGACCGAGTTCATCGGGCTCTCCTACTTTGCCGAAATCCCGGCCGTGATCATGAATGTGCAGCGCGCCGGCCCCTCCACGGGCATGCCGACCCGCACCCAGCAATGCGACATCATCGCCTGTGCCTACGCTTCCCATGGCGACACCAAGCATGTGCTGCTGTTTCCGGAAGACCCGGCCGAAGCCTTCGAATTTGCAGCCCAAGCCTTCGATCTCGCCGAGCGGCTTCAGACCACGATCTTCGTGATGCTCGATCTCGATATCGGCATGAACCACCGGCTCTGCCGTCCCCTGAAATGGGACGATGCCCGGCAGTATGACCGCGGCAAGGTGATGACGGCGGAGATGCTCGACGACGGCCGCGACTTCGGCCGCTACCTCGATGTCGATGGAGACGGCATTCCCTATCGCACCTATCCCGGCACGCACCCCACCAAGGGCTCCTACTTCACCCGCGGCACCTCGCGCGATCGCTATGCGCGTTATTCGGAAGAAGGCGCGGTCTATGCCGACAACATGCAGCGCCTGCTGCGCAAGTTCGAAACCGCGCAGGACATGGTGCCGCGGCCGTTGCAGGCCAATGCGGCGAAGCCGACCAAATATGGCGTGCTCTATTTCGGCTCGACCGCACCCGCGATGGACGAGGCGATCCAACTCCTGGAGGCGAAGGGGCACGCGCTCGATCGCATGCGCATTCGCGCCTTCCCGTTCCATTCGTCCGTTGCGAGCTTCATCGCCGACCATGACTTCGTGTATGTGGTCGAGCAGAACCGCGACGCCCAGCTTCGCACGCTGATCGTGAATGAAAACGGCATCGACCCGGTGCGGCTGGTGCCGATTCGCCATTACGACGGCACCCCGATCACCGCGCGTTTCATCGCGAATTCGATCGGTGAACATCAGGATCAGCTGAAGCTCACTCCGCTGCGCAAGGTAAAGTCATGACCTATATCGCCAAGCCCAAATTCCACCATCCGGGCCTGACCAAAAATCGCCTTGGCTACACCCATCGCGATTACGAAGGCAAGATTTCGACGCTATGCGCCGGCTGCGGCCACGACTCGATCACGGCCTCCATCATCGAGGCCTGTTATGAGCTCTCGATCGAGCCGCACCTCGTCGCCAAGATTTCCGGCATCGGCTGCTCCTCGAAAACGCCTGATTATTTCCTCGGCAACTCCCACGGCTTCAATACGGTGCACGGCCGCATGCCGTCGGTCCTGACCGGCGCCAACCTCGCCAACCGCGATCTGATCTATCTCGGCGTCTCCGGCGACGGCGATTCCGCCTCGATCGGCTTCGGCCAGTTCGCGCATTCGATCCGCCGCGGCGTCAACATGACCTATATCGTCGAGAATAACGGCGTGTACGGCCTGACCAAAGGCCAGTTCTCGGCGACCGCCGATCGCGGCTCCAAATCGAAGAAGGGCGTGACCAACACCGACAACGCGGTCGACCTCGTCGCCATTGCGCTTCAGTTAGGCGCGAGTTTCGTCGCGCGCAGCTTCTCCGGCGACAAGACCCAGCTGGTGCCGCTGATCGCGGCTGCGATCGAGCACAAGGGCGCGGCGTTCATCGACATCATCAGCCCGTGCATCGCGTTCAACAACCACGCCGGCTCGACCAAGAGCTTTGATTACGTGCGTGAACACAATGACGCGGTCAATCGCCTCGACGTGCTGACCGGCCGCGAGCCGATCTCGGTCGATTACGCGCCGGGCACGGTGCAGGTGGTCGAGCAGCACGACGGCAGCAAGATCGCGCTCCGCAAGATCGACGCCGACTATGACGCGCATGACCGCGTCGGCGCGCTGGCGTTTTTGCAGAAGCACGCCGCCAAGGGCCAGATCGTCACCGGGCTGCTTTACGTCGATCCCGATGCGGAAGATCTGCATTCCCACCTCAACACGGTGGAGCAGCCGCTCAACCGTCTGGAGGCCGACGTGCTCTGCCCCGGCACGGCCGCGCTGGAAAAGATCAACGCGTCTTTGCGTTGATCCAGCCGTCCTGAAAGCGCTTATGAGCGCGATACGCCTGGTTCGCGCGCGTGCGTGCCAGCGCGCTGGGGCAGGAATATGATGCAGACCAGGATGGCCGCACCAAGAAGCGCTGACGCATAGTACCTGCTGAAGGCAAGACCGCCGTCTTGTACGGGCTTGTCGAGCCAATCGCCGAGCGTGGCGCCAAGCGGACGCGTCAGAACGAACGCACACCAGAACAGCAGCGTTCGGGAGACGCTGGTCCAGAAATAAGCTGCCGCGATAACCGCAAGACCGGCGGAGAAAACCAGCGCCCCGCCTTCGTAGCCGAGCCCGTTGGTGTCGGCCATCCAGTCGCCCAACGCCGTGCCAAGCGTCTGAGAAAACAGGATCGAGACCCAGTAGAAGGCCTCGACCTTCGGCGTCGTCACGGTGCCGATGGATATGGTGCCCTCGGCACTGTACCAGAAGGTCAACGACGCCATCAGGAGCAGGAACAATAGCGAGGCGCCGCCGGGATAACCGATCCCGAGAGAGCGGTCGGCAAAATCCGCCATCGTCGTTCCCGCGGTTGTCGTGGCAATCATGACGACCCAATACAGCAGCGGATGAAAAGTCTTGGCAGATATTTGTACGGCCACGGCCACGAAAAAGAGACCGATGAACAAGAGGCTGGAGAGCGCATAACCGAGATTCATCGACATCGATACCGCGTCACCGCCGGTTTCCCCGAGCGTCGTTGCAAGTACCTTTATCAGCCAGAAAATCAGCGTGGCCTCCGGAACCTTGCTTTGCCGTGAAACGCCGTCCATGTCAGAATTCCTGGCTTCGAGAACCCTATCTCGGGAACGATTGTCCCTCCCCCAGTTCAATTTGTCGGATTAAACATGCGACGGCCAAACACGAACCGCCGCGGTCCTTTCAATAAATCCTGATTTGACGGCGCGGTGACAGCGAATTCGACGCCGATGCCATCAGCAACAGCGCTAGTCGTCGTGACGGCCAAAATTTGGGTGGGGACCAAAAAATCGTCATGCCCGGCACAAGGCCGGGCATGACGAGAGAAGTAGATGCGCTTAAGTCACCCGGCGCACATAGCTCGCATTGAGCTCCTTCACCGAACGCGCGCCGCATTGCTGCATGGCGGCCCTGGTTTCGACGCGTACAAGCTCAAGTACCCGCTCCACGCCTTCCTGGCCGAAGGCGCCCAATCCCCAGAGATAGGGCCGGCCGACCCCGACCGCCTGCGCGCCCATCGCCAACGCCTTCACCGCGTCGGTGCCGCGGCGGAAACCAGAGTCGACGATGACAGGCATGCGTCCGTTCACCGCCGCGAGGATCTCCGGCAGCGCGTCGATGGTCGAGCGGCCATTGTCTTCGCCGCGGCCACCGTGGTTGGAAACCAGAATGCCGTCGATGCCGTTCTGCACCGCCAACTCGGCATCGTTAGCCGTGATGATGCCCTTGAGCATGATCTTCATCTTGGTCACGTCGCGCATACGTTTGACGGTGTCCCAATCGAGATTGGAGGATTCGCCGGCGCCCTTGATGCCGGTCAAATCGATGCCGTCATAATTGTGCCGCCGCAACGCCCGCGCCGCAAAACTCGATCGGTCATGACACCCGGAACATTCGCGGGTGTCGGACTTCATCAGCCGGAATAGCGTCTCCTGATTGCGGCCGGCGATCCGATCGACGGTCACCATCAGCACCGGAGAACCGGCGCCGTCGGCCCGCTTGATCAGCGCCTTTGCGACTTCAAAGCTCGGCGAAGCGTAGAGCTGAAACCAGACCGGTGCCCCGCGTGCCTTGGTGACGTCGTCGACCGAGAAGTTCGATGAGGTCGAAAGCATCTGCAGGTGATTGCCGGCCTTAGCGGCCCTCGCCACCGCCAGTTCGCCATCGGGATGGAAGAACTGGTTGGCGCCGGTGGGGCACACGAAAATCGGCGAGTCGTATTTCGTTCCGAACAGCTCGATCGAGGTATCGACCTTGGAGACGTCGTTGAGCCGATGCGGCATCAACTGGAATCTTTTAAAATCTTCGCGATTGGCACGCAGCGTGACTTCGTCGTCGATGCCAGAGGCCATATAGCCGAAATGGGCCGGCGGCACGTTCTGGCGGGCGACCGGCTCGAAATCGAACACGTTGATCGCCTCTTTCGGCGTTTTGATCAGATCGATGCTGCCCGGCGGCGCCCAGGTCATGGGGTCAGGCAGTTTTGAAGGCACTTCCAGGGCCTTGGCCGCGAATGCGCCCGAAGCCAGCAGCGGTGATGCCGCGCAATATTGCAAAAAACGGCGGCGGCTGGCGGCGCGAATATCCTCGTTCTGCATCCAAGTATCCTCCCCTGCGGTTATTTTTGTGGAGGTACGATAGCAGCGACAAAGACAGCTCGGAAGGCTCAGTCTATGACAGCCCAGACATGCAGAACCGGTGGCATGCCTGCCCGTCACAAAATCCAAAAAGTGATCAGACGCGGCGGGTTACGGAGGTATTTCAGAGGATCGATCTCCGCCTCGCGGCGTTATGGATCGGGGACACCCATAATCCAGCCCAGCCTAAGGATTGTTGATGACATGGCCTCTCGTTAATGTTGGTTGTCCAACCCACCTCCGCTCGAACCGAAGCAGGGCATCATGAATCCGGTCAAAGCACTCGAAAACCATGGCCAGGCCGTCTGGCTGGATTTTTTGGCACGCGGCTTTGTCGCCAAGGGCGAACTGAAAAAGCTGATCGATACTGACGGCGTCAAGGGCGTGACCTCCAACCCGTCGATCTTCGAAAAAGCGATCGGCAGTTCGGACGAATATGACGCCCCGATCGGCAGCGCCTTGAAAAAGGGCGACCGTCCGGTTGCCGATCTGTTCGAACACCTCGCCGTCGAAGACATCCAGCACGCCGCCGATGTGCTACGGCCGGTCTATGACGAGTACAAAGGCAATGACGGCTTCGTCAGCCTGGAAGTCTCGCCTTATCTGGCGATGGACACCAAAGGCACCATCGCCGAGGCCGAGCATCTCTGGAAAGCCGTCCATCGCAAGAATCTGATGGTCAAAGTGCCGGCGACGCCGGAGGGCCTGCCGGCGATCGAGCATCTGATCGGCGAAGGCATCAGCATCAACATCACGCTGCTGTTCTCGCAAGAGGTCTATATCGAGGTCGCCAAGGCCTATATCGCCGGTCTCGAAAAGCTGGTTGCGAACGGCGGCGATCCCACTCATGTCGCCAGCGTGGCGAGCTTCTTCGTCAGCCGCATCGACAGCGCGGTCGACAAGCAGTTGGACGAGAAGATCGCGCGCGCCAACGATCCGCACGAAAAGGAGCGGCTCGCTGCGCTGAAGGGCAAGGTCGCGATCGCCAACGCGAAACTGGCGTATCAGGAATACAAGGAGCTGTTTTCGGGCGCGCGCTGGGAAAAACTCGCCGCCAAGGGCGCGAAGCCGCAGCGGCTGTTGTGGGCCTCCACCGGCACCAAGAACAAGGATTATAGCGACGTCCTCTATGTCGAGGAGCTGATCGGCCCGAACACGGTCAATACCGTGCCGCCAGCGACGCTTGATGCTTTCCGCGACCACGGCAAGCCGCGCGACAGCCTGGAGGAAAATGTCGAGGAGGCGAAACATGTACTCGCCGAGCTCGATAAATCCGGTATCTCGCTCGATGCCATTACGGAAGAACTGGTCAAGGACGGTGTCAAACTGTTCGCGGACGCCGCAGACAAGCTTTACGGCGCGGTCGCCCATAAGCGCGCCACCGTGCTCGGCGCCGCCATCGGCGCGCAGAAGCTTTCGCTCAGCCCCGGCCTTGAAAAAGCAGTCGAGAAAAGCACCGAGGAATGGCGTGCCTCCGCCAGGATTCGAAAGCTCTGGCACAAGGACAAATCGGTCTGGACCGGTGACGACGAGAACAAGTGGCTGGGCTGGCTCGACAGCGCGGCGAAAGCCAATATTCCCGACTACGAAGACTATGCGCAGCGCGTGAAGGGGCAGAGCTTCTCCGACGCGGTCGTCCTCGGCATGGGCGGATCGAGCCTCGGGCCTGAAGTGCTGGCGCAAACCTTCCCGAAGAAATCCGGCTTTCCCAAGCTGCACGTGCTCGATTCCACCGACCCCGCGCAGGTGCGGGCGATGGAAAAAGCGGTCGATCTCAAGAAGACCGTGTTCATCGTCTCCAGCAAATCCGGTGGCACCACCGAACCGAACGTGATGAAGGACTATTTCTTCGCACAAGTTTCCAAGGCCATCGGCGCGGACAAGGCCGGACATCGCTTCATCGCCGTGACCGATCCCGGCTCCTCGCTCGAAAAGGTCGCCAAAAAGCAGGGGTTCGCGCGCACCTTCTATGGCGATCCCACGATCGGCGGCCGCTATTCGGTGCTGTCGCCGTTCGGCCTCGTGCCTGCCGCGACCGCCGGCATCGATGTGAAGAGCCTGATCCATCATACGCTCGCCATGGTGCGCTCCTGCGGCGCGGATGTGCCGCCACATGAAAATCCCGGCGTTCAGCTTGGGCTCGCCATGGGGCTCGCCGGGCTTGAGGGCCGCGACAAGGTGACGATTTTCTCGTCGAAAAAGATTGCGGATTTCGGTGCCTGGGCCGAGCAGCTGATCGCCGAATCTACCGGCAAGGAAGGCAAAGGCCTGGTTCCGATCGACGGCGAAACACTCACTGACGCCTCGGTCTACGGCAACGACCGTTTCTTCATCGATCTGCGCACTGCGGGCGAAAACGACGCAGGCCACGACGAAAAACTCGACGCGCTGGAGCATGCCGGCCACCCGGTGGTTCGCATCGTCATCAAATCAATCGAGCATATCGGGCAGGAATTCTTCCGCTTCGAAATGGCGACGGCAGTCGCCGGCGCCATTCTCGGCATCAACCCGTTCAACCAGCCCGACGTCGAGGCCGCCAAGATCAAGACCCGCGAACTGACGGCGGCTTACGAGAAATCGGGCAGCCTGCCAGAAGAACAGCCGGTGATCTCGACCGATGAGGCCGATCTCTATACCGACAAGGCCAATGCGAGCGACCTGCGTGAGGCCGGCGCGAATGGGACTCTCGAATCCTGGCTGAAGGCTCATTTCTCACGCGTCGATGCCGGCGACTACGTTGCGCTGCTCGCCTATATCGAGCGCAACGCCGAGCATATCGATGCGTTGCAGGCCGCGCGCCTTCTCGTTCGCGACCAGCGTCACGTCGCCACCTGCGCTGAATTCGGCCCGCGCTTCCTGCACTCGACCGGGCAAGCTTACAAAGGCGGCCCGGACTCTGGCGTGTTCCTTCAGATCACCGCCGACGATGCCAAGGATTTGGCGGTGCCGGGCCAGAAGGCGAGCTTTGGCGTGATCAAGGCGGCGCAAGCCCGCGGCGATTTCGGCGTACTGACCGAACGCGGCCGGCGCGCGTTGCGCGTGCATCTGAAGGGCGATCTCAAAAGCGGCCTGAAGACGCTCGACCACGCGATCCGGCAAGCACTCAACTAAGGACCTTACGATGCAACTCGGCATGATCGGCTTGGGGCGGATGGGCGGCAATATTGTCCGCCGCCTGATGCGTCACGGACATTCGACCGTGGTCTACGACAAAGACGCGAATGCGGTCGCGGCGATCGCCAAGGAAGGCGCGGCCGGCAGCGGCACGCTGGAGGAATTCGTCGGCAAGCTGGAAAAGCCGCGCACCGCCTGGGTAATGCTGCCGGCGGGTCATATCACCGAAACCACCATCGAGACGCTCGCCAAGTTAATGGAAGCCGGCGACGTCATCATCGATGGCGGCAACACGTTCTGGCAGGACGACGTCCGCCGCGGCAAGACGCTCAGAGAACGCGGCATACACTATGTCGACGTCGGAACCTCCGGCGGAGTCTGGGGCATCGAGCGCGGTTACTGCATGATGATCGGCGGTGACAAGCCTGTGGTCGAACGTCTCGATCCGATCCTTAAAACGCTGGCGCCCGGCCTCGGCGACATCCCGCGCACCGATGGACGGCAGGGACGCGACCCGCGCGTCGAGCAGGGATATCTTCATGCCGGCCCGGTCGGATCAGGGCATTTCGTCAAGATGGTCCACAACGGCATCGAATACGGCCTGATGCAGGCCTATGCCGAGGGCTTTGATATCCTGAAGAACGCCAATATCGACGCGCTGCCGCAAGACCATCGTTTCGAACTCGACATTGCCGATATCGCCGAAGTCTGGCGGCGCGGCAGCGTCATTCCGTCATGGCTGCTTGACCTCACCGCATCGGCGCTGGCGAAAAATCCGACACTTGGGACCTATTCCGGCTTTGTCGAAGATTCCGGCGAAGGCCGCTGGACCGTGAATGCCGCCATCGACGAGGCCGTCCCGGCAGAGGTGCTGACGGCGGCGTTGTTTGCGCGCTTTCGGTCGCGCAAGGAACATACGTTTGCGGAAAAAATTCTCTCCGCGATGCGCCAGGGATTTGGCGGCCACAAGGAGCCGCATTCGTGACCGAGCCATCTTCCAAGAAGCGCAAGCCCGATCCCTGTTCGTTCGTGATTTTCGGCGCTACCGGCGACCTCACCCACCGGCTGGTGCTGCCCGCGCTGTACAATCTGGCCGCGGTTGATCTGTTGCCCGAAAAATTCTGTGTGGTCGGCGTCGCGCGCAACGGCATGTCGAACGAGGACATGCGCGAAAGCCTGCTCAAAGGTCTGCGCCAGTACAAGGCCCGTCCCATCGATGAGGCGATCGCCAAGCGCCTGCTCGAATGCGTCACCAGCATCGAAGCCGATCCGAGCGATCCGGCCTCGTTCGACGCGATGGCCGAGAAATTGAACAAACTGGAGGCCAAGCGCGAGACCGGCGGCAACCGCCTGTTTTACCTGGCGACGCCACCGTCTGCGTTCGCACCGATCGCCAAGGAGCTTGGCCGCGCCGGCATGCTGAAGGAAAACGGTTCGTGGCGGCGGCTCGTGGTCGAAAAGCCGTTCGGCACGAGTCTGGCTTCGGCCAAAGCACTCAACGACGAACTGCTCAAGATCGCCGACGAACAGCAGATCTACCGGATCGATCACTATCTCGGCAAGGAAACCGTCCAGAACATTCTGGTGCTGCGGTTTGCCAACGGCATGTTCGAGCCGATCTGGAATCGCAACCACATCGACCATGTGCAGATCACGGTCGACGAAAAGCTCGACGTCGGTCATCGCGGCAGCTTCTACGACGCCACCGGTGCGCTGCGCGACATGGTTCCGAACCACCTGTTCCAGCTTCTGTCGCTGGTGGCGATGGAGCCGCCGGCGAAATTCGAAGCCCATGCGGTGCGTTCGGCAAAGGCCGAGGTGCTGGCGGCGATCCAGACTGAGACCGAAGCAGAGGCGCTGAAAAATTCGGTGCGCGGCCAGTATCTAGCCGGCAAGAGCGGCGACAACGACATTCCGGACTATCGCAAGACCGAGGACGTCAAACCTGACAGCACGACCGAGACCTATGCCGCGCTGAAACTGACCATCGACAACTGGCGCTGGGCCGGCGTGCCGTTTTACCTGCGCACCGGCAAGGCGCTCGGCATGAAGCGCACGGAAGTCGCGATCAAGTTCAAGCAGGCGCCGTTCGCGATGTTCCGCGACACGCCGGTCGACAAGCTGTCGCAGAACTATCTCGTCATCGCGGTCGAGCCGACCGAAGGCATCACGCTTCAGTTCAACACCAAGGTACCGGGCCCGACGATCAATATCGACGGCGTCGAGATGAAATTTCGCTACAAGGATTACTTCCAGGTCGAACCGACGACCGGCTACGAAACGCTGATCTACGACTGCATGATCGGCGACAACATCCTGTTTCAGCGCGCCGACAGCGTCGAGGCCGGTTGGCAAGCGGTTCAGCCGTTTCTGGATGCCTGGAAAAAAGCCGGTGCCAAAGGGCTGCAACCTTATAAAGCCGGCAGCGAAGGTCCGGATGCCGCCGACGAACTGCTCAAGCGCGACGGCCGCAACTGGCGCAAGTTCGGGTAAGCCGCATGCCGTCCCCCGCCCCCATCAACCGGATCGTCGTCGCCGATCCGGTTGCGCTCGCGGATGCTGCGGCCAAGCGCCTGATGGCGCGGATCGAGGCCAATCGAGATCGCATCGCGATTTGCCTGACCGGCGGGTCGAGCCCGAAACAGCTCTATCGGCTGCTGGCGACTGACACCTATTCGAAGCAAATTCCCTGGGACCGCGTGCACTGGTTCATCGGCGACGAGCGGTTCGTATCCCCTGCCGATCCCCTGAACAATATGGCAATGGCGCGCGGGATTTTCCTCGACCGCTTCGCGCCCAAGGACCACATCCACCCCATTCCGACGGATGTGGCGACGCCAGACGAATCCGCACGGCTTTACGAGCGCGAGTTGCAATCCTTCTATGGTGCCGAGGAGCTTGATCCGGCCCGGCCGCTATTCGACCTCGTGCTGATGGGCATCGGCCCGGATGGCCATACCGCCTCGCTCTTTCCGGACTATCCGGCGATGAATGAGACGAAACGCTGGGTCGTCGGCGTGCCGCAGGCCCATGTCGAACCGTTCGTGCCAAGGGTAAGCCTCGCTTTGCCCGCGCTCGCCTCCTGCCACGAAATGCTGTTCGAACTCGCAGGAAGCGAAAAACGTGCGATACTCGCCAGGCTTTCGACGGACGAAAGCCTGCCGGCTAATCGGGCGCGCTCCCTTGGCGAAACCGTTCTGCTGGTGGATCAGGCAGCGCTAGGTGGATAATCGCTTGGACGACAGACCCAACATCGCGCCCTGCGCTTTGATCGTGATGGGCGTATCGGGTTCGGGCAAAAGCACGATCGCAGCCGCGCTGGCCGAGCGTTTGCAATGGACCTTTGAGGACGGCGACCGTTTTCATCCTAAAAGCAACGTCGCCAAGATGAGCGCCGGCCATCCGCTCACTGATGAGGACCGTTTGCCTTGGCTACAGGCGATCGCGGATGAGATCGACCGGGTGTGCACGGCCGGAGGCCATGTCGTGATGGCCTGCTCCGCGTTGAAACGAACCTATCGCGATATACTGGTGCACGGGCGCAACGATATCCGTATCGTGTTTCTGGACGGCAGCCAGGCCCTGATCGCCGACCGGCTCGCGAAACGAAAGAACCACTTCATGCCGTCGGGATTGCTGGACAGCCAATTCAGGACGCTGGAGCCGCCGCGGGCCGAGGAGCGTCCCTTCACCGTCTCCATCGATGCGCCGGTCGAGGTCATCGTCGACAACATTGCCGCCCAAGTCGCTACCCAAAGTACCGGGCAATTCAGGACAGTCAGGCCATGACCAAGACCGCGCTCGTTGTTTCCGATGTCGACGGCACGCTCCTGACCAAGGAAAAGCTTCTGACCGAGCGTGCCATCGACGCCGTACAGAAACTCCACGAGGCCGGCATCGGCTTTACGATCACCTCGAGCCGCCCGACGCTGGGCATGCGATTTCTGATCGAGCCGCTAGGTATTACGCTCCCTATTGGCGCCTTCAACGGCAGTTGCATTGTCGATTCCAAACTGACGTTGGTCGAACAGCATTTGATCCCCGAAGCGGCGACGCGGCGCGCCTTCGAACTGCTCGAGAAATTCGGCGCCGAAATCTGGCTGTTCAATAGCGATCAGTGGCTCACCCGCGATCCCAACGGCGCATACGTTCCACACGAAAAGCGCGCGATCCGAGCCGATCCGACCATTGTCGCGGATTTCACACCTTATCTTGCATCCGCCTGCAAGATCGTCGGCGCCAGCGCCGATGCGGCCGGTTTGCAGCGTTGCGAAGCCGCCATGCAGGAAGCGCTCGGTGCACAGGCCACGGCCATACGCTCGCAGAGCTACTACCTCGACATCACGCCACCCGGCGTCAACAAGGGGACGTTCGTACAAACGATCGCCCATCGTCTCGGCATTTCGACCGATCAGGTTGCCACCATCGGCGACATGCAGAACGATCTCGCGATGTTTCGGGTCAGCGGCACGTCATTTGCCATGGGCAACGCCACCGACGACGTGAAGCGACAGGCCACCCATGTCACCTCTTCGAATGAAGAAGACGGTTTCGCCAAAGCGATGGAGGCGGTTCTCGCCTCGGCACAGTGAGAAGCGCTGTCGTCCCTGCGAACGCAGGGACCCATAGCCGCCGAATTCTATTTTTAAGCAGGCTGTAGCCACCGCGAGCTAAAACAATCGCCGCGGTCGTTATGGGTCCCGGCTCAAGGCCGGGACGACAATCAGCAAGGCTCACTTCGACCTTTGCATCGCCGGCTTGTCGTTGGCGTGCCGCGCTTCGCTCAGGTTATGCGCGGTATTGATCAGCGCGATATGGGTCAGGGCTTGCGGAAAATTGCCGGTTTGGCGGCCGACGCCGGAATCGAATTCCTCCGCCAGAAGCCCGAGATCGTTGGCGACACCGACCACGCGGTCGAACAGCGTTTGCGCCTTGTCGATCTCGCCTGCGAGCACGTAAGCATCTGCAAGCCAGAGCGAGCAGGCCAGAAACGCGCCCTCGATCGGTTGGATCTCGTCGGTCAGTTCGCGGGGATCGTGCCGTAGCACGAAGCCGTCACGCATCATGTGCTTTTCGACCGCCGCGATGGTACCGCGAATACGCGGGTCTGTGGCTGGCAGGAAGCCGACCGACGGCAACAGCAGAAGGCTGGCATCGAGCGATTGTGAGCCGTAGGATTCGACGAATGTATTGTGGCCGACATCGAAGCCGTTGTCGCAGACGCTACGGCAGATCGTATCGCGCAAGCCTCGCCAGCGATCGAGCGGCGCTTCGAAGCCGAACCGCTCGGCGCCTTTGATGGCACGGTCGATCGCGACCCATGTCATCACCTTGGAAAAAACGTAGTGCCTCCGCTCGCCGCGTCTCTCCCAGATACCATGATCCTGCTCGTTCCAGACGTCCCCGACATGATCGACAATCGTCCGCGCCAATGCCCATGACTCTTGGTCCAGCTTCAACTCTGCCAAGCGCGATTGGTAAAACGCATCGATCAGCTCGCCATAGACATCGAGCTGCAACTGGGCGTGGGCGGCGTTGCCGATCCGTACTGGCTGCGCGCCTTCGTAGCCGGGAAGCCAGTCCGCTTCCCATTCGAGCAGGCGGCGTTCGCCCTTGATGCCATACATGATCTGCATATTGCCCGGCGCGCCGGCGGCCGCGCGCAACAGCCAATTGTGCCAATCGGAAGCTTCCTCGGTATAGCCCGAATTCATCAGCGCGAGCAGCGTGAAGGTCGCATCGCGCAGCCAGCAATAGCGATAGTCCCAATTCCGCGCGCCGCCGAGTTTTTCCGGCAAAGATGTAGTTGGCGCCGCGACGATGCCGCCGGTCGGCCCATAGGTCAGCGCCTTCAGCGTGATCAGCGAGCGCATCACGAGATCGCGACGATCGCCTTCGTAGGT